>Ga0075123_10000686_pt1 | contig 17429 bp, 9 predicted proteins | sample AntAceMetag02UKX_FD_69808 | JGI IMG/M metagenome (GOLD analysis project Ga0075123, IMG submission 69808) | Saline lake microbial communities from Ace Lake, Antarctica - Antarctic Ace Lake Metagenome 02UKX | ecosystem: Environmental > Aquatic > Non-marine Saline and Alkaline > Saline | place... | reverse complement strand
TTTTCATTTTTTTGTACGCCTCTTCTTATTTATATGATTTGTTCTATGTATTATAAATAGACGCATTACAGACGATTGAGTAATTATTTTTTTATTTTAATTGCATTATTTGGGTTAAACCAGGAAGGAAAATCACCAACGGCAGGGATAAAATCAGTTGTTTGCAGACCATAATTGTTATACAGATATTGCGCATGATAACCAAACGACTGCGCATCCATACCTCTTGTGCAAGGTTGAAAATCCAGTGTTCCACTTTCAACATCGAAAACATCATTAACACAAGTTTGATCGGCACCTTTTCCCAAAGTAAAAAATATATTGTTGACAAGAATTTTATTTTCCGACAATTGCCACTCGTGTTTTAGCGACCAGAAGGGTTTTGTATAATAATTTTCCTGCCACTCATGATTTTTACGATTAAATTCGCGCCCAATTGTTTTCAGTAGATCAATATCTTGCAAAGCAAAAGCCTGTCCATGAGCCTGCGGCGAAACAAAAAAATTGAAAAATAATGTATGCTTTCTCAGTTCACTTTTTGCTTCTAATCCAATTGTGAATCCATCATAACCAGTCCCTAAAATGTATGAATCGCCTTTTTTATATTCAAAAAACAGACTTAAGTTAAGTTTACCATTATATTGGGGTCCTGAATTAAATCGGGCAGAATAAGTGTAATTTCTTGGATAATTGATGGTTTCCATTGTATTGCTGAGCGGATCAATAATCTTCCCCGAGTTTGCTCCAGATTGAATCCCCATACGATTGAAAACGCCTGTTGAAAACCGAAATGTTTTTATGGATTCTGAAGTAACCCCCATTGTTTCAATGTGCACAGAACCACCAAAAGCATTTGAACTGTTTAATGAAAATCCAGAACCACGATGAATTGCAATGGAACCAACGGCATTAGAAAGTCCAGCCCAATTTGACCAATAAATTCCCTGTCCTTCCGGATCATTCATTGGAATTTCATTAATGAGAAAATTGATCTTATCTGAAGCAAATCCCCGTATTTTTATTTCAGTTTCCCCTAAACCGGCGCTTGACGTCCAAACGTCAGGCACATTCTCTATGAGTTCTGGTAGATCACCAGTCGTGTAATTATTTGCTAATTCTTTTTTTCCCATCACTACAAAAGCAATTGGGGACTCTCTTTCAATTGCTTGATTTGCATTCACGTTTGCAGTAATGATTACACTTTGTCCTTTGATTACAGTTTGTTCAAGCAGTATTTTTAACGTAATGGTTTTATTATAAGAGATGTTTATATTTTTTTGAATAGATTTATAACCGATATGAGTGACCTTCAGTATATATTTTCCCGGAGGAATATTTTTTATGACAAATTCCCCAAACTCATCAGCAGCAGCGCCAAGGTCAGTCCCTAAAATGAATATGTTTGATCCTGGTAACTGTTGATCGGTTTTGCCGTTTAACACTTTTCCCTTTATTGAATTTGAATAAGCGAATAGAATCGATGGAATATAAATTGCTAAAAGAAGACCCGGAATAAAGAGATTTTTTAGTTTCATAAATTATCAACTCCATTCAGTTTGTTGTTCCATAAATTAAAAGCCGATGGCAAAGTACCACCGGCTTTTAATTATTCTTCGTAACTATTCAGTCAACGGGGAAATTCAGTAAAAATTCTATATTCATTTAATGAATTCTAAATTTGTCATTCCCGAAATCTTTAATCGGGCATCCATATCGCTCACAAACAATAGATTACCTCTAAAAACATGCGGGAATGACATGCACTGAAAAGTCACTATTCTTCAATATATGATACAAGTGTCACAGCTACTTCACCAGCACCATCTGTTTTGTCTGTGTCATTCCATTATGGTTTAGTGTGTAATAATAAACCCCCGTTGCTAATCCGCTGGCGTCAAAGATAACTTTGTGATTGCCCTGTTCCATCTTCTTGTTGATCAACGTTTTGATTTCACGTCCTTTTATATCAAACACTTTCAATTCAACAAATCCCTGTGATAACAAATTAAAATTAATCGCTGTTGACGGATTAAATGGATTGGGGTAATTTTGTTGGAGATCGAATGTGAGCGGAACCTGGGATTCACCAGCCAAATCAACGCCTGTGTCAATATATTCGTACGCTTTTATAACATAACTGTACATATCAGCAATGTACATCATTTTACCATCGGGGCTGAATGTTGCATCTCTCGGCGCTCTTAAATATTGCGGTTGAGCATAGCCACCTGTTGTTGTATCATCCATCGCCGTATTTCCCCACCAGGTGAAACTTGTACTATCAACAATAGCATAATTATTAGCAGGATCTAAAGCCCAAAATATTTTGAGAGCAGCTTCCTCTCTTGTACCAACCCAAAGGAGACCAGATGGATCGTATTGCACAAGATTTGCCTCAATAGCTGTTCCATTGTGCTCGCCAAAAAGAGTGTCAACAAGGGCATAGGTTCCATCCACGCCGTCTTCACTGTAATAATGGTGTACACCACCTGCATAAGCGGCAACAAAGATGTTTTTGCCATCCGGAGAAACCTCAATGCCTCGACATACACTCGGTGGAGAAATTTCAGCAATGCTATTATATGGCGCTGACCAATCATCAGGATCCAAAATTACGAGTTCACCACCAAATAGCCCTGTGAAATAAACATAACCATTTTCATCGACTGCAGGTCTGGCAAGCGAAAAATCAATATCATATCTTGCCATTACTTGATAAGTCAGCGAGCTTAATTTGTAGATGGAAGATGGGCACATCGATGCGGAATTACGAGCATAGATAATGTTACCTTCATGATCAGTTGCAAATCCGCGGCAGCCACCAAATGTCGTGTCGATTTTACCGTCAGGATAGGTTAAATATTGCAAGAAATCATTTGTTCCATCAGTCTTATGTATAAATACCGGGTAAGTTCCAATAACAAAGCTCGAATCTGCAGTTACCTGTATTGTAATATCATCAGGCCAGACTTTTGTTACGCCATCTTCAGCATACCAATATCTTTGGTAATATGCGCCACACCAGATATTACCATCAGGAGCGATCGTTACACCATAGGGATTTTTGAAGCCAGGAAGGTTAATACCAGCTTCTCCTTCATCCGTGGCAACAGCCCAGCCAACCACAGACGCCTCCTTAAATTGCCACTTTCCTGCAAAAGCTGCACCTGCCATTAAACAGAATACCAACAAAATTACTAACACTTTTTTCATGATGTTTCCCTTTCGTTTTTGGTTCTTAATTAATTAATTATTCCCCCCTGCGTTGATTTGTTACTTAGTGGCTTTTCCGATCACCTCCTTTCAATATTTTTGAGGGTGAAAGTTTATATTTTTATCTAGTAACTATTCAGCGTTCCAAAAATGTCATTCTGAGGGATTCGCCAGTTGGCGTAGACCGAAGAATCTCCACAGTTATTGTACAATTTTCCTTTATAATATGAGATTCTTCATCCGCCAAAAAGACGGCGGATTCAGAATGACATCTACTCAAACAATTGCTGAGTAGTTACTTTATCTATTAGTAAAAAAATGCCTGATGTTTTTTGTGTCACTGTAATACAAATATTATTGTCTCCCATAATATGGGGCGCCTTTTGTAGGCATTGTTACACGAATAAGTCGCTTATCTTCATCTAATGGTCCTTTTCGGTTCACAAAAAGATAGTTACCGTTATCCCAGCACAATACAGTGCTTTGCGGTTGAAGCACATCCGGATAGAGTGTCTCTGTTTCTCCATTCGTATAATTACCATCAGCATTGGGAAATATTACAGTAATAGCAGCTTCTGCATCGGCGCCAACATACATATCTCCGTTTATATTAAAAGTGAGCGAAAGTATGTTTGCACCATATTCACCTGCAAAATCACTCCAATTAAAAGCCAATTCCAAAACATCGAGATCGCCAGTTGAGGAAGTGATCTTACAACGCCATATTCCTTTTTTTGCTTCGTTTGTTTCAGCGCCCGAATAATCGCCAGCAACATAAACATAACCGTTATAAACCCTGATAGATTTAAGGTTGTAAGAAGCACAATCTAATGAGAGATTATTTGTGCCGTCTGTTTTTACGCAATAAATACCATCTTTTGAAGCAACAAATATATTTCCATTAGTATCGAAATCAAAATCATTTACGCTTTTTGTAAGTTTAGCGCCAAATTTTTCAATAGACCCACCACCTGGAGGCACCTGGTAGATAAATTTTGTTCTTCCCGTATATAAAACGCCTCCAGGTCCCATTTTCATCATCTTAAAAAAACCGGGCGCGCCAGTTACATAAGTAACCTGTTCTTCTTCAGGCGTAATCTGAAGGATATCATAAGACCCGAGTGATACATAAACATTATTTTCATTGTCATAAGCTAAGCCATAAGCATCTGAAAAGTGATCAATGCCTCCATATTCGTAAGCCGTATATTCAAGGATGTAATACACAATATTGCTAAAATTTTCCGCACCATGAACAGCGATCTTGATTTGTATTGAATCACCAATGATATTTGGCGTTTTCAAAGTCAATTCTGTTTCTGAAGCTGTAATAACATCGACTTTGTGCTCATCAAAATAGACAAAGTTATTATCAACGTTTGGTGAAAAATTTTGTCCAGCAATTGTAAGGATGGTAATTCCTGCAAGCGAACTGTCGGGTGGGGTAATTTGTGTAATCACAGGATTCGGAGCAGTCACTTTATCAGCATCCCATAAACTGGAGGTTACTTCATCACCGCATCCGACGAATAAAAATGAAATTAATGATAATGTTAAAAGAATAATAACGCCACAAATAATCTTATTCATCTTTTCTCCTTTCCGATAATAATTATCGAAGAATTATAAATTTCTTATATATCGATTCACTTTTTTTATACAATAAATCATTGGTTACCGGATCGTAATAGTTTTCGTTAACGATAAACAGTGCGATATAAACACCACTCACCATAACCTGCCTGGACGATGTTAATGAATTCCAAGCTTGGTCACCACTTCCATCGTCATGTTCAATTGTTTCAATTAAATCCCCGCGTTCTGTGTAAATTTTAATTGTGCAATACCCTGGAATATTAAGAAACATTATTTTATCCGGCTCGCCGGGATATTGCAAATCTTTTGCTTTTATATTATACGGATTTGGCACAACTCTGATGCCTTTCAAATTTGTACCTGCTTTGCGTTTAAGATAAGCGCCTTCTGTGGTACGCGTGTAAAAACGGCTGCTATGGAGGCTGCCCGTTGGATTGGCTTGACCAGTAGTATTGTTACTGCCGTCGTTAAAGGCGACAATATAATAAAAATACTGGTATCCCCTGATCGCTGTTATATCGTTAAAACTGGTGACGCCTTTACCACATTCATATATTTCATCGAAGGTTGTGTCCGGTTTGGCAACCGCCCGAAAAATTTTATAACCTGCAAAATCGGACTCAACTTCAGATGGACTGGGGCTCCAGGTCAGGCTAATTTGATCACCTCCAGAATTTACCTCAAATAATGGCGGAGGCAAGGGTGCCTGGGGAATATTGTATGCCATATCAAAATTTCGTTTTGCACGTCCGAATGTTAACATGATTGAATCTTTGCCGGTATATACCCAGGCGTTTTTGTACTCATCTTCATCAGTTGTTGTTGAGCCATCTGGCAGGGTAAAAGGTCCGTTGTCAGATGAATTCTCATGGGCTTGTTTCCAGCGCTTACCAATATCAATACATTGTTTTCGGCTGAGACCATTAACACCTTCTGCCTCAACAATAGTAAAGCTTTCGCCTGGTTCCAAATCAAAAGGACCGTAACAAATCCAAACATTAGTGCCACCTGCATCATTATGCACAGAAGCTGGATCAGGATGTTTTTCCAGATATGTTTCATCCATGCGGTCAGTTCCCCCCAAACCCCCATAAGGATTTCCACTGATCATATCGTACATTTGAATCATTGCTTTCATGCTGGAGGGCGACATATCAGCAATACCTGGGTAGGTATCACCAGCATGCCAGCCCAATGCAGTTGGCTGATAAGGATCATCGGTTTTATCAGTTGCGCTTTTATCGACATGTAAAATTCCGATCCCGGCATGCTGGGGCGCACAAAGCCGACCGTCTCCATTTACATCGGGACCGCCGATATTATCAAACGTTGTGTTTTCCGCCTTTTGTCCTACCCATGAAAAACCACAACGAAGCCAATCAACAATGGGATTGTTTTCTGTAATTAATTCTCCGACATGGTTGGGATAATCTTCCCCGCGTTTGGTTACCCAGCTATGTTTACCCCACTTTTGTGTGCTGCCAATTTTAAAAGCGCCTTCACGGCAAACGCTGTAGCGGATTCCCCAACTCACTCTAATTCCTTTTAATTTCGCACTGATTTCTATTTCTTCGTCCCAATCCGTGTTGCCAGTATTTGTAAATGTAAATTCTTTAATGAAATAATTGTCATGATATTGCTGGCTAAAAGCCAATATTCTTCGGGTCATTGTAAGTCCCATTGAAGTATTAACAATATTGGTGACAATACGATCAGGAATTTGATCCGGATTAATTTCATCTACATCACTGGCATAAGGAGCGGTTATATTATTACCATCCACATAAACAATCGGTGGGGCAAATTTGGCTGTCTGTTTTAATTCGACCGGGAATAGCGCTGCTCCTTCATAGCCTTGCGCTAAATAAATACCATATTTCTCCCAGTAGTAGTCGTTCTGGTCGGTAAAGTCATCGATTGCAATCCAGGAACGTTTAATAACCGCATTATCCTGGTAAGGATAATCTGCCGGCCAGATCAACCCTTCGTAATAACTATTATTCCAGGCGCGTTCCGAGCCATAGGCTGAAAAGTGACTTTGCATGGAACCTATTCGAATGAATTTTTTTTCCGTACCCTGCACCTGGGCAGAAATTGGAATCACTTTACTAAAAAGAAATAATAAAAATACAAGAAAGAATAAATAAATATTTTTGATGTTCATTTTAATTTCCTATTTAAAAATTTATTCTGATACCGATTGTTATATCAAGCGGATTTAAAAAAGTAAAAGCGCTAATATTGGGCATATCAATATATGATTTATTTTCTTTTCGCTTATCATTCCTTTTTTTAATTTCAGGATTATCATCAGGATTTGGTTCTAATGAATCATAAGCGACACCATTGTCCCGGTATTCACCAATGCGGTCATTACCATGTTCAACGCCTTTTTCCCATGAAAAATTTAGCGACTCAAGATAATCATCCCAGTCATAAGAATAAGAAGAACCAGCATAACTCAACCGCTTTGTATTAAGTGCATTGCGAATATCCAAATAGAATTGCATATCATATTTGTTAAATTTAAACATTTTTGCCAGCCGTAAATCAATATTGTAATAGTTTTTCCATTGCGTGTCATCAACAACCCCTGGTATTTCATTTGGATTATACGTGTAATAACTTCCTGTTTTCCAATCAGCTAATACATTAAAGTTTAATCCACCAATCGGATGAAAAAAACCGAACAGCGCAGGTCCATAATTAGATGGCGTATGTAAATCAATATTTGCCCGAACATAAGGTCGTGGATGTGGTTTTTCCTGGTATGGATTAAGACTTAAATAATCGCGCTGCTTATTGGGATCTTCGTAATAATATCTTAAGTCAAAATAACCGGATGTTCTAACATCATAGGTGTAATTAATAAACCCTGTTATCCATTTTCCGATACGTTTTGTTAATGTTAATTCAAAACCACGGATATCTTGATAATTATTATTAGTCATTTTGCTGTACTGTACTGAATTGTTGATATTTCGATAATATACCCAACCTGGCTGGTTAGTAACATCTTTATAATATCCGGCGATATTCAAAAGGAACATATCATATAAGTTCTGGGAAAATCCCAATTCATAAGCGACAGTTTTTTCCAGATCCATATTAGGATTTCCCATGTTTGTTACCAAACCATTGGATTCCCGTTGCAATCTGAATCTATATGAAGATGATGGTTCAGAAAAAAAATGACCATAATTAAAATACAATTTTGAATTGTCAGTGATTGGATGCGAAACGCCCAGCCGGGGGCTCAACTTCCACTTTGTTTGAGCATCTGCACTTGGCACTTCTGACGCAAGCTGGTTGCCATAGCCTGCGCCAAAATATTTATCATAAATATCTAACAGATATACTGAACTGTTAGCATCCGAATAATCAAGACGCAAGCCAAGATTGGCAATAAATCCTTCAAACTCCAGCTTATCCTGCAAATAAGCGCCAATCCTGAATGGGAACACATGATAAATCATGCTCTTTGTCCAGGTACTCATCGAAGGACTTTCCGTGGTTGAATTAATGTTGAAATCATTATACACAACTTCCAAACCTGCTTTAACCTGGTTGCGCATATTGACCTGGCTTGTAAAATCAAATTTCATCAAGGTTGTTGAATTAACTGATTTGTCCCTGCCTAAATTCATCCAGCCACCAAGACTCATGCCATCAACACCAGTTTCCGCGTAACCGTAATAACCATAAGGAGCTTCATCAACATAATAACCAAGCACAGGTTCGTAAACCGGGGATGTATTACGATCTTCCATTTTAAACGTATGATACCTGTTAATTTTGTTTTGAATAGTCACGTTATAAAATGTATTGGGGCTTAATACATGGCTAAATTTAATCCCTACCATATTTCTGTAAACTGAACTGGGGCTGTAATAACCAGGCATATAAAGAATACTATTTCCGCTGCTGCTATCTGTCAAATTGGCTACTTCATAAGTCGTTCTTAAAACGCCGCCAGTTGGTGTGGTTTTCCATGAATATTCTGATGATGAATGAACTTCACCATAAAGACCGGTTAAGGTTAATTTCATTGTTGGACTTATCTCGGAAATTACTTTCAATTGCGTATGATTGTCTCCATAATTATCCCTGGAAAGCGGAAAAACAAACATATCCTGTTCCCTAAAATGGGAAACATAGAAACGCAATCCGCCTAATTTCTTGCCTATTAGTGGAATTGGACCTCCGAAACCGATATCAACTACATAATCCGGCTTTTTAATATCTCCCTGACGGCGATGTTGCCATTCATAAACTCTTTTTGCTCCCTGGGGAGTCAGATCGTTTGTCGGATCTTTATCTTGCATTGTAGCATAAGAAACAGCATTCCATCCTTGAAAATAAGGGTACTGCTTCTGTGTATGTTCGTCCCAGGCGCCGTTATCAGTGCCAGTCCAGCAAACAGCCGCATCCATGTGCGGGCGATTAAAATAGGAGTAATTATCGTAAACCGAAGCTCCAAAATGTTTTTGCGCTGGCGGACTGTATTGCACATTGGCTGATGCATTATACCGGCGTCGACTGCCTTCTTTGGTAATAATGTTAACCACACCCGATCTCACATTTCCGTATTCGGCATTAAAACCACCTGTCTGAATATTTATTTCCTGTACAGAACTCAAACTTACAGCGCTGTACGGAATATTGGATCGCTCATCATTGAGCGATAAGCCATCCATCATCATTACCGTTTGATTAACGCCTCCGCCTCGAACAAGTATCCCGCTGGAACTCATTTCAATACCTGCTTGCAGGGTGAGCACTTCGTTTACAGTCTGTACAGGAATAACTTCAATAGTCTTGATATCGATATTCATTTGGCTATTAGAGATGTCTTTTGTGACTACTGGTCGTTGCGCTACAACAACAACTTCTTCTCCAACCAATACTTCACTTTTTAAAGCAGCATTCACCTCTGTGGTAAGATCAATTTTAACATTTACATTTTGAACATTATATTTGGCATAACCGATCATTGAAAATATGAGATTATAATTACCAGGGGGTAAGTTCAAAATGATGTAGTTACCGTTGATATTAGTAGCTGCACCAAAGTAAGTCCCTTCCACAATTACATTTACACCGGGAAGAGGGGTATCGTTCTCAGCATCAAAAATTTTGCCAGTTATTTTGCCCGTGATACCTGCAAATACAAGTGAAGTTAGTAAAAGTAAAAACACCAAAATAAAGATGGAAACTCTTGCCATCTTACTGATCTCCTCGTTTTTTAGAAAAAATTAAAAAGAAAATTTTACAGAAAATCGATTAATGTTTTCAAAATTTGTAATAGGCGTGAACGAATAATCAATGGCAATACCAGAATAACAAAGACCAAATCCTGTTGTCCAATCATATTCATCTTGATTGGTAATATAGCCGGCTCGCAGCGCCAACAAATTCCTGAAAACATATTCTCCTCCGATATTCACAAATTCAGGGTATGACCTTGGATGCACTGCATCTACTGATAAAATCAAAGAATGGTTTTCCGAATTGGCAGGTAGAAAATCAAAAACATTCATGGAAACGCCAATTTTAAAAGTTAACGGCAATTGGAAACCTTCCCGTACATAGCTCACTTCTTGAGAAAAGTTTCTTACAGTAACTCCAAAAGCCAGGCTTTTTAAACCTGTTTTGTAAATTGTTCCAAAGTCGAAGGCAAGTGCGCCTAACTCATATTCATTTTTCTCAATTGAAGTATCAGTCTCAGTATATCTAGGCAGGTAGCTATTGCCAAGATTCTGCAAGGCATATTTTGCCTGACCACCAATGACAAATTTGTCTGTCAATTCTTTAGCATAGCCCAATCCAATTGCATAGGAAGCCGGCTCTTGCCAGCCTTCAATATCTTCATATCCCTGTTCATTTTCTGCAACACGTGTAAAATCAAAGTTACCATAGTCAACTTTAAGTAAGCTAAGTCCAAAAACGCCGTATCTGCCGTTCTTTACGTTAATTGCCATACACAGAGAATTGTAGCGGATATCGGCAAGCCACGTCATTTGATTCAACGATATATCAAATGTCCGTGACAAATTCGTCAATCCTGCTGGGTTATAAAAAAGAGAGGTTGATGCACCGGAGATAGTTGTAAAAGCCTCACCCATGGCAGTTGCTCTTGCACTCGTTCCCACACTTAGAAATTGCATGCCAGTTTGAGCCAGCTTTTTTTGTGAGTAGGTTGTTGTATTAATAAAAATGATCAACAATGTTGAATAAGCCAGAATTTTTTTCATCGTAATTCTAACCTTTCTTTTATGAATGAATTACAGTCCAAAATGTAAAGAAACTCTATGAACATTATTAAACACACCGAAATTTGTATAAGCATAATCTAAAGCTAATTGGTAATTTAAAAAATATTTTTGAAAACCGACTCCCATTGATAAACCATGTTCATCATTGGGAGAAGAATAACCCAAACGAAAAGCCAGCGTATTAAAAACCAGGTATTCAACACCGATATTTAACTGCTCGTAGTAATCGCGAGGATGAACTGCATCAAAAACAACTAATAAAGAATGCAAATCACTTTTCATTGATTCCAGTAAATCGAAAACATTCATTGAAATGCCAACTTTGAAAGTCAAAGGCAGTTGAAAACCTTCATCTTCATATTTTACTTCGTTAGAAAAATTTCTGATACACATACCGAAATTGAGGCTTTTAAAACCAGTTTTGTAAAGTATTCCAAAATCGTAGGCAAATACATTTCCTGTATAACTTTTTTCATTATAGTTTCCTTCCGCAGCAGCTCCTGTAACACCAATGATAGAAGTTGTCAAATCGTGCCGGACATATTTAATATTGCTGCCAACTGAAAATTTATCAGACAATGCTTTTGCATATCCAACACCAAAAGCAATCGCATTAGGACTAAAATCACCTGTATCCAAATATCCTAATTCATTAGTCGGATCACTGTCTCTTATCGTTCCTTTAAAAATACCATAATCAACCGAGAGTACAGAAATACCAAAGACTCCGTATAATCCATTTTTCGGCATAAATGCAGCGCTGCCAAAAACATAATTGATATCAGCAATCCAATTAACCTGCCCCAAAGAAATACTGGCAAAGTTCGTCATCGATGCCATACCAGCTGGATTAAAAAACATCGCAGATGAATGTCCTTCTATTGAAGTAGAGGCATCTCCCAGGGCGCTTAATCGGGCATCGGTTGAAACACTCAGAAATTTCATTCCGGTTTGGGCTAACTTTTGTAATTTATCTCCGGATAATCCTGGGGTAAAAAGTGCCATTAATAATATGAAACTTAATATTATAATCTTTTTCATAATCACACCCATTATCTAATTATTAAAAATTTAACAATTTTTGTTTCACCTGTAACATTATCTTTGATAACAGCGATATAAACACCGCTAACAACAATTTGTTTATGCTCTGTGGTACAATTCCAGTATTCATCCCCAGTGCCATCATTGTGGTCTATGGTTGTTATCAATTCCCCAATTTCTGTGAAAATTTTTATTGAACAGTCGCCTGGTATGTTAAAAAAAGCAAGTTTATTAGCCTCTCCCGGGAACAGTAAATTATTCGGATCAGCGGAAATATTATAGGGATTTGGTACAACTCTTATTTGATCTAAGTCCTCGCCAGCAGGTCGTTTTAGAAATGCCGGATCATAACTTTGCATATAGTAGCGGCTGCTGTGTAATTTGATACCAGCAGGAATATTCAAATTTGCATTAGCTGCTATTTCGTCTCCAACTACCATAATATAATAATAATATGAAGGTCCACGTTCAATTTGGGTATCATCGTATCCTCGTTCATCAATCCCAGCTTCATGGATCAGTTGGTATGTGCTGTCGTACCTGCCCTTGGCGCGATAGATTTCAAAGCTCTTAAGACTGGGATCGTTTTCTTGATATACATCCCATGTCAGTGAGATTTTATCTCCGCCAGAATTAACATTAAACGCCGCAGGTGGAAGTGGTGGCTGAACGATATCATAATCAGAATTACAATTGTCTATTGCCCGTCTGAATGTTTGAAATAAGGAGTCTCTTCCCGTATAAACCCAGGCATTCTTAAATTCATTTTCGTTAGTAGTTGTCGTACCATCAGGTAAAGTAAATGGTCCCTGATCATTAGGATTATCAAAACCTGCTTTCCAGCGTTTTCCTACTTCGATACACTTTTCACGGCTTAAACCGGTGGAAGCTTCGGCAAATACAATGTGAATACTCTCGCCGGGACCAATTGTATATGGACCATAACCGTTACAAGCGGAAAAACCACCGGGGGTGCCCAGGGCAGGATCACCGGTTGGATGAAGAAAATCTCCGTCTGGTTCAACTTTATCAGCGTGACGTGGCTCCATGTGTCCCTCGGACATCCAGCCATATTCAGATTCCATCATTTTAAGATTAAAAGCATCGTTGTTTGACGTTTCTGGTTTATCGGATCCTTTGTATGTGGTAGTAGATGGTTGTGAAGGATCGTCGGTAGGATCTGTTACTGATTTATCAGCGTGAAGTGTTACCACGCCCACATATTGAGGTGAGCCCAATCTGCCGACAGAGTCTGCCACGCCAATGTAACCAGAAGAACCGCTGGGATCGTAAATCGGAGCGCCGATGTTATCGTAATCGACAAAAGTGGGGAATTTGCCATGCCAGGCAAATTGAGCGCGGAAGTTTTCATCTGGTGGATCTTCCTTAACGCCATCACCCCGCGTGTCGATCATGGTATTCATTCCCCAGCCAGTGCCATTGCCAATCAAATAACGCGTCTCAGCGCAAATTGCCCAACGGAATTGGAAAAAGAAATAAACGCCCTCCAATGTTTGATTCGGCAATTCAATGTCCGGATCATCATCCACGTTGCCCGTGTTAGTAAATGTATAATCGGATATGATGTAGTTATCATTAAATTGTTGCCCGAATTGAAATATTTTTCTCGTGGTTTTTATTCCTAACTGATTGTTTGTGATATTAATGATCATGCGGTCTGCTTTCATTGTCGGATCAACCTCATCGTTATCTACAGGTTTCTCATAAGATTGAACGCCATCCACATAAACTAACGGCGGCTCAAAGCGGCTGACCATTTTCATTTCCATTGGAAAAAATTCGTTTGCCCCGGATACTCTTGGACCTACATGAACAACTTTATGCGGGAATTCCCGCCCTGTTTCATCTTTGAAATTCATGCAGCCTATCCACAGTCCCTTTGCAGCCTGCATATTCTGGTATTCATATATAGCCGGCCATTGTAATCCGTATTGTTGAACTTTTTGGAATCCATGTTCAATTTCACTGCCAATACTGGAATACCAATTATGCAGCGACCCAACTGCCATCCAGCGAATATCATATTGGCTGAAAGAATTTTCCGCAGCAGTAAATAAAATTATAATGCTCAGAAAAATAAAGCTAATTTTTTTATGAAATATTCTTTTCATATTTCCCTCTGTTTTTTTATGGTTTAACTTGTTATAGTTACAAAAGCTTGAACAAAAATTTCAAAATTCATGAAGGAAATTTCTATTGTTATTTAATTTCAAAAGATAATCTCAATCCAAAAAAGATATCCCGTGGATCGAGAAAAGTAAAGTATTTCTGGTTAGGCATGTTGATGTATGCCTTTGTTTCTAATATTCTTTTTTTTCTTGCTTCGTCAGGATCATCCGGATCGTAGGGTTCATAAGGTACGGTTCGGTAATCCCCGGGGCGGTCGTTGCCGGGAATATTTCCATAGGTCAATTCGTCGCCAATTTTGGCTGGTAAATGCAGTGATTTCATATAAGCGATATAATCTTTGCTGTCAACAAATCCGTAATTAGTCATGTATTTAAAATTAAACATATTGTATATATCAACAAAAAACTCGATGTTAGTTTTCCCAAATTTGAAGTTTTTGCTTAAGCGAAGGTCAACATTATGATAATCTTTCCATTGTACATTATTTACGATACCGGGGATACTGCCACCACCAGTCCAGGTTAAATAATAGCCTTTCCGCCAGTTTCCCAAAACATTCAATCGCCAATCTTCCAGTGGAAAAAATCCCATAATTTTAGGTCCAAATGCTAAGGGAGTAAAAAAATCGATGTTTGCACGGGCATAGGGGCGCGGAATTGGTTTTTCTTGATAGTGAGACCGAGTTTCTCTTTCATAACGCCGCTGCTCTGCTGGATTTTCATAATAATTATAAAAACCAAAATTGCCAGTGGTAGTAACTTCATAAGTGTAGTTAACAAATCCCCGAATCCATAATCCCCTGTCTTTTCTTAAAGTCAGTTCAAGCCCTCGCGTGTCCTGGTATGAATTAGGTTCTGTTACATTATAACTCACTTTATTATTTCGACTTACAAATTTGATTAGCCTCGACTGTAAAGAAGAATCTTTATAATACCCAGCCAACCGCAATAAAAACATATTGAATAAATTATGCTCGTATCCTAATTCATATTGAATCGTTTTTGGAAGCGGGTTATTCGGATTAGCCAAACGGGTAACTGCATTATTGTCGGTGTACTTTCTCAATAGATAAAGATTTTCCGGTGTGGGCATTTGCCTGAAATGTCCGTAATTAAAGAAAAGTTTGCTATTGAGTGTAATTGGAAAAGCAATGCCAAGCCGGGGACTGAAATTAAAAATGTGATCAGTTGACTCTTTTGCTAATAGGGTATCAATTCCAGACGATTGTGCTGCGGAAAATGCATCATCGTAAGGGTTATCGATAACATACCAATCACCGCCAGCATGTGAATAATCCAAACGAATACCCAGGTTGGCGATCATACCCTTGAATTCTAATTTATTCTGAACATACAATGCGCCTCGCATGGGATACGAATGCCATTTAGATTGTGAACGACCACTTTGCAGGAATTGATCTACCGAGGCGTAATTAACATTATTATCTGTCAAAATGAATTCAACTCCAGCTTTGATCTGATTGTAGCGGTTAACCTGGGAATTAAAATCAAATCGACTCGAATAAACAGTCACCCTGCTGCTATCCCGCGAGTTGCTCATGCCAACGCCCATTCTTAATCCGACGATGCCAGAACTTGGTTCGGGTTGATAGCCAAGTGGCGCCTCATCAACCCAATAATTATTTCCAAACAAATAGATTTTTGAAGTATTACGCAATTCACCGGGATTTGTATCATAGATGGATTGGAACCGCTGTACAGTTACTTCATAAAAAGTAGTAGGACTTATTACATTTGTTAATTTTGCACCAATACTATTTCGTAACACTGTTGAAGGACACCAATAATCAGTGCCATACATTCTGCCATCGATATATTTTGGTCCATTACTCAAGGCGCTGGCAATAGACCAATTTGAACTGAATATCCCAGAATTTCCGGAGTTGTTATCGTTAGTTCCGGTTTGCTGCCCAATTAGTCCATCTATGGTTAATTTCATTCCTGATTTTATATCTGATGTCAATTTGAGTTGTGCGTTATAATCACGATAAGCGTCATCTGAAAGTGGGACGATGTACATGTCTCGAGAACTTCGGTAAGAAGCAAAAAAACGCAGATTGCCAAGTTTTTCACTAATTAGCGGAACCGGTCCGCCAAAGCTCATGTCAAAATCGTAATCTGGTTTTTGAATATCTAATTGTCTTCTATGTTCCCACAAGAAAAGTTGCTGGGCTGCTTCAGGTGTTAGATCATCGTTGGGATCGTCATTTTTTAATGTTTTTTCAGATATCGAATACCAGCCTTCAAACTCAGCATACTGTTTTTGTTGGTACTCATCCCAGGCGCCGTTTGTTGTTCCAGTCCAACAAACATCATTATCTAAATAAGGACGAATCCAATAAGAGTCCGGTGAATTGGGTGAGTGACCAAAATGTTTTGCTGCCGCAGGGCTGTACCTTGTCAATAATCCTACATTATAAGCATTTCGTTTCCCTTCTTTTGTGACAATATTAATAAGACCTGATCGGACATTTCCGAATTCTGCATTAAAACCACCCGTTTGAATTTGAATTTCATCAATGGCAGTGTAGCTGATAGCCGTATAAGGTGTATTATCTCTTTCATCACGCATCGTAAAGCCATTAACCAAAAACGCCGTCTGGTTGCTTCCACCACCACGAATAGATAATCCCTGCACTCCTGCTTCTAAAGACACCACACTTTGTACGTTAACAACTGGCAAAGCTTTGATACTCTCACTGCTTAAATTTGATTGACTGGCTGAAATATCTCTTTGTACTACCGGACGTTCAGCCACTATTGTTACCTCTTCTCCAGCCAATACTTCAGGTTTTAAAGCAAAATCTACGGTAGTGGTCAGGTCAATATTAACTCGAACATCAGTAACCGACATAGTCGTATAGCCCATCATTGTAACTTTGAGTTTATAATTCCCTGGAGCAACATTCAATATAAGATAATATCCATCTAAATTGGCAGCAGCTCCCATCATTGTTCCTTTGATAAGAATATTTGCTCCAGTTAAAGGTTCTCCATTATCAGCATCTGTTACCATACCAACAATTTTTCCTGTCACTCCGGCAAAAAGAGAATTTGTCAGGAACAAAAGAATAAGAGATAATAGCACTTTTATTTTTTTCATACTGAATCTCTCCTAATTATATTTTAT
>Ga0075123_10000679_pt1 | contig 17499 bp, 43 predicted proteins | sample AntAceMetag02UKX_FD_69808 | JGI IMG/M metagenome (GOLD analysis project Ga0075123, IMG submission 69808) | Saline lake microbial communities from Ace Lake, Antarctica - Antarctic Ace Lake Metagenome 02UKX | ecosystem: Environmental > Aquatic > Non-marine Saline and Alkaline > Saline | place... | reverse complement strand
TGCGTCTATAGCTTCCGCTTTATCTCTTTGTGCCCTCGTCTCTTTATTGTTAAACTCTTGCTCCTCTTTTTGGAGCCTGTATAAGTTCAGCGTGTCTTGACAATCGTTGCAAGCGTGTTTCTCATACCCCGCCAGACCTCCCGTGTAAAACGAGAGAGTTTTCCACCCTGCGGGGAGGCGGTGATCTATCTCAACCCGCTTATGGCAGTAATCGCACTCGTGAATTGTTATCTGCATTACTTTACTCCAAAAAAACAGGCGCACCCGGTCGATGGGTGTGCAGTTCCCAAAGTCCGAATACGCCATTGTTGGTTATACCTTCTGCACAAGGTTGATACGTCTAATATACGCACTACTGAATCGGAATGCAACTCTTTCTTGACCTTATTGTTGATGTCAACAAAATGGTTACTCATCGAAGCCTCTGTCGTCAAAGAGCGGTGGTTCGTCGGTCAGATATTGACACCCGCAGAGTTCGCACTCGTCGCCAGCTACTACCGCTCCACAATCGGCGCAGTACATCGGCTTTGATTCGGGTTGCTCGTAATAGTCATGGGGTGGGTTCCAGTTAGTCGCCATCTTTCACCTCGTGGCATTCGGGGTGAAGGCTTTCTTCACTTACGGGACACCTACGGTAGTCACAGAAGGCACGGGGCATTCTACCGTCCATTGGATAGGTGAACCACTTGCACGTCCCGCAGGTGCAGGCGAAGTACTTTCGTAAAACTGGCAATGGTGGATAGTTGAAACAAAATCCAGCATCCCGCAACACGTCATTGAGTTGATCAAGTGCGTTGCGGCAATCTTCTGCGCTTGGATTAGCCATTGTCGTTCTCCTTCTTGTTGTCTGGTATCATCTCAGCCCAAATATCGAACTGAGACAGCAGGGACACAACAGCGACCGTCCGAATCAGCTCAGAGGTGCGGAGAGCGTAATCCGGGGACGATTGCGATGTCACTACAAAGGCATCTCCAAAGCCGCTCCGTTTGTGGGTGAATCTCTGCCCGTTGACTGTATTGTTGAAAGCGTATTGCCATCCGTGCATCAGCAGGTATTCTTTTGCAGTTGACGGAACCACTTCCATCATCAAGTCCGGTTGCGGTTCTCTCGCCCAGCGGAGGGCAAGCATCAATAGTTCTTCATCACTCGGATTAGCCATTGTCGTTCTCCTTCTTGTTAGCCTTCATGCTATTATCCATTAGCTGAGTTATAGGATTTGAGAAGCCTGTATATTCACCGTGTGATTTCGCCATATCCAACGAGTCCTGTTCTAACCGCATGCTGTGAACTACGGGAATCATATTCTCCCGATAGTGACCTGTGATTTTATATACCCATCCGCCCTTAACAAGATGCTTTGCTCTCATATCAGACGGTATGCGGAAGCACCAGTGATTTTGGTTACCGTCAACTAAAGTGACACGGGTATAACCCCCATCACCGCCAACTACTTGCGATAGCACACACTTCCCCACTATGATAAACCGTGAAGGCATTCTGTGTTTCATTACTGTTTCATCCATTGTCGTTCTCCTTCTTGTTAGCTCTTTTTTCTCTTGCCCGCTCATTACGGCGGTCGATTATCCCCTGCCTGTACTCAGCCACAGTCAACGGCTTGACACTCACCGCATCAATCGGCGCAACGGTCTCGTTACGAAATACAGTATGCTCTATCGCCTTGATCATCTCGTCGCTGAGTGCAACCTCTCCCCGCAACACAGCCTGCCAGTCCCCGAAGGACAGCCCGCACTGGTCACGCATTAGGAGACAGAAGCGGTGAGGCTTCCGGGATGTGCGAGCTAATCTGATGGCGATGGTTGCATAAGTTAGTCTTGGCATTTCTCCTCCTTCGTGTGTAGTTCCCTGATGTACGCATCCTCGTCTGCCGTGAATATTGGATCGCGCTCGCTTGGGTTGTCACGAACATAAACCCACACCTCTTCGAGAAACCCGTAATCGTCCATTCCACCGTCATCTGTATCGTCAGCACCAAACTTGACCGCCAGCGTGTTGCAAACGGTATGTGATTTGAACGTGCAAAACTCGCCGTTTTCGAGGCTGGTGGTATAGATATATGCTTCGCCCTTTGTTATCGTTCCTCTGCACAGACCGCAGGCGTGATCTTTCCGTGCGGTGGGGGTTGCGAATGTCAGTATGGTGCTCATTTCTCCTCCTGTTCTGCTATTACAACTTCACTCTGGTTAGTGATTCGATTGCTACACATCCTACTTTCCCATTAAGAAAAGCAACCCGTCTTTTTCCCAAGTACTGTGTGCCGAAAACCGAGTATATTTTTCCGTCGTCTTTGGGGTCTCCGATTATCGGATGATACCGAACCTTGTCGCCCCCTTTGATTACTGCCTTCATTTCTCCTCCCTGTGGTTAGGGCAGAGGCACTTGTCTCCCTCTGTGCATGCCTTGAACGACCAACCGCATTGCTCAACGTAGAACTTCAAGTACGATGTGCTTCCGCTTCCGGCTGATTGTGGAAATGAAAGTCTCCTGTTGCAATCTGCGTGATCGCACCAGATGATGATTCCGAATTTCCAGCCCATTATTTCTCCTCCTTCTGTTTTCTGAATTTGTCTTTACGGTAGTCACTCGCTTCAAGCGATAGGTGGCTCGTTCCAGCACCACCACCGCCATACAGACGGCTGACTGCGTAGTTTGTATATGCCACGTTTAACTCTTTCTTGGTGGCGTTTGTTGTTATGATTAGCTGTATTTCTTCGCGGTCGCAGTGAGCAATTAACCGCTTGAATAGATCACCACCATCCGGCTCACGTCCAAGATCGTCGATAAGGATAAGTCGTCTTTTCTCTGTGTCAAACTTTCCGATTAAGCCGTCAAATATATCGCTCTTGTGAAAACCGCCAGTTATATATTTGTGACCCTCTTCTTCGAACGATATGAACCTTGGGTTATGCCTTCCCGTCTTAATCCGTTCCCAAAGTGCGATGGTTGACACGGTTGTTTTTCCTGATCCGTTCCCGCCTTGGATGATCCCCCACATTCCGCTGGCAACATCGGCTATGAACGTCTCTATCTTTGCCCGCTGTCCATCACGGTCAAGGTTGAACGAGTAACCGTCACGAATGATGCGAACCGGCACTTGCGCTCTCATCAGCAAAGAGCATCTACGGCAAGGGTGGGCTAATCCGGGGTATAACTGTTCGGCTTCCGGTATTGTTCTCCGGCACAATGTACACTCGTTGCTGTTCATATCCCCATTGCCTTCATAATCTGGTAGGCGATTTGCGGGACTATGGCATTTCCGAGTGCCTTCACTCTGTCCACCCCGTTGGGTATCCGAGCAAGGCTTCTAACAGTTCGGGGTTGGGGTATGCTGGATCGGTCTCTCCATCCCGGAAAAATTCGCACAGCTTGCTTCGATAGGAGTCGCTCCCGTAGTATCTCTTTGACGCGGCACCCTTGCTGTCTGATGCCACCGGTGTAGGCAACGATATATAACCGCTTGCGACGGTGTTGCGCTCCAAAGCTGAATCCAGTGACCGGGATTGCTTCAACTGTGTATCCGATTGACTCAAGTTGTCCTCGAATGCCATCATATCCAGCATAGAGCAACCGGATCGAGTTTTCAATAATGATGTATTTTGGTCTTGACTGTTTGATGATTCTGAACATATCGAACCAGAGTTGTGTTCTTTCATCGTCCCAACCTTTCTGTTTTCCTGCTACTGATAAGCCTTGACAAGGGAAACCACCGGTAAGTAGGTATATATCCGGAACACCCTCAAATGTTTTAACGTCCGGATGTATCGGTACACCGGGAAAATTCTTATTTAACTTCTGCTGGCAGAACGGGTCAATCTCCACGAACTGAACCGTGGTGAAGCCCGCCCACCTCGCGGCAAGGGCAAATCCCCCGATACCGCTGAATAAATCTATGTGATTACCTAAAATGGTAGCCCCTCCCCTTCTTCTACGGTGTCTGATTCAAACTTGACCTTGCCCTTCTTGTCAAACTGCGGCGAGGATGATGTGACCTTGATTGCTTCTAAGTCCTCGTCGTTATCCGCCCATCGTCTTTGATTCAACCAAGTTGAAGGCATCGGTATATCGTCTCCGTTGTCCTTAACCCAACCGATAGTCTGTTTGGTTCTCGCCAGTGTTTTCACAATCCACTCGATGTGATCATCGTAGTCACCCTTCTCCCAAATTTGTAGGCAGTACTGTTTGTTCGTCTTTCTCTGGCACGACGGGTATGCTTTCCAAAACCGATCAAACTGTGAAGGGAAAAGTGACATATCTTCTTTACTTCTTTTATTATTAACCTTCTTGTCCTTCTTATCAGGAACAGAACAGGTATCAGTAACAGGTAACAGAACAGTAAAGGTATCAGTGGGGTATTGATACCCCTTAGATACCCCTTCTATGCCCCATTCAATACTGTCATATATTCTAAGGAAGTCCAATACTACACTACTATCCTTAAAAAGTGTAAGCTGTTTCTTGACAGCAGTGATGATTTTGACATTTGCAGTCTCAAGTTTAGACTGATACCCTAAGAACTTAACAACGAACACCACCTCGTAGAGGGGGTCGTAGTGTATCATACCTTGTTTCTCAAGCTCATTCATTCCAGCGACTACTGTCTTTTCACTCATTCCAAGCTCGTGACAGGCGTAAAGAAAGGGAAGGTGATAGATTCCTGAGACGTGAGTATGGCTATTTGTCAGCAGGTATAGCCATATTAGCTTGACCTCTGATTTCAACCCCTTAACCTTGGGGTCAATCCATATTTGTGAATCTATAGTGCGGTACATTATGGTCTCGTCATTTCACGCATATCAGCCTCAGACCATCACCAAAATTTTCCATCCACCAATTATAGCACTCTGCACAGTATGCCTCCTTACTGATTTCATCCGAACACTCTTCACAAAGAATCTTTCCGCAATGACAGCATTCAATTCTATCTTCGTGACATCGTCCTGTCGGGCAGTCGCAAATATCGCAGTGCTGTATTTTCTGTTTCATTCTTTCTCCAAAAGCAAAACCCTCCGCCACCCTGCTAATTCCGGTAGCAAGAGTGACAAAGGGTTGAGCGTGTACTTCTTTCAGTGACCGGAATTCACTTACAACTCCCTACAAGATACTACATCCACAAGCAAAAGTCAAGCGGATGGAGGGTTATTTTCCGATGCTGGAAGATTGTCCTCCTGTTTGCGGGTGAACGCCCCACAGAAGAAACACGGATCGGAAATTACGTGCTGTTCTGCCTCCTTATATGGAACCCAATGCTTCCAGTCTATACGGTGTTCACAGTAATGAATCGGCGGACATTGCTCTTCTGTGAAGGTATAAGTCTCATTAAGCCTCTTACGGCTTGGTAGATACCAGTCCTTCCACCAGTCCTTATAGCTCTCACACCATTCGCACGTCTCCTTGCGCTCAACGTGGAGCTCGGCAAGCGTCTTTCCCTTCAGTGTGGCGGGTTCGCTGATTGCGTTGGCGGGATTTTGATCAAATGCCATCGTTCCCTCCCTTCTTCTCGTGGAAATCGCAAAGGTCGTAATCAGATACCTGCTCGCGCCTCACGTTGCAAAGGCTCTGAGCGCAAAGGTTTCCGCAGTTGAAACAGCTATCATAATACCGCTCAATCGGCTTCGTGAAGCTGTCGTCAAGAATGAACGTAAGGTTATAGTGTATCTTTCCTTCACCCGTTACCTTGTCAAGGTAAATAGGATGCCAGTGCGCCTCGTCAATGCTAACTACTGGAGTGTCACCATACATTGCAATCGTCTCGCCCGATACGTCCGCTAATGCGTTATAGATGCTGAGGCACGTCGGCTTCACGTCTTGCTTGCTGATCTTTTCGATGATGGTTGATAGTTCTTTTAGTGTCATTGTTTCCCTCGTTTTACTTTTATGTGTTCATTGTAAAGTACTGATACCAGTGCTGTGCGCCGTAGGATTATCATTCCCCACTTTCCTGGTCTGGTATATTCAAGGATACACTCCTCCTCTTCACCCGTCTTGCCGTCAAGTATAGAAAATAGTTCCTTGATGGAGTGTTTTTCAGGGTTATCGCTGTGAATGAACCTGTCCCCTACCTTCAGCTCGTCACGCCATATCCGATAGTGCTCTAACACTTGCCTCCTTTCGGGAATCCGAGTGTATTGGCGATGGTCGCCCGAAGAGCGGTATTCTCCGTCCTCAGAACATCGCAGTGAGCTTTACCGTTCGTGTTGTTGTTTGTTAGTTCAGCGATAGTCTCTTCACCGTTCCTGATTATCGCATTGAATTTGTCAATCTCCGCCTCCAGCTTGTCAATCTGCCGCCTCTTGTTGTTCATTAAGTCACACCACTTAACAAGAACGCCGACGACTTCCGCGTTAAATGGTAGCTTGCGAATTGTGTCAAGGTCTACTATCCCGCCATTAGAGATAATTCCGTACCCGTGATTAGTCATTGCCTGCTCCCTTCCAGTCAAGCGGTCGCCAATTACCGGTTCTTTCAGCACCCCACTTGTCTAAGAAGCAGGAGTACCCCCATCCACCATCTGTGGTCATTCTCCCCTTAGTTACTGAATAAACCGTTCCATTGTAGGTGTCTAAGATTTCAATTGGGGTTCCATAGTTTGGAATAGTGTTCATCGGTTGCCAGCTCTTAAACTCTGCAATCTCCGCTTCAAGCTCTTTGATCCTCGCCATTAGGCGTTCTGCGGCATCTGTATAGTTGTCAGTCATTTTCTCTTCCCTTCTCCAGTTTGTCGATCTTGTCCTGCTGTTCGTTCAGGTGGTCGCACATCTCCCGCACCCCCCGCTTTATCAGCGGGAGGTACTGCAACTCTCCTTGCGAATCGGTGATCTCGAACCCGTCTGCGTCTACTGTGTATCGGTTAGGCATTACCTATCTCCCTTCAGGAACTGATCCGTGTTGTCGCCAGTGCCAAAGAGCTCCAAGTCCTCATCCCGCTCGTTCGTCGGAGTCTGGTCAGGCGGTGCTTCGTATGCAGTCTCCTCCTTTAGCTCCACCTTCGGCTTTGGGGTCAAGACCGCTTGCCTGATGCTAATAGCGGCACGAATAGGTTTGCGCTCTGCCGTGTCGTAGACTCCCGTGCGCTTATCAAGCCAGACTGTCAAACTGTCAAGCTGTTCTACGTCCTCAGCCTCGTGGGCTTTCTTGACGAGTGACTCAACAGTGAACGGCTTACGTGGTTTAGCTGGTGGAAGTGGTTCTGATGGTTGCTCTGCCTGTTTAGGCTGATACGAGGCACGTCCGCTCGGATTGCGTTTCCACCATCCATCGCACCACCCTTTTTTCCAAGCCTGCAACCCTATCCCGAAGTCTTTGGCGCAACGTCTTAACGCCTGCGTCTTTGATCCTTCAGCACAATCAGAATAGGTCATTGATGCGTTATCGGGGAAGTAGCTCATATCACCGATAGCCTCTCCAACCATACAGCCCCTGATGATAAGGCAACAGTCTGAATATACCCTAATTGCGGGCTTCATTCCCTTTGTTTTCCAATCCTTAACCTCGTAGTTTTCAGCCCAATTTGGACGGGTTCTTAGAATTGCCCACTGTCCAAGTCCAAGCACCGAGTTAAGCCTGTCACGAAGGTAAGCGTGTTCAATGTAAATAAGATCATCCTTTCCAGCCGCCCCCTTCTTGAACGCTTCGTCCGGGAAGTCTGTTTGCAACCCGTCGCTCTCTTCTTTGCTAAGCACAAGTGTGCTTGCCTTGTTCATTGCTGAACTATAGGCAAGTGATACAGAGTTCACCCTTGCTTGTTCGTGTGTTAGTGCCTGTTCGTGATTGATGACGGGAACAAGATCACCCGTTTGGCTATCAACCGTTGCGATTTCGTTACTCATTTTACTCCCTTGATGGTGTAACCGGCTAATTTCTTGCCGGTAGTGTTTACTGTGATTCCTGCTGGCAATATCTCATCGCCCTTGACTTTCCAAGCCTTCAATAGATCAACTTTATTGAGCTCGGTTGTAACCGTCACCCGTACAAACTCCGGCGCAACAGTTTTAAGATTAACCTCTCCTACTGCGATGCTTGCCGGTAGCTTCTTGAACTTTAACTGATAGACTCCAGCGGTCAGCTTGTCCCGCTTGGTGTCTACCATAAACGAGTCCACTAACCCAACCAGCTTCTCCGCACGTGCCTTCTCAACCTTGCTCTCAGCCTTCCAGCGGTCAACCTGTGCGTCAAGTAGTTCACCCCGTGCCCTCGCTTCAGCGGCAAGGTTTAGCATACTCTCAACGGTTGATTCCGGGTTAGCGGCGAACTGCATATTGAGTAGGCTTTGAATTTGGGGAGTAACCTCGCCCTCGCTCTCAATCAAGAGAACTTCAATGTCCCGATAAAGTTGTGACATTTCAAATAGTTTCATCTTCTTCTGTCTCCAGTATGGTGATTTGAGAGATAACCCTGTCAAGTTTATCTACGAATCCTTCCAGATTTGCCTCTGCTACCTGTAAATTGTACTTGAGATCATTTACGATCTTTTCCCGTTCGGTAACATCGGCTTCGAGGCACTCCTTCCGCTCATTCAGCACATCAAGCGGGTTAATTGCGTTGTTCATCATACCCCCGTATGGTGTTTAGCGCGCCATTGTGGATTGTTCATCCGACTGTACTCATCATTGGTGCGCTTGAAATAGTCACCGAGTGACTCTTGAGATTTTCTTAGGTGTAACACGTGTTCTCGTGATATACGATTTCTTAGCGTGTGTAGCATTTGTAGTAGCTTCACTTCTCCTCCTCCCGATGGTTTATAGCTAACATTGACAGTATACTTACCAAAGCACCGTCGCGGGATAGTTGGGACATCTCAAAAAGTTTCATTATCACCCTCCCATTTAATCTGTCGCTTCAGGTTGTCAATGACTATATCAATGCCTTCAAGCGAAATGCTTGCCGCATCTGCGAGGCGTTGGTTCTGTTCACGCATACCCTCTTGTATGACTTTAGCGTCAAGTGCCCGCTTCAGTTTTGCCTTCAGTTCTTCTCTTTCCTGTTTCACTTCTCCTCCTCGTTGTTTGTGATTTGTACCCTGTCACTCAGCCTGTAATGCAACCAGCCGAGTGCGATTGTGACGATTGATCCTACTGCGATGATCAGCGTTAGCAGACCAAGCCCCTTGACGGTAGCCCATCCGCTTGTGATTAGCTCGGTTAGCACTTTACCCTCCTGGCAGTGATAACGCCGTTAAGGTGGTCATTGTCCCATCCAAAAACGGATTGAACCAGATTAACCACCCTGCTCCCCTCCTTTGGGAACTGTGGGATATTCCGCATTAGTGCCGCCGTCATCATAGCGTACACCGATTCAAAATCACCCTCGCTCACGTTACCCATCCGAGTAAGCTCTTTTACACTCTGGATATTACGCTCCAGCATTTCCGCCCGGACAATCTTTGCGAACGGTGACGGTGTTTGTTTGTTGTGCATTATTGCTCCTTTGTTTATGGTGTTTATTTAAGATAATACTTATATTTAACTATGTCAAGAAAAATCGTAACTATTTACAACTTTGGGAGAAAATTGCCAGAACTTTCACCCGGCTTCACGTGCAGATACCTCGCCGTTGTATTTATAGACGAGTGCCCAAGTGTCTCTTGAATGCACTTGATAGACGCTCCCCCGTCAAGAGCAATGCTTGCGTTCGCGTGTCGTAGCCAGTGGCAAGAGATTTTAACACCCAAACCAGCTCGTTTGATTATGCCTTTGATCGTTTTATGGATGACAGACCTCTCTATTCCGAACATACTACCGTCACCTCGCAACCGCTCAAGCTCTTCAGCCAGTGACTCCGGGAGGGTTACGTTACGCTCCTTCTCTCCCTTGCCCCATACATTCAAAACCCCGCCCCTTAAGTCGCTCCAATTAAGTGACTCCACCTCTGAAATTCGCAGACCGGAGTAAAACATCAAGGCAAAGAGAGAGTGATTCCTTACACCGTTTTTCCCGTTACGAGCCTCTTTCAAGATAGCCCGCACCTCGTCAACCGATAATATCCGCTCGGCAAGGTTACTCCTTACTCTCGGCACTTTCAGAAGTGTAGCCGGGTTAATCGGGATAGCTCCCGCCCGATAGAGAAAGCTATAGAGTGACTTTATCGCCGCCGTTGACAGTGCTACCGATGACGACGAACCCCTCAACCCCTGTTGCCAAATTACAAGCTGTTCTATTCCCGCCTCCCGTAGGCTGTACGCCGTTATGTAGGCTATTGCTATGCGCTCATAAGCCCTCCGAGTGTTAGCAGACCTCTGAATATTAAGCCACGCTCGGACGGCAGACCTCTCTCCCTCGTCCGTTACGATTAGATTGCTCATTTTTTATCCCTTGTTATCCAAAGGTAGACTTTCGTATATATCCACGCCAGCCCCCACGCTATGACTAAAAGGCATACGACAAGCCCCAAGCCCAGTATATCGCGCATTTTACGCCCCTGCTTTGTTTGGTTGTATCAGATTGCAACCGTTACCCCGCAAGATTTCTCACGGGGAACAGTTACGCTCGGATTATGTCGGTTAGGGTTAGTTTGGGTATTCCTCTAAGCTAACCAGATTAGAAGAATGATTATTAACGCCGAGTGAGTTATCTAACAACATACAAAGCTCTCTCGCCGTGCTTATGGCTGATTCTTTACGGGTACATCCCCAAAAGGTTTTAGTTAGATCAACTCCCCGACATTGAAACTCCCACCGACCGCCCTTAATGATCTTATAGAGCCTCGTTACGTACCTATCCTTATAGGTTTTATATGTGCATACAGAATATAAGCCGGCACATTTTCCCGCCTCTATTACTTGCTCTTTCATTATAAGCCCTTCTCTCTTGTTTTGGTATTATCCGTCCTTATGACGGGTTGCTCTCTCCGGTGGAATCGAACCACCGTAACGCCCAGCGAGAGAGTGTTGTCGGTTAGGTTAGAGTTTTGCTCTTTGTCTGCTGTTCCTGATCCTCTTGCTCTCTGCCTTGCGCTTGTTGTTACAAGTTTGGCACGTATAAGGGAAAGTCTGATAACCCCAACCAATTCTCTCAAGGCAAAATGGCTCACAAAACTCCCAACTTTCGCTCTCGTATATCATAACGGTTTTAGACTTTCCGCACAATTTGCACGAGACCGTATGATTAACTGTTGGCACGTGAACGAGTTTAGATATTTTCCAAGAGCCTATTATAGGATTATGAACCGGCAACTCGTCAACCTTTCCCCCCGCCTCAAGTTCAATTCTCAAAGCTGAGACAGTTTCCCCTTGACAAGTGAACGGTTCAACCGTTACGCTCTTTAGCTTACATAGCCAGTATTGACCCCACATAGAACCTCCCCCCGATAAACAAACTACTTTACCAATAAGAGCCCTAAGACCGCTACCACAACCCGCCAACTCTCCCTCCGGTATAGGGTGATAACCCCAACCGCCAACCCCCGCAACCGGTTCAAAAGCGTATGCTTTCCCCCTGTAAATAACCTCTGCTTTCATTACTACCGCCCTTCTCTCTCGTTTATGGTTGGATTTCTGAACTTTATGCCTAAATCAAAGAGCGAATCTGTTAAATGCTGATAGACCGCCTCAAGATATGGCTGTTTATTTGCCGTGCGAATGATGGCAACAACCCGCTTATGCTCGGCTTTGTCGGTTGGATATATCCACATTACCGCCCTCGTCGACCGGTTCTGGATAATATCAATTCTGCCTGTCTGATCTACTTTGTAAGTCATTACAACCCCTCTTTCGTTTATTACTGCTTGATCTATTGATCTACAGATTAGTTTGATGATCCCCCGCCCCCGCCCCCCCGCTAACCAAGAGCGAGAGAGCGAACGCGTTAAAGGTGGTCATATTTTAGCCAGTGACTTTATAACTGATTTAGCTTGACGGAGTGACGAGTACGCTTGAAACTCCCCGATAGTGATCATATAGTGCTCGGAAATATCAAAGTACCGTGCAGTATATAACCGCTTTGATCTATCAAAGTTGTCCTCGCTTGTTGCAAACCAAGCCCCTACAACTTGACCATCAACGATGTTCTCTGTAATGCTACTCTCGGATATACGGCTATTCCAAAACCGCATGCTATCCTTATCAAAGAAGTGTCCTTGATAATACTGCTTGAGCCGGTCAAGTGAGCCTGTCAAATAGTGTTGTTTCGGTAACTCGCGGACTAATCCGCTCTTGGTTGTGTACGTTTTCATCTTCTTACTCCCTAAGTTTATGCGGATGTAGTAGGCTTCCGCTCGCCTATGTGAGCCTCGTCCGGGAGTTGAACCCGGAAACACCGTGCGAGGCTGTCCTGCTGTTATGCTTTTAACGCCTCCTCCCTTAGCTTGTCGTAGTCTGTCAAGTCACATCCAAGAGCCGTGAGTATATCCTTTAGCTCGTCAAGTTGTTCGGATGCAACTTCCGCTATACTCTCCGAACAGTCACTCTCTACTCCACCGATGCAACCGCTTTGAACGGCAATACAACCGCTCCGGGCTATCTGCTTATGAGCCAGTATAGCCCCAACACCACCGCTCAAACTTGAGAATCTCCCCACGAATTGAGAACTCGTACAGATAAGGCAACCGCCCAACATACTTATCTTTAAGCCGTTGTACCTCTCTTTGTCCAAAGTTCTCATAAGCCCCTTTAATATCCCATCGTATCTTGAGAGTTTCCGTCGTTCTGTCAATATCCCGCTTGAGTCGCTTAAGGGTTTGTAACGATTGCTCTTGCTGATTCATACTTTACTCCGCTTGTTTGTTGTTTGTTATTGGCTCGCTCATCAGTTACTGTCTGCCAGTTCAGTAAGACCGGGCGAACCCGGTTTCGCTTGTTATCTGTGAAAATGTCGCGGTGTGCAATAGCTCGCCCCCGAAATCCCGTCTATCCTGTCCCGCAAATCCTTCCGCTTATCCTCCGCCGTGCCCCCACTCAAAGCCGCTTCACGAATTGCCTGCCGGACTACCACCCGGTTATCTGCCGAATTTGGAAAAACCCACATAACCGGCAGACAGCCAACCCGCTCTCGGATTTCGTACCGGGTTGCGCCCCGTTTTGATCTGGTTGTAAATGTCATCTTCTTGCTCCGCTTGTTTGGTTGTTTGCTACTGGCTTAGCTCATCAGTATAGGATGCCAACCCCATAGACCGGGCGAACCCGGTTTCGCTCGGTTTAGGAATTGCAGTAATACCAGCCAGTCGGCAACCCGATCAGAGAGTTTGAACCGTCTAAGACCACCGGTATTATGGTTACAGTTGCGACCTTACACCGGCGCACGCCGTTGCGAAGTGTTGCGGTCACTATTGTCTTACCGTCGCTCGCTGATATAGTGCGGAATCCTGAACCCGATAAAAGAGAGACGAGCGTTTGCGTTACGAGCTTGTGGCGAATTTTTCCTGTTTTCATACTGTACTCCGTTTGTTTGTTGTGTAGCTCTTCAGTATGTGCTCTCGGCACATAGACCGGATCGCTCCGGTTTCGCTCGGTTATTGCTTTGGCTCTACTTCCGTTGTGATGTATGCTTCTATCTTGGCGAATGTCCCCGACTTGATCCCCTTGACAAGCATAATATCATCAATGCTTAAAAAGTATCCGTTCTCATGGCGATAGTCTACAATAGCCCCCGACTTTACCACGCCAATGCCCGGCAACATCGCCAAACTATCAGCGCACTCAGTATTGATATTGATTATACGTGACGGTAACGCCTTTTTTCTTATGGTTACTGTTTCCGCATGTAAGGATCCGCAGAACATAACCATAGCCGATAATACTAATAATGCTGTTTTCATAATTTACTCCTTGTTTGTTGTGATGCCGTCACCGTGACGACTTGCAATAGTTAAGATAATACATTCACTTATCAATAGCAAGTCTTTCTTGCACTATTTGCCCGATAACTAAATAAACACCGCTATCTTGCACTTCGCACACGTTCATATATAGCCATACATACAAGCAACCAGATAGAAAGATACGGTATTACTTTGTATTACCTACGTATTACTTTGTATTACCAAGAACTGATGGAGCAAGGAAGCGTAGTGCTGGCAACCTATTGCACGGTTTTCGAGTTACACAGCTTGACACTATGTAGGATGATACTCTGTAGGATGCTACATGCTTTGCGATATACGGTCGGCGTGACAGTGGTGCAAGATAACATCAATTAACTTGCACGTGTGAAACCAGTTACGGTAGCTATTGACAGCCGATTGCGATAGGGGGGGGTTATATGACGGGTACTTAAATTGAAACCGGGCGACCGCCATTCGTTAAGTACTCGTACTCTCTGGCGAAGTAATTTGGGATATGAAAAAATAATAGTTTTGGGTTGCCAAACGTTTTTGTTATGTGTTCGTATATCTTTATTGAGTCAGTTGAGTAGGAAAAGATATGCCAAGAGGCAGGGCGTTTCTGGTACGGCTTGGGTATAGTTTGCTTGACTATATACCGTCACGAAGCACGACCGACATTACGACCGTTGCAATAAAGGGGCATTTACGCAGTGCACCGAGCAAGTTACCGACGCGGAGCCCGGTATAGGGACTAATGAGGATCAGGCATATACGGACAAAAACCATAACCAAAGGTTGGCTCAATCATCATAGTAGTACCACGTCAGTTTGCGGAGTCGGAAGTTTAAGGTTTCTTGCCGGCGGTGATTGTGGTGAGTGTGACGGGGGCTAAACAGCCTACGGAGGTTTTTGTGTTTTTGGTATTAGTTGTTGTGTGGTAGAGTATGGTTTGTTTCAATTAGACATCAACCGGTTTATTGGTTGTACGTCCATAAAAGGGGACAGAAAGATATATGGCGGGTTAGCCTAATTGCGCAAGGCAGTAGTCCTGAAAACTACCGAGCTAATTACTCTTGGGGGTTCGAGTCCCTCATCCGCCGCACAGGATGGTTCGCATAATGGTATTGCAGCAGTTCGCTAAACTGCCGTCCGCAAGGGCATCGGGGTTCGAGTCCTCGACCATCCGCACAGTATATGGGGGATAAAAAACACAGGGGAAGTAAAGTGAAGTCACTATTTTGTATGTTTTGTGAGCACAGTCTTGATCGTTCGATAGTGAACAGCAAGGGCTGGATCATCAAGAACAAGGATGGCGTTAAGGGAAAGGTATTTGGCATCTGTCCTAAGTGCCAGAAGGAGTATGGGATACATATTGCGGATTTACTTGATCCTTCCACTCAGAATAAACGCGAACATCTTATACCGTACCTTGAGGCTGGAGTTGATGTTATGTTAGGCACAACTCGTCAATTACTGGACAGGGTTGACAAGCTGGAAAAGAAACTTGATCAAGCTATGATCAGCAGTAAGCAAGCCGTTGCCTGGTTAGGCGGTGCGGACGACGACAACTATGTCCGCATTGGTATATTAGAAGAGAAGGTAGAGGCGTTAGGGCAACGTCCACCAACCATTGTAGCGATTGACAGCGCAGAGCAGGAGCCCAAGCAAGCACCGAAAGATACAAGGGTGAAGTTAGTGGCTGAGTTCGTTCCGTACAGTCCTCCGAAGCCTTCTGTCGGGATAGTTGTCAAATGTGGATATTGCCATCACTCGTATATTGTTGACGAGTTTCCACATAAACTTGGCGAGTGCAGGTGCGGGGGCAATGCTTGGATGGTTATTGGTAGCGTTGGAGTGAACAGGGAGGGGAAGTAATGCTATCGGTCACCGTCCTTATCATCATCCTTGTTGCCCTGTTCTTTGCTTGGTTTGGGGTGTTCATCTTGGTTGTCAAGTACTACAGGTCACAAGGGTTAAGCAAGTACTTTGCTGACTTGATCAATGCGAACCTTGACAGTGTGGCGGAACAGATGGCGGAGGCCGGGGATGCCTAAGCACCGCTACGCAGGGGAAGAGATAGAGCTATTGCAGTCAACGACAACGAGCGGTATACCGACGTGGGGCGATGACGATAGTAATGATTACTACGTTACATTCCACGTAACTACTCCAGATGACATTAAGGAAATGAATGACATCATCGCAGACAGCCTCGCACGTAATAGAGTCATTATGGGCAGGATCGCCAAGGACATTCTGGATAGCGTAGATGGCATATAACCTAAAGCGTCAGAAGAACCAAGATATGGCTGATGGTTGGGAAGTAAGCCCCGTCAATAGTCGTGGTACGGCGTATTACATACGTAGGGTTAAGGCAAAATACGTGTATGTCGCTGATAAGAGGGTTAAGGTTAGCGATGGCGGTACGTTCGGAATCAACGATGTAGCGGCTTTGATCTGCAATATCTACAAGAAAGCTAAACCACAAGGTTCTGCACTGCCTATCCTATCTGTTAAACTTGTTCTATCCCTGCTTCCTACTGCTATAGTTGAGGCTATTGCAAACGGAAACGTGGTAAAATTCAAGGATATGGGGACGTTTGAGGCAGAATACACAAGCGATATGCGCTACTTTGAAGGTTTTAACGAGAACGGTAAGCTACAAAAGCACTATTACCCTGATTACGTCACTATTCACTTCAAGCCAAGTTTCTCAAAGGCGCGTTGCGCGGAAATGGGTAAGCGAATAGCTGACGAAATCGGGGGCGTGCGAGAGTCTGTCCGTGCCGCAAAGGCTAAACAGAAGGCTATGGTCGATAAAAGGAACGATAATTGGATACAAAACCAAAGAACAGAGCGGGAAAACGAGCTAAACCAGCACAAAGAAAGGATATTCCGAGCAAGGAATCCTCATCTGGCTCACTCAGGCGGGGAAAACACGCCACAAGTGACAAAAAAATCAGACAGCTGATGACAAATGATGACTTCGTTGCCGAAGCTCCGTATGTTGTGGCTGGTGAAGTATTCGATGCTGTTGCTCCGCTTAAAGTTATCGCAGATGAAGCTAAGGCAGAGAAGGGGGCGAAGATGATACCTGTGTCTGATGTGGCTATAGCACGTGTTGATATAGATATTGCAGAGTCCCGTGACCTTGCTTGGGGGCATAACGTCGCTATGTCTAAGAGAATCATAGGCGATGCAGACGAAGGTCGTCTTGGGGCTATGGATATTATAGATCAGGCGTTACAGATGGGTGCTCCTGTTGATGTTTTCACTAAGGCAAACCGTGATGGTGACGTTGAAGTTACAAAGCGACAAGTAACCCCTGAGTTTAGCGTCGCACTCACTACCGCAATAGCTATAGCAAAGCACGTCACACCGACCGGGAATCAGCACAAGATAGCTGATAAGCAAGCTGGACAGGCTCCGACAAAATACGAGGAAGTTATAGAGCGGGTACACCAAAAGAACGGTGGGGTCATTGATAGACTTAAAAGAACGGTCAAAAAGTGAAAGTATTTTTAGAATATGAAAAAAAAGTATCAAAAGCACTTGCAGAAATAGGTAAACTACTCGTATCTTCTCACAGTAGCGGTATTCCAATTACGATAGGAATCAATCAGAAGGGTGATTCTATCCACATTGAGTACCATACGAAGAGGCATAAAGTTATAACATAGGCAGTACAAGCGGTAAGTTCAAAGAGAACGCCGAGTATCATCTGAAAG
>Ga0075123_10000675_pt1 | contig 17565 bp, 13 predicted proteins | sample AntAceMetag02UKX_FD_69808 | JGI IMG/M metagenome (GOLD analysis project Ga0075123, IMG submission 69808) | Saline lake microbial communities from Ace Lake, Antarctica - Antarctic Ace Lake Metagenome 02UKX | ecosystem: Environmental > Aquatic > Non-marine Saline and Alkaline > Saline | place... | reverse complement strand
GATCTGGATGCCCTCGTCAAGTAGTATCTTCCAGGCCTTCGTTGATTTCGCCCCGATCCTGGTGGTAGGATAGTCACCCGCCTTACCGTCCAAATGTATACCATCTATCTCCAGTTCATTGCCCGATGTGTCATACACACGAATATTGTTTTTCCCCGTATCACCACACATCGGCATTATCTGAGGCGTAGGAAACAATAAAGCCCCATCGGTAACATTCTCGATAGTCAGATCGGCTGCAAATGATTCATTATTTCGCCCACCCGTCACCTTAAGTCCAAACCGCGCCTTATCATCACTCCACGAAGCCTCCGATTTGCCCCCGCTTAAAATATAAATCGGCGCCGCCTTAACCCGTCCCTTCCACGTGGCCTGGTCACGCTCACCGGAAAAATACCAAAGCTCAACTCGATGCTCTCCCGCTTTCTTCAATGCGGGAAAAAAACGCTCAAGATCAAACTGCCACGACTTGCTCTCATGCGCTGCGATACTGGTGGCATGACGACTGCGAGAATCCCAGTGCCGGCCCCAAATCTTGATCTTTTTACCCGAGGCATCGTAAACTCGGATGTTGTTCTTGTTGGTATTGCCCGCCAATGGCATCACCCAGGGCGTCGGAAACGAAAGCACATCGTCCGTCAAATTCTCGATCAATATAGTCCCCTTAAAAGCCCGCCCGAAATTACCGCCGTCCACAATAAGCGTAAACCTACCCTTCCCGTCAGTCCATGAAGACGCTCGACTACCAGCCGCAAGCTGCCATTGCCGCCCCAAATCTTCATCCCCATCTCCCCTCAACTCCAACGCACTCACCCTGCCTGAAATCAGCAAAAACACTGCCGCAAAACACAACAATCCTTCGATCTTACCGTTCATTTCCTAACCTCCAGAAACCTGCGAAGTTTTTTCATACCCCTGCGATACCATGACCAAACCGTATTAATCGATACCTCCCGGACCCGCCCAATCTCGCGAAAACTCAAATCCGCAAACAAATGGCTAATTATCGTCTCCCGCTCATCACCGGAAAGCATCTTCAGCCCCTCAATCACCTGCCTTCTAAACTCATTGTTAACAGCCGCCTGCTCCGGCCCGGCTGCCCCATCAAATATGTACTCATCATCCTCAATCCGCCCGGTGCTCTTTACCTTGAATTGATCGATAGCAGCGTTCCGAACAGACCGAAACACATAAGCCTTCAGGTGCAAAGGCCGCCTCCGCATCCGAAACAGTCGATAGAAAGCCTCCTGCACGGCGTCCTCCGCACTCGAGGGACAACCCGTCACAGCCAGCGCACTAACAAACAGTTCACGACTATGCTGTCGAAATAACCGCTCCAGCGCACCAGTCAGCCTGTAATCACTTTGCACCATACAAAAACTTACTCTCACCGGCCGCACACACCACGCACCGGCAATCTAACAAAAGAAGCGCTTCCGTTAACTATGACTGTCAATTATCCGGCTTTCGTGCGGAAAAATCACGGGAAAGTGAAAAAAACACGATATGACCCACATTCAGGGCCCAATGAAACATAACATATCTTATGGGACTTAGCAGGGGGCCTAAGTTTTTCGGCTCAAAGCAACAAATCGTAGATAAAGGCCTCAAAGCCCTAAGATGTGCTCACCCGGATCTCGCAACGACAAAGGACGCCCTAAGATCTCGTAATAAAGAATAGCCCTCGTCAACTCGCCCTCGTCACCGTAACTCAGCGCGCCCAGCCCCAAGTCCCGCACCGCAGGCTCTGTCGATCCGACCGACGGATGCTCTGCTTGCAGCGCATCGAGCGCCTTGCTCACGCGCCCGACCGACTCCTCAACCGAACTCACACCGGTCATCTTGTGATCGGCCAAGCCCTCCAGGCGTCGAAAATCCGTTGTGTGTGAAGCCGCAGCAGCACGCACAGCCGGTGCTACCGCCCGTGAGGGCATTTGCTTTGGCCGTTCCGGAATACGTGCAGGCCTACGCTCACGCTGCACAGGCCGAGACGCACCACCAGATTCCTTGAGAAGTTGCTCCTCGAACAGTTTCGCAAGGCTCTTGCGCGCCGACCGGGCCGAACCCGCCTCGCCTTCCTTACGCACCTCCTCCTGCTCCGACTTGCCCGCTCGCGCCCGCAAAATACCGGCTACCGCATACACCGCCATCACAGCGAACAGAATCAGCAACTGCATCCAGCCGCCTTTACCGTTTTGCGCCAGCATTGGGCCAATCAACTCTGCTGTGAAAAAGCTCATCGATTACTCCTTCTTCTTATTAGGTTTGGCAATCGACTCCCGCATCGTCGTATCCGCGGTGATATTCTTCATCCGGTAGTAATCCATTATGCCTAAATTGCCCTTCTGGAACGCTTCAGCTATGGCCAGAGGCACCTTAGCATCGTTCTCAACCACAAGGGCCCTCATCTCCTGCTCACGCGCAACCGCCATTGCCCGCCGTTTCTCCGCTTCCGCCTTGGCTCTGCGCATATCCGCCTCGGCCTGTGCCGCCTGAAGCTGAGCGCCAACATTGGTCCCAACGTCCACATCCGCTATATCGATAGACAGAATCTCAAATGCCGTGCCCGCATCAAGCCCTTTCGCCAGTACCGATTTCGAAATCGTGTCAGGGTTCTCTAAAACGCTCTTATACGATATCGCACTGCCGATTGTCGTCACAATCCCTTCGCCGACTCGCGCTATAATCGTTTCCTCCGTTGCTCCACCGATCAGTCTTTCAATATTCGCACGAACCGTAACCCGCGCCTTCGCTTTCAACTGAATCCCGTCCTGCGCAACCGCATCAATTGTATCCCTGCCCTTCTCCGGGTTTGGACAATCGATCACCTTCGGATTAACGCTCGTCTGAACGGCGTCAAGAATGTCACGCCCCGCCAAATCAATCGCCGTCGCAGTCTGCAACGACAATTCGATATTCGCCCTGTTCGCAGCGATCAGGGCACGCACAACGTTCGGAACCCGCCCACCAGCCAAATAGTGGCTCTCCAAATCTCGCGTCGTTATTGACAGACCCGCCTGGATAGCAGTAATTTTGCTCAGCACTATACTCCGATAGTCGACGTGACGCAGAAACATACCGATTAGCTCGGAAAACTTCACATCCGCCCGCGACAGCCTTGCCTGCAGCCAAAGCTTGAAGAATTTCACAACCAAAAATAAAAACATCAGACCCGCAATTGCAGCAATTACGCCTAATACCAGAACAACCATTGTCCCGGGACTCGGAGCCGCCAGGATTCCTCTAATTAAGCTGTACATCGTCTTGCCCTTTCATTAAGTTTCTTCAATTACCCGAACAGTAAGTTGTGTCCCCTCAACCTCAATCACCTTCACTGTCTTCTCTTTTTCAACATAACCGCTCTCCGCCACACATTCGACTCTCCGCCCCGAAAAATCACACATCCCCACAGGCCGAAGCGGCGTCTTAACCACCCCTTCAGAGCCCAACAGTTCCTTCAACTCCGCCGTATCCGGTATCGCGTCACCGCGCTGCCGCTCCGGAGGCGCTAATGTCACGCTCTTGCCGAAGCGCGTATTCGGAAACGCCTTATACGCCGCCACCAGAACAGTCGGGATCATCACCACCGCAATAAACACACCGACCCAACCGGCCGCCGTACTGTAGTGAAAGAATATCGCTATCCCCCCCGCCAGGCACAAAAACGCCAAAACGCTTATTATACCCCCGCTCGGCACAAACACTTCAGCTATGATCAGCGCCGCACAGACTAAGTAAAGAAAAACACCAAAAAAAAGCCACCAGATCATAAAGTCACCGTTCCTCGCGCAAGCTCAATTTAACCGAGCCGCCGATATCATTTCCAAACGCCAATGCAGCCATTCTAACCTCCGACCTTCTTGACTACAACCCTGTTGCCGTAAATTTCAATTATCTCTACAGTTGTCCCTTTGTCAAGGAAATCCGCTTCTGCAACAACATCGACTATCGCATCCCCGAATTTCCCCTTCCCCGTAGGCCTAAGCGTCGAAACCACCTCCCCCAGATCGCCGACCTCTACGCCGATAACACCGCTTTCAGGCGGCGCTGTCATGCTCATCTCGATCTCACCGCCCTGCTTCGGCAAAGCCGGCGCCAGCATCAAACCGCTCATAAGCTCCGTCCGAGGAAGATACCGCGCCAAAAGCCACGCTAAAATCAAAAAACCGAAAAACCCAAGTGACATCCCTAACACGCCGTCGGCAAGTATGTCCCAGTCCAAACCGTGCTGTGGCCATGGAAGCCTCCCCGGCGGATTCTTAATCAGCATACCGAACAGCCCGGCCAGGATACAAGCAATCCCTAAAAAGCCCGCAATACCGAATCCCGGCAGAACAAGAAACTCGATCATCAGCAGAATCAGCCCGACAATAAACAGTGCAACCTCAACCCAGTTCGCCAGTCCCGTCAGATACTTGCTGCCGATGATAATCACAAAGCATATCACCGCAAGAAGACCCGGCAGACCCACACCCGGCGTATTCAACTCCATATAAACGCCCAACAGCGCCAACATAACAAGAACACCCATAACCGCCGGATGATTTATCTTCCGCACCATCTCCTCAGACCACATCGTACGAAGCACCAAAGGCTCACCGACAAAACTCACCCCGTCACGCTCTTCCAAAAACTCCAGCACACCTTCCAGATTCTTAACCTGAGCCCGCGCAACGCCATACTCCTCAGCCTCCGACGCCGTAAGCGTCAGAAGTTCATCGGCCTTGACCTTTAATTCTTTGCCGGCCAGATCGTATTTATTAGGATCTTTCGGAAGTGAATCACCCTCAAAAAACTCATATTCCCCGCTCTCAAGGTTTTTTACCCGGTAAACTTCGATCTGCTGTGTCACCATTGCTTTCAACAACGCCGCCGGGTAGTTGTTCGCCTCCGCCGCATTGGCAAACGCCGCACGCGTAGGGCTTTCGACCTTCTCTCTCTCAATCCCTTCGAGCTTGCCGCCCAGCGCAATCGGCGCACAGTCCCCGATTTGTGTCTTCTCCTTCATTATGATGTCTTCACACGCAACACTTATCAGAGCCCCCGCCGATATCGCCTTCTTTGAAACATAGGCAACCGTGTGAGCCTGGTCATTGACCCCCTCGATCATCAGAAGATTAAATATCTCCAGCGCCGCCATCAGATCCCCACCGTAAGTATCGACGTCAAATATCAGGTACTCGACCCCATCATCCAGAGCGATTTTCGTCCGCCGCTTGAGTGAATCATGCAGCCCCCAGTCAATCATATCCTTACAAGATATCACCGCCGCCCGAACTTCACGCGAATCGTCGCTCCGCTCAATGACGTCCGCGGTCAGAATCCCCGCCGCAATCAGCAAACAAGGCCCCAAAACCATGATTTTCCGCAATAATTTCCTCATAACACACCAGTTTACACTATATCGTCAAATTAGCAACCAAAAGCCACCACAGTCGTCAATTTTCCCGGTCCCATGCCTACCAGAACAACAATCGCCCAATCAGGTAGAAAACTATAGCCAAAACAGCCGCAATAGGAACCGTCACGCCCCACGAGATAAAGATCGACCTGACCACCTTACGGTTGATAGCCGTAATACCACGAGCCAGCCCAACTCCCAATATAGCACCAACCATCACATGCGTCGTCGATATCGGAAGACCCATTTTGGAGCAAACAAGAACCGTAATCATACCCGCTATATCCGCCGCAACACCACGAGAAGGCGTAATCTCAGTCACCTTAGTACCCATAACGCGCATCACACGATAACCAAACGTCGCCAGACCAGCCGCAATGCCGATCCCCCCTAACACCAGGAACCACAGACTTACCGACACTTGTCCCGGAATCGAGTCGTTCTTGACAATCTCAACAACCGCCGCAAGAGGACCGATCGCATTGGCTACATCATTAGCGCCCTGAGAAAACGCCACCGTACAGGAACTGATAATCACAAGAAAAGTAAACGTTTTCTCAACTCGATCGAGTTGCTCTTCGAAAGGTAATTCGCCGTCACAATTGCCCCTTCTGACGACAAAAACTCGATAAAGCACCGCCGCTGCAAGACCGCCCAGAACACTCAGCCCAATAGCCTCCAGACCGCTCAAATCAAGATGAAGGTTTTTAAGACCCTTATAAATGATTGCCAGGATTATCACTGTGAATGTGAAGAAAACGCAGACAGGAGCCCCCCTGCGAGCCGCCACAACCGGCTTCTCTGCAGACAGAATATACCGCGAGATCAGTTTGAATATGATAAACGCCATCACCCCACCAGCCACTGGCGAGATAAACCAGCTTGCAACTATCTGCCCCAGCTTCGACCAATGCACTTGGCCAAATCCCGCCTGAAGAATTCCAAATCCAAGAATTGCTCCGACAATAGAATGAGTAGTCGAAACCGGCATACCAAAATACGACGCCATATTCAGCCATACCGCCGCCGCAAGTAAAGCACACACCATACCGTGCGCAAGTAAACGCGGATCATGCGTAAAAGCCTGCGTGTCTATTATCCCCTTGCGAACCGTATCCGTGACATGCCCCCCTACCAGCACCGCGCCGCAAAAATTGCAGATCGTCGCGAGAACAACCGCCGCAAGAACTGTCAACGCCTTGGAACCCACCGCGCAAGCCATCGAATTGGCTACATCGTTGGCCCCGATGTTCCAGGCCATGTAGAAACCTATCACTAACGCTGTAATTACAAGGACTTCCATATCCTGTCTACACCCTCCCGGGCCTACTTCTTACGAATGATCAACCTAAGATACTTCGCTGTCTTCTCTGCATTGTTAGCCACGGCACTCAGCGTCTTACAATACTTATCAAAGAACACTATAGTGATCGGGTCCAGCATCTCTTCCATATCGTAAAAATGTCGCGCAAACTTCCTTTCCAGTCGGTCCGCCTGCCATTCCTCTTGCCCGATCTTCTCGATCGCCTCCAGCATCTCCTCCGCTTCCTGACCGCTGAACGCCGCCTCCGCAAGCGTCGAAAGCTGCTCGGCTATGTTCATCAGGTGCTCACATACAATTATCACCTGCTCGACAAACGCCATGAACTCTTCTTTCAGTTCATCCGGCACCTTCGTCTTGCGAAGAAGAAGAACAACCGCGAAATCCTCCGCCGCATCAGCCACGTCGTCCTGATAAGCCAGAAACCTGCTCAGTTCCGACCGCCCTACCGAGAGGAAATACATCTTGCTGATCGCATCACGAAGCGCCGTCTTAAGCTTGTCCGCCTCATGCTCCGTCAGCGACATCTGGTTGTGCAACTCCTCGATCTTCTCATAGTCCTCTTCCAGAAGTGCATTCGCCAAAGGCCGAATCAATTCAACACATTCGTGAACCTTCTTAGAGTGCTTCTGAAGTTGAGAAAACGGTGACGGAGCAAAAAACTTCCCCAACACTCCCATAATGTTCTCCTTAACAAAAAAATAAGTTTACATTCGTTGCAGGCGTGAACCGGCACCGAAAGAGAGCATTTCAGCACTTGCCTTTCAAGAGAATGATTCTTGTGTGATAGTTGTACCCTCTCTTTCCCGACGCGTCAAGCAACTTTCATGCAAATTGACCGAAAAACAACCTACCTGCCTGTCACGTATCTGCTTCTGCCCCTGCCCACTGCAACCCCCCCATCACCGCCTGGGCAATATTTGTCAGGTGGTCCCCGATCTTCTCCACGTTGTCTACAAGGTCAATAAATATCAAACCGCTCTCAGGCGAACAATCACCCTCACCCATCCGCTTGACATGGCTCCGACGAAAATCAGTCTGCATCCGGTTAAGATTCTCCTCGTTCAAAAGCGCCGATCTCGCCGCCTCCGTATCGTTCTTCTCCAGAGCAGCCATAATAAGGCCGAACATCTCGTCGACCTCTCTTTTCAAATCGTCGGCCTCACCCTGTGCCGACTCGCCGAAACTCAGCTTCTGGTCGATCTTTCGCTCGGCCACCTCCGCAATATTAACCGCGTGGTCGCCAACACGTTCCAGGTCATTGACTGTGTGCAGCAGTACCGGAAGCTCCATACTCAATTCCTCAGAAAGCTCCTTCCTTGACAGCTCCACTAAATACGACGTAATCTCGTACTGAAAATCATCCGTCGCATCTTCTCTCTTGCGAGCCGATGCGAGTTTTTTAGCGTCGTTTTCAAAAAGCCCTTCAATTGCCCGATCCACCGCCTCCTTCGCCACACCTGCCATCCGCACAATCTCACGTCTCGCCTGATCCATAGCAAAAATCGGAGTATTAAGCAGATGTTCTTCCAGCACCACCGGCTTCGTGATTTCCTCCTCCCGCCTGCCCCTGACAAACTTGGTTACTATCGCCTCGAGCCAGTCGATATGCGGCAGAAAAACCAGCGTATTAAAAACATTGAACGCGCAATGAGCGACAAATATGTGAATCATGATTGTGTTCTGCGACAACTCCGATGGCGTAATCCATTCCACAATAGTGCCGAACGCCCCCGTCCACACAAGAGGCAGCATATAAATAACACCCATTACGTTAAACAATGTATGCCCTCGCGCCGTCCGCCGCGCCGCCAACGAAGACCGCGCCGCCGCTATCTCCGCCGTAATAGTAGTCCCGATGTTGTCACCAAGTATAATCGGAATCGCGATCGTCAATACCAACCGCCAGTCACTTCCGAATGCCCCCTCGAAAGCAAGGATCTGCACCATGGCTATCGTCGCCGAACTGCTCTGCAGCAGCATCGTTATAATAGTACCCACCAGAACACCCATAAGTGGATTCTGACCCAGCCAGATCATCGCCTCCATAACCTGCTCGCTGTTCTTGAGAGGCTCAAAGCCTTGCTTCATAAAGGAAATGCCCGTAAAAAGTATACCGAAGCCAAGCAGCGTCGTACCCACGTTGCGAACCCGTTGCGTCTTACCAATCAAACGCACCAGGAACCCGATACCTATCGCAGGCAGCGAATACGTAGTAATCTTAAAAATCGCAAGCCACGACACTAAAAACGCCGTGAAAGTCGTCCCTATATTCGCCCCAAGTACAACGCACAGGGCCTGCTTCAAAGTCAAAAGTCCCGCATTAACAAACCCCACCGTCATCACCGTCGTCGCCGAACTCGACTGTATCAGGCATGTCGTAAACGCCCCCATCAAAACAGCGACTACCCGCCGTTGAGTAAGCGCAGAAAGCAGCTTGCGAACACGCTGACTCGCTGCCTTCTTAAGACCATCAGAAAGCAGCTCCATACCGTAAAGAAATAACCCCACCCCCCCTACCGTCTTGAAAATCATCTCTTGAATCATCTATACCCCTCAAAGATCCGTCAAAATCAAAAAAAAACTCATCGGTGCGCGCAATTTGTAGCGTCTTTACTTTCCGTCGTCAAAGAAATTCTCAAGAATTGAACAAAGAAATGAAACTTTTTTTCTTCTCACACCAGGCTGCACAAAATCTCAACACCCTTTTGAATCTTCTCATCGCTCGTCGCGTAGCTGATTCTAAAATGCGTATCCTTCTCGCTGAATATATTGCCCGGTATAATTAGCACATTATTCGCAATCGCCCGCTCCACAAATGCAGTCGCCCCCCCTGCCGGCGCCTTAACAAACGCATAAAAAGCCCCTCCAGGCCGCACCAACTCAAACTTGTCCTTTAGCCCCTCATAAAGCAGGTCCCGCTTCTTTCGATACAAATCCACAAGATCGCCAACATCATAATCAAGCGCAGCAATACCGACCTTCTGAAAAGGGGTCGGCGCGCAAACAAAAGTATACTGCTGCATCTTTGTCATCGCTTCGATAACATCCTTCAAACCCTCGCTCGCCGCCGCATAAGCCAGCCGCCAACCCGTCATCCCGTAAGCCTTGCTAAAACCACGCAGCAAGAGAGTCTTATCGTAAAAACTCGCGATACTCGCACACTCACTGTCATAGCAGAACTGCTCGTAAATCTCATCGCTCATAACAGGAATATCATATTCAGCCGCAATCTCAGCAACCGCCCTTATCCGCTCCTCCGAATAAACCACACCCGTCGGATTCGAAGGCGAATTCAACGCAATCAGCTTGGTCCTGTCGCTGATACTATCCCGAATCCGCTCCACCGGCAGGTCAAAATCCGGATATGTATCGACAAAAACGCATTTGCCGCCCAACATATTCACCATATGCTTGTAACCGACAAAATACGGGTCCGTCATTATCACCTCATCACCCGGATTCACTAATGTCATAAACGCCAAAAGCAGCGCCCCGCTCACCCCGCTCGTCACAAGCACCGCCGGTTCAGCCCACCCAAACTCATTCTTTAGCCGCCCACCAATCTTACTCTTGAACGCACTATCCCCAGCCGTCTGCGAATAGCTGTTCTGCCCCGCCCGAATTGCCTTTATCGCCTCTTCCTTCAAAGCCTCCGGGACATCGAAATCCGGCTGACCTATCGAAAAATTCACCGGATCCTTCAGCGTCGCCCCAAGAGCAAACATCTTCCGAATCCCGCTCGCATCAACCATACCAGCCCTGTCAGCTATCAAATCCTTCATAACAACCTATAATACCCAACTCCCCCCCGCAGTCAACACCAAACCGCCCCGGAGCTTGTGCACCATGTATTTATCTCTTATGGTGACGGACTCGCCTGTCCTCTTTTATTAAATGATTCCGCGTGGGTAAAAATTTGCCTATCCTACCCGCCTTCTTCTCATTTCCGGCCAACGATTTTGCTGATATCAATCAAGTATAACTGCCTTCCATTACCGCCGTGCACCGAATCAATGACAATATGTCGTCGGTCAGGACTGAACCGCGGATGGGTATCCGTTCGCCATTCGCCGGTGTATTGCCGAGGCGAATAAAAGCTGCCAAGTGCGACCTTTTTACCGGTTACGACATGGTACAGATATACATGTTGCATTCTCTGCTGATCGGGATAAGTATCGTTGAGAATCCATTCATTTCCCGGCAGATAGCTGCAGTGCCCATTTGTGGTCATAACGTTCTTACCAACGACCTCGACTTTATCCGTGCCGTCTTCATAGAGGTAAAAGGCGTACCCATGCGAAGGGTGCTTCGCCCATGCCAGAATGTGGCGGTTATCGCGCCAGATGAAGTGGGAGGTATGGCCGTAGCCGTCGACCAGACGGATATTTTTGCCGTCGAGTGAAGCAGTAAACATTCGTGTGCCTCCGACTCTACCGCCTTTTCCCGCCATCCGCCAACGGTGCAGGAAAATGAAACGCGTACCGTCAGGGTTGAAAAGCAGGTGGTTGAAGTAGTGTTTGGCATTGCTTATGTCGTCGGTTTCGTATGGGATTTGGGCGATATCAGCCAGCGAGACGATCAGTTCCCTTCGCCCGTTTTCCAGGTCAATTCGGAAAATGCCCGAATCCTTTGGGGTCAGTTCGTTCTTGTACGGGTCGGGCAAGCCTGCATAGCCGTAACCACGACGCATATCCTGGATACGGCGAAAGTCCGGGGCGACAGCAGTGCGGCCGTCACGACTAACTGTATAAATGGGAAACGGCACCGTCTTCTTTTTACCTGTTTGAACATCAAGAATGTGGCAAACGAACCTCTCGCCTTCACGGTCGTTCCACATAATCTCTGTTGCAGAACCGCCCCTCCATTGCAGCATACAACCTTGCTGCCAGTTCCATGCCCGGCTTTCACCTAACTCTATCCAACGGTCGTTATCCTGCAAATCCACCATTCCAATCTTGATAACATCTTCAGGCCCCGGAGAGCGATGCTCAAAATCCACCTGCATTCCAAGCAAATAACGGCCGGTAGGATCAAACTCCATTTTATCATAATAGCCAAACCAATGGTATTTAGGCCCATGCGTAACAGGCCTGACAGAAATCGAATATTCGGCCGTTTGTTCTGCTATCGCATTAGACTGAAACGCGAATACAACAGTCAATAAAAGAAATAGAAGATTATTCTTCATTTGCGACTCGTTCAAATAGTGAAAGCGTTTGCATAACAAACTGTGGTATTTTCAATGTTTCGCCATCTTTCAAAGCTGATTGATGCGCAACAACGCCAGCTCACCCATCCATTATACAAACCAATCCCCAAGCAACAAAGCAAAAATCCCGTCCTCCCCCCGCAGCCGAGGGATCTGGCCCCCGAAAATAATTACCCCCCCCACTCTTCTTACTGGCCCTCAATTCCAAGAGTTTGTAGTCGTTTGGAACGGCAAAATTCGACTTGGCCATTATAAAACAGAACGTTTGTACACCCGGCTTTTTTCAGCAGAGCCCTGTCATATGCCAGGACTATCGGTGCCCCTTCAGCACCGCCTGGTATCTTCCCGGCTGCGAGATATTCAACGTTTTCACTGAGCCAGGAAGAAAGTCCGTTGACATTTCGGGATTTTAATTCGACCAGACTCTCAGGGTATCTGCCGGGATGTTTTGCAAAATATGCAAAAAACGCCGAGCCGAGTTTTTCTAATTTCTCTGCTGACTCGTGCTGTTGTTTGAGGTTTCGAAATTCCGGCCCCATCTTTTCGTACGCCAGCTTGTAACCGGTGATTGTCCCTTGGTCTGTGGCCAACATCTGTGCCGGCAGGTTTGCGACTGGAAAACTGGCCCTCTCATCCTCATAAGACGGATGATATACCTGTATGATGTATTCGTCCGCCTTTATTTTGTCGAGTTGCTCGTCGGCGAGGTAAAAGGCAAAGTATCCCTGCTTATCGACTTCTGCAAGCCATTCTTTGACACCTCCATAACTGCTGGTTGCCGGTACATATCGCAAGACGAGCCAGACCGTGGCGCCCTCCCAGGGGGCTATCGGCGGGACGGCGGGTTTGCCGTTTTCGTAAAGAATTCGCCCGTAGTAGATGGTTGGCCGAGTGATCTTAGCAACTCCGGCTTTGTTGCGATCTGTTGACAGAAGTTCGATAGGGAAACGCTCTTTTTCAACTTCGTGGGAGATGTCGACGTTCGAAATATTTATCGTCAGCCATGCCTGGCCGCTTTTGAGCCGAGCCATAACCTCGTCTGAGATAGAAGCGGAAAAATACCCATCTTCATCTGCCATTGCTATGCTCACTCCTTTAGGGTAACCTTTTTCCCATTTTACTACCTGGGTTTTGATTTTGGGCAATTGCGATACCGCGGCAGTTGCATCCTCGAACAACACCCGGCCATACCAGATCTTTTCTACCCCTTCTTCTTCACGGAGGTGCGTTGTTTGATTTTCAACCAGTTCGCACAGATACTTTCTGATTTTCATAAACTCGCCGACACTGACTGTTTCGTTCTTAGTTGGGAGTATTAAGACTCTATACGACCCGGCGGGCAGCTCGGCAATTTCAAACGTGCCGTCGGTAGTGCTGAACGGTTTTTTCAGGCCATACTGGTAAAGATATTTTGTGGAGTAATCCTTCCAGTCAACATTGTTGCGAACGTCAATAGTGAATTCCTTTATGACCTTGCCGTTGGCTTCGACTGCTTTTCCGGCAAGTGTGGCTGTGCCTCTTGGGAATGCCCCGAAGCTGAAGTCGACCGTCTGGGTTCCCTCAAGAACTTCGTTGAATCGCATATATTGATGCCGATATCCTTTACCGGAAGGATTTTCTTCATATACGATCGCGCCTACTCTGTACGGCCAATCGATGTCGTCGAAATTGTAGTACCCGTCCTTGTTCGTGTGGACATCCGGTGTCGCAATACCGCGCTGGCCAAGCTTTCTTGGTTCTCGAATTGGAATTCGCGCATCTGATATAGGTGTTCCTCCAGGACCGGTGACGCGGCCATGTACTACCTCCAACTCACTGCTTTCAACCCACGCATCCTGCGTGGTTTGCGTTTCCTGCCGGGCATGTTCAAACGTTACTTTGAAATTCTCAGCCTGTGAAATATCGGTCGATGATCCGAGCGAGAAATGTATAGCAAGCCCGGCCCTGCGAGGACGACCGACCGGTTTGGCGCCGCCATTCTCTCTTGTATGCTCAGTGGCGGTTAATACCTTGTCTTCGGCATTTAAGAGTTCGACCTTCGTGCGCCATTTGAACCTCGGCCAGGAACGAACCCTGCATCTGAGTGTCCCTAAGATTTGCTCCCCTTCCCTGAAGAATCTCACGGTTCCTGCGAAAACAATCTTCGGTTCCTGCGGCGTTCCCACTTTAAGGTTAACCGGTATGTCCCTGTTCAACTCGAACTTTGCTTTGAAATGATCAACGTCTACTGAGCCGATGATCACTCTCTTTATGATGTCAGCCGTGCCATAGCTCAAGCCGATTAGCAACGCGATTGCAACCACCGCCGCGGCGGCAAGTCTTAAAGCCGGATTCTTCGCAATGTTGGGCCAGGTCCGGGCCGATCCGGTCTTTGTGCGTGCGGCTAAAGCTTTTGATATTTCCGTGTGGACTCGTTCGTCAAGCGCGGGGCTGGCTTTGAGCTGCAATTGCTTTATTAACTTGTCTACATTCTGTGCCGGTCTCATTTTTTCACCTGTCCATTTAAGAGTGAGCGTAGTTTTTCTAATCCGTATCGATATCGGCCCTGGACGGTATTTGTCGAAACGCCCTGCGATTCGGCGATGGCCTTGAATTTCATTCCGCTGTAATGACGAAGCATAATAACCTCCCGCTGCTCGTAGGGAAGCTGCGCAAGTGAGAAAGTCAATCGCTTCATCTGTTCACCGAAAATCGCAAAGCCGTCCGGTCTGTCTGTATCCGAAATAATTGTGTCCGTATTATCTAATCCAACGGTTTGTTCTCTGCGTTTTGCTTTGATTCTGCTGCGCACGTTATTGACGACGGAGACTGTCAGATAAGCCTTCAGGCTCCTGCTCAACTTGAGCTTGGGAGCCGACCTGATAAGAGAGACAAAAACATCGTGAACGGCATCTTCACCAGCATTTGCGTCGTGCAGCAGTGCCGTGGCCAATGTTACAAGTTGATCTTTGTACTTCTCATAGATCTGCAGCAGCACATCGGCGCTGCCGCGATTAAATTTCCAAAGTAACATGGCGTCTTTAAGCATCAACAAGCCCTTTTAACAATATACGAACAATCGGTCATCACTATTAAGACAGCAGGTACCACCGTTTTAGTATAAAGAAAATTTCTTTATTAGGACACGATAACAGGTTTTTTTGGCCAGAAGCCTGGGTTAACACCGCCTCTACAGCCGTAAGACAGATAACGAGCGACAGCAGACCGCTCAATTCTCCCTCCCCCCGCTTGGCGATAGGTGGAACTGGGCTATCTCCGCAGTTAAACAAAATCCTGTCAAACAACTAATCTGTGAGAACCCGCGACTTCTTTTGGGTCAGTTGGCAGTCATTGGTCTTGAGTCTGTTGTCTTTGACGAGCTTCGCCAGAGACGCCTCTAAGGCCCTCTAAGCCTCATTTGCCCTGCGAAAGTTGCCTATCTTTTCACCCGAACATTGCCTCAAATCGGCCGTAGGTTTTAGGATAAGGGACGAAATTAAAAAAATATTTAAAAAAATGTTGACGGTGTGTCGATACCCTAATACAATAGTGAACTTGAGGTATCGGCTGGGACGCCTAACAGCCCCTCGGAAAGGTTTAGGTAAGAGTTTGAGGAAATTTCTGACAACTTGTGAATTTTTGCTTTAGACTGTTAAGCACCAGTGCTTTATATGACCGAGAGGCCGCTGGCAGTTTTCAGCGGTTTTTTTTGTTGCTCTTTTGAAAATGTATATGTATAACCGAACGCTTTAAGGCGTCGACCCAGATGTATGTAAGTTGAACAACGGGCTCGTAGCTCAGCTGGTTAGAGCGCACGCCTGATAAGCGTGAGGTCGGTAGTTCGAGTCTACCCGGGCCCATTTTGGGATTTACAATTGAATATTCGATCCGCCTGAGCGTATCTTATATGCAGGAGACCGTAAATCGACGACGGGTTCGGGGACGTAGCTCAATTGGGAGAGCGCCGGCTTTGCAAGCCGGAGGTTGTCGGTTCGAGCCCGATCGTCTCCATTAGTGTTGATAGTCAAGAGTTCATTGTTCATAGAATGGCAACTTTGTACGGCAGCGACGAACAACGAACTATAAACTATATGTTCTTTTACAAGTTAATATGCGAATATGCGGGAAACTTTTTCACTTAAACGTGATAAGTTTTCTAAAAATGAGCGCGAACTTAGGAATTAAAGGCCAATCTTTCAATCAATGATTGATATGGTCAAGTTACTAAGGGTGCATGGGGGATGTCTTGGCGTCGAGAGGCGATGAAGGACGTGGTAGGCTGCGATAAGCCCGGGTAAGGTGCCGAACAACCTTTGACCCCGGGATTTCCGAATGGGGCAACCCGGCGGGACTGGGCAACCAGGTCCCGTCATCTCTGGCTGAATGCATAGGCCAGTTGAGGCGAACGCAGGGAACTGAAACATCTAAGTACCTGTAGGAAAGGAAATCAACCGAGACTCCGTAAGTAGCGGCGAGCGAAAGCGGACAAGCCCAAACCGAGAAGCTTGCTTTTCGGTGTTGTGGGCATTGACAAGGAGTTACAAAGGCATCGCAAGCGGAACGGTCTGGAAAGTCCGACCATAGAAGGTGATAGTCCTGTATGCGAATGTGAGAGCCCTCCGTTATTGTCAATGTTCCAGAGTAGCACGAAGCTCGTGGAACTTTGTGTGAACCTGGGGGGTCCACCCTCCAAGGCTAAGTACTCCTCGACGACCGATAGTGAAAAGTAGGGTGACCGAAAGATGAAAAGTACCCCTATTAGGGTAGTCAAAAGAACCTGAAACCATGCACCTACAAGCTGTGGGAGCCCTATGGTCTCCCGCTTCGGCGGGATTCAACGGGTGACCGCGTGCCTTTCGCATAATGAGCCGGCGAGTTATCGTCTGTGGCAAGGTTAAGCACTTCAGGTGCGAAGCCGTAGGGAAACCGAGTCTTAAATGGGCGAATCAGTCGCAGGTGGTAGACGCGAAACCAGGTGATCTACCCATGGGCAGGTTGAAGGGGATGTAAAAATCCCTGGAGGACCGAACGCACTAACGTTGAAAAGTTAGGCGATGACCTGTGGGGAGGAGTAAAAGTCTAATCAAACCTGGAGATATCTCGTTCTCTCCGAAATAGCTTTAGGGCTAGCCTTGAGGCAACTACTTTACGGGGGTAGAGCTACTGAATGGGGATAGGGGGCCACCAGCCTACCTACCCCAATCAAACTCCGAATACCGTAAAGACTATCTCAGGAGTCAGACTGTGGGGGATAACCTCCATGGTCAAGAGGGAAACAACCCAGACCGCCAGCTAAGGTCCCGAAGTTCTGCTAAGTTCTTAAGGAAGTTGAATTGCCGAGACAGCCAGGATGTTGGCTTAGAAGCAGCCACCATTTAAAAAGTGCGTAATAGCTTACTGGTCGAGCAGTTTGGCGCCGATAATGAACGGGAATAAGTAGAATACCGAAGCTGCGGATGTATCTTTGATACATGGTAGGAGAGCGTAGTATTCAGTGCTGAAGCGATACGGAAACGAGTCGTGGAGCGGATACTAGTGATTATGCCGGCATGAGTAACGATAAAACAGGTGAGAATCCTGTTCGCCGAAAACCTAAGGTTTCCTGGGGAAGGTAAATCCGCCCAGGGTTAGTCGGCCCCTTAGTCGAGGCTG
>Ga0075123_10000671_pt1 | contig 17611 bp, 13 predicted proteins | sample AntAceMetag02UKX_FD_69808 | JGI IMG/M metagenome (GOLD analysis project Ga0075123, IMG submission 69808) | Saline lake microbial communities from Ace Lake, Antarctica - Antarctic Ace Lake Metagenome 02UKX | ecosystem: Environmental > Aquatic > Non-marine Saline and Alkaline > Saline | place... | reverse complement strand
GACTTTGAAAAAATATATGAGACCATGCGAAAACCCGCCTTCATCTTTGATGGCAGGAATCTTCTTGATCACCAACGCCTGTTCGAGATCGGATTTAATGTCTTTCCTGTCGGAAAACGCTCCCTGACGCACTTTTAGTAAGTTAGAGATTATTCCCTGCGTTTTTCCGCAGGGAATAATCTCGTTATCGCACTTATCCCCTTTAGCGGGACTTATCCCGTTTACCGGGGCTAGTAAGTTAGAAATCATTTTACGTTTTCTGACAAGACAGGTCCGGTTAATCACGTATCGCTTTGTGGCCTTGTTTCTGTGGCAGGTATAATCCCAAAAGATAGGGTTTCTGGGACAGAAAGGCCCGCGATTGATTTTTTATCTCCTTTTCCGCAAAATCGACACTGTATCGGAAGGTCGTGTAGTCAAAGGCGAGGGTGCGCGCAAAATACAGAGGTTTCAGGGCATCAATGATTCCCCGCTTTACCTCTTCCGAGGCACCGTCAAACATGAACAGGAGCCGGTATACAACCTGTGTCCAGAGCATGATATCCATATCATAATGGTCGATTGCGAACATACTCCGAACCCGGTTGTTGGCATACGAACTGAGGTATTGCTTGATCAGATGCTGGTACGTATTGTACTCATTTCGGCATTGTTCCTTCAGTGAAAGGACATCTATGGACAGTATCTGCGGCTCCAACATCTTTTTGAGGCCGTATCGGTCCACCGGATGTGTCTCATGATATGGGTTTGAGAAGTCTATCAGTGGGTCTTCCAGCCATACTTTGCGGTTTCGGAGGAGCAGGGTAAAGAGTGTGTAGACCACCTCCTCAAACATCTTTCCAAGTTTTGGGGAACTTGCGTTGTGGATCTTGTTCCCGAGGCCTGTCTGACAGATCTTGAAATCTCCGAAAAATGCATTCAACGACATAAAGATGTCGATGCCGTACTGCCTCGTCATGTCATTCCATTCCTGATCGAGCCAGTGGCAACAGAGACGTGATGAGAAGGCGAAGTCTCCCCCTATCGGTTGCCTGACGTCCACCCGTGTGAGAGAGAATACGAGCGGATAGCACAGATGGTTGGTAATAGTGCCATCGAACTGGTGTCTCGAATAGAGGGGAGTGACGAAATCATGTCCCCGTTTTATGGGGTACCCGAGATACTTTATCCAATCGGGTGTGATCGATCGGAGGTCCGCATCGACAACGATCATAATTTTTGACTGCGCATCCCTGCAAAATCGGAAGAGGTTGTAAAAGTTATTCCCCTTCCCCTTTACCCCTTCCGGTGTGGATATATACTGTTTTCCGATCATGTCGGGAACGGAAGCGGAGAGGAATGCGTCCTTCGTTCCATCCGTGCTGTTGTTGTCACAGTTGACAATGACACACTTTGCATCGGGGAAATATTTGGCGAGTCCCTCTCCCGCCATTCTGGTAACGTACCCTATGGTTGGTGCCTCGTTGTAAGAGGGGATGCCGACCACTACATCATATGTATCCTTCATATTATTTCCTTGCAGGGTGTATTATTGAGCCTTCGCAAAGAATGCCGTATCCTTTTCCGCTGCATCCCGTATATCTTTGAGGATGTCGGGTTGTTTCATGATTATTCGTTCCCACGAGACGGTCTGAGGGATCTCGAATATCCGTTTTTTGCTCTCCTCCTCATAGGCGATCAGGTCGTCGATCAGACCGTCATCCTTATACCTCCGGAACCTCTGATCATTGACGATAAGGTGCAGCAGGTTGTCACTGACGAGATGGGGGGACGAGGTAAGAAATTCTCCGGCATCCAGGATGGAATCCCGGAATACCCCCTTTACCGATGCCTCCTCAGCATCTCGATCGTAGTCAAGGTTTGAGAAGGATGCATTCTCGGAGTATTTTTTGATAAGCTCGTCGGCCATGTTCAGATAGGTCGCGGTAATATCCCGTACAAAATAATCGGATATCTCAAACCCCTCTTCAACGACCAGTGTCCAGAGCAGCGTGGTCACGATATCCGTGGCCATCTTATAGAGACCCCTTTCCGGATCATCAGTCGAGAGGGGCTGGTGTTTGTGCTCGAACGGGCCTGGAGAAAATTGTACCTGGGCTATGTTGTTTGCCTTCCGGTAGGCCTCTATAAGGGTAAAGAGTTCAACCCCCCAGTTGGTGGCAAAATGCATCCGTTTGAGGAGGTTTACCTCAAAGGCCACTTCACCCGACAGTTGGTAGTTAAATGCCAGCAGGTAGTCGATGAGATTGATGAATTTTTCGTCATCCGATTCCCTGAATTTTCGCTTGAGGGCCAGGAGAAACGGATCGAGGAGGAGACGCTTTACCCTCCCGTACATGCGGTTGTTCCCGATTCTCAGATAGGACGCCTTGGAAAACTGGTAATTCAGGACAATGACAGGGTAGAACAGCCGGTCAAGCTGTCTGTGGTGAAAGGTCCGTATGTCGGCATCGAGGACACCGACATAGTTCGCTCCAATGGCTTGGGCCACTCCGAAGGACATGAACATATTTCTGCCTTTCCCGGGTTGTCTGAAACCGAGGCTGAAACTGTCGATCCTTTTGTATAGTTCCTTGAACCGGTCACCTTTATTATGCTGTATGATATAATTGCGTATCTTGTATTCCTTAAGGAGAGACGCAAGCTCCAGCGCCTCTGTGTCGGTAGCCCCATCGAGTCCGAAGATGATCTTTCTCAGATATGAAACCTTGCTGAGCTGTTTGAGTATATTGGTAAAGACGGGCCTGTTCTCCGGAGCGGTAAACTCTGTTACCAGTGTCGGGATGACCAGCATCGCTTTTTTGCCGCGCACACTTTCTTTCAGCTTGGGGCCAAGCTTCTGCTGGTCTTTATCGAGAAGGTACAGTGTGGTTATATTTCTACATTTCTGCGAAAAGTTTATCATGCCTTATCCTCCTAAAACCAGAGTCTGCCATGAAATAAACGATGAGTGGGTTGGACCTGCTTCCGGGCGGCAGTGTTGATGTGGGGTGCGAAGGCCAATGCCGCGACCGTCGCCGTTGAATGAGTGTCTGTCTCATATGGATAGCAGATTTTCATAAAAATAACAATATCTCATTTGTGCCCTACGGTGCGCCTGAAGACTCTTGTATGTAAGCTGTGAGGGCATCACTATGACTTAAAAAGGGTTGACAGCGCCGAGTGATAAGAATATGTTTTCACCCGTAGCACGGGGGGTTGCCTTTCTGACGGAGAGGACACAACAAACACACGCCGTTTCAAATCGACAATAGCTGATGAATCTGCAGTGTTGCAGATCTGTGAGGACAGAAATGAAGACCTTTTTCCGCCCCGATTCGATTGCCGTTATCGGGGCCAGTGATCGCAAGGGTAGCCTGGGCCACCAGTTAATAACGAATCTTCTCTACGGGTATGATGGGGCTATCTACCCGGTCAACGCGAACTATGAAGAAATTGAAGGGATTAGCTGTTTCCCCTCGGTAGGAGAAATTCCCGGGTCCGTGGATCTGGCGATTGTCATTGTTCCGGCCCCCGCTGTGCCCGATGCGCTGGAGGCCTGTGGGCGAAAAGGGATCTATCGGGTCATGATCCAGAGCGCCGGTTTTTCCGAGGTCGGAGATGAGGGTAGGGCGCTCCAGAATCGATGTACGGCGGTTGCGAAAAAGGTCGGTATCCGGCTCTGGGGCCCCAACTGCATGGGGCTGGTCGATATTCCCCGAAGGCATTTCTTCTCCTTTATGCACCCCAAGGTCTACGAGGACGGTCTCATCCCCGGGAGGATTTCACTCATCGTTCAGAGCGGCATGCTCTCGGCCGGATTCCTGGCCGATCTGATGAGCGAGCGCTCCATTGGCGTGGGGAAGGCCTGTTCCATCGGCAACAAATCGGATGTGGATGAGTGCGATATCCTGGAGTATCTCCTTGATGATGACGAGACCGATGCGATTGCCCTGTACCTGGAGTCCATTCCCCGGGGGCGGCGGTTTGTGGAGATCGCGTCCCGGGCACCCAAACCGATTGTTGTCCTGAAAGGGGGAAAGAGCTCTGCCGGAGCTCAGGCGGCGCTCAGTCACACATCAAGCCTGGCGGGGGATGCCCGGCTTCAGGACAGCCTTCTCGATCTGGCCGGTGTGACGATTGCCCACGATTTTCAGCAGATGATGGAACTGACCCGAGCCCTGGCCATGATTCCCCATACGCCCCCTCATTGCCGAACGGCAATCCTGACCTTCAGCGGAGGTTCCGGTATCCTCGCTTGTGATCTGTTGGAAGAACGGGACCTGTCCATTGCCCAGTTTTCGCCTGAGACAAAGGAAGAGCTTGCCAAAATCTTTCCCGATTGGCTCTCTCCTGCAAATCCCGTCGATCTCTTCCCGGCCTTCGGACTGAAGGGGCCGCTTCCCGCCTTTGCCGGTGCCTTTGCAGCGGTCGTCAAAGATCCCCAGGTGGACGTGATTTTCATGCACTACTTTGCCGGGTTGTATGGGAACTTTGATGGGATGCGGGAGATGAAGGCGATCGCCGACAAAGAGGGGAAAGTGCTGATCATGTGGGTTATCGGACGTCGCGAAGGAACCAGGGCATTTCGGGAGGAGGCACAGAAATTCGGCATCCCCGTTCATGGAGAACTGTCCCGGGCCGTCGAATGCCTTGCCGCCGCATCGCGATACCGGAGCCGGACGAAGGAAATCAGGGAAGAGATAGACGATAAAAACCCTCTCTCCTGTGAACTCTCCGATTTCCTGCCAAATGATACTGATGAGCGGGTCTGGGACGAATATGCGAGTAAGCGGCTTTTAGGGCAGTGCGGTATCCCCGTCGTTGAAGAGCGGGTTGTTTCGTCATCTATCGATGCCGAAAATGCTGCGGTTGCTATGGGATTCCCGGTTGTCCTGAAGGGTCTGCTCCCCGGTCAGGTTCACAAGACCGAATCGGGCCTCGTTCGCCTGAGAATTGCCACGCCACCCGAGCTTGAGAAGGCCTTTGGGGACCTGAGAAGCCGCATGAAAGGCGGTGGACGCATCGTGGTCCAGAGACACCTTGAGGCCGACTATGAATTGATTGCCGGTTTTCTCCGTGACGACCAGTTCGGCCCCTGCGTCATGTTTGGTCTGGGCGGTATCTTTTCTGAACTTGAAAAGGATGTTGTTTTTGCCCTCGCACCCCTCAGCAGGGACGATGCAACCGCCCTTATCCGGCGCATCAGGGGCAGGAAACTCCTCGAGGGCTTTCGGGGAATGGCTCCCCTGAATGAGGATGTCATGGCCGATATCCTTGTCAGCTTGGGCGCCCTCGGCACATCCTACGATCAGATCGAGCAGATTGATATCAATCCCTTCGCAGTCTCCGGGGGAGTAACCACTGCAGTCGATGCTACAGTTATTATAAATGGTCACAAAGAGTGACACAAGATAATGGGTGACATTTCATAGCGCCGGCAGCATGATTTCAGAATCGCCGCTCCTGCTGATTTACCAGAAACAATTGACAACGCCCTATTTTATTCAGGCTGTTCGGGTATAATCCGAAGAAGATTAACGGAACCTCCGGGAACAAGGAAATGTTTTACAGGAGACCTATGCGGGTAAGAATCTTTTACGGGTGGTGGATCGTCGGCGCCTGCTTTCTTATAGCATTCTATGTAAGCAGCGTCATCTTTTACGGATTCACGGTATTCTTTGAACCGCTGGTCAGGGAATTCGGCTGGAGCTACACCAAGATTTCATTTGCATCAAGCCTTCGAGGCCTGGAGATGGGGATCCTTGCCCCGCTGATTGGCTCCCTTGTTGATCGCCTGGGTTCACGGAGGCTCCTCCTCGCCGGTACTATTACCGTGGGCATCGGTTTGATTCTCCTGAGTTACACGCGATCGCTGCCTATGTTTTACGGTGCAATGGTGTTCATCGCCTTCGGGGCCGGAGGGTGTACCAGTGTGGTTACCATGACCGCGGTCGCGCGCTGGTTTCGAAAGGATATAGGCAAGGCCCTGGGTATCATGTCTGCCGGATTCGGTGCCAGCGGATTGATGCTTCCCCTGATCGTCTGGCTCGTCGATGCTTGTGGGTGGAGAGAGGCTCTGATTGTCCTGGGGCTGGGCATGTGGGTCATCGGCATACCCCTGGCGCTTATCGTGCGGGATTCCCCCCAGCAGTACGGCTATCTTCCCGACGGCGCATCGCCTGATGGACCAGGCATTCGGGATGACTCTCAGACCATGGCTTCCTCGGTAACGATCTGGGAAGTGCTGAAAGACAGGTCTCTCCTCTGCCTCAATCTTGCAGAGGCCGTACGGTTTATGGTCCTTGCCTCGGTGGTGATTCACATTATGCCATATCTGAGCAATGTGGGGATACCTCGTTCGACCGCCGGTGTCATAGCTGCCGCGATACCACTGACAAGCATTATCGGACGGTTTGCCTTCGGATGGCTGGGGGATGTATTTGACAAACGGTATGTCACGTCGCTGGCCTTTTGCCTCATGGCCATAGGGGTGTTTGCCCTGATCTTAGTTCATACGAAGCCGGGACTTGCCCTTTTTCTCCTGACATTCCCAGCGGGTTTCGGCGGTATCTCGGTCCTGCGCGGAACGATCCTGCGGGAATACTACGACGCCGGCTCCTTCGGAACCATGATGGGGGTCATGATGGGTTTTGCCGCGGCAGGGGGCATCATAGGCCCCACGTTGACCGGGTGGGCCTTTGACACGTTCGGAAATTACCAGCTTGTGTGGATCGTCTTCTCCCTCCTTCTTTTTCTGGCGATTGGATTGATACTGAAAATCAGGTCCTATGCCCCTCGGGTTGGGCAGTAATTCCCCGAAAATCTGGAGAACCTTTTTGCCATTTTTGATCCGAACCCCCAAAAAATTTCAAAGATTCAAATCTCCGATTAAAAAATCAAATTTTTTTCTTGACATTTTACGAGCAATCCGAAATAGAGTACCATCCCGGCTAAGGCGCTTTTAAATAAGCGTCCAAGTTTTCATAGTAAGAAATAGGCCGATAGTGTTTTCCCGTTTCTATTAATTCACTCATGAGAGGGCGGATTATCACATGCGAATCTTGCAAAACGACCGCAGTCCTCTATCCAGAGAGGCGAGGCATTCCTTTTCCTTCACCTTCTCCGATTACTCCTACCGAAGATCTCTCCTGTGTCCGAAGCAGAGCACGATTGGTAAAGAACAGTGTTACGACAAACGGGTCAGGCGGCATTGTGCCTGGCGAGATGCTTTATGTAGAGGGTTTGCCATGGCGGCTTAACGGTGTGTCCACCTTTTCGGGGAGGGGGAATCCGAGCCATAACAGTTCACCATACACGTTCAAAAAAGGGGGGAAGATTATGAAAAAGATCACATTTGGCTTGAGTGTCCTGTTTATTATCTTTTGTGCCGCAACAATAAGCATTCCTGCGTGGGGGGCAGACGTCATCAAGATCGGCGTTATCGGCCCCATGAATTTTCTTCAGGGGAAGGGGCATTGGAATGGAGCCCTGATGGCCCAGGAGGAGATCAACGCCAAGGGGGGCATCCAGGTCGGCGACAAAAAAATGAAGATCAAACTTGTGAAGGCGGATTCCAACGAGTTCATGAACGTCACGGATGCCACCAATGCCATGGAGCGCCTGATGACCCAGGACAAGGTAGATTTTGTTGTCGGCGGGTTCCGCAGCGAGGCCGTCCTGGCCATGCAGGATATCGCCATGGACTACAAGAAGGTCTTTATCGGCTGTGGGGCGGCCCACCCCGAACTCTGCACTCGGGTGGCCAAGGATTATGACCGGTACAAGTACTTCTTCCGCGGTACCCCGTTTCATTCCGGGAATCTGGTCAAGACCTGCTTCATCCAGATGGCAACGGTGGGCGCGATCCTGAAAAAAGAGCTGGGCCTGCCCAAGATAAAGGTGGCCATTGTCGCTGAAAAGGCGATGTGGGCTGATCCGATGATCAAGGCGGCCGAAGGATTCATCCCGAAGATGGGGATGGAGGTGGTAGGTGTCTGGAGGCCTTCTGCAACGGCAACGGACGTGACCGCGGAACTCTCGGCCACCCAGCGCTCGGGAGCGCAGATGATCTTTACCATCTTCTCCTCGTCGGTGGGGATCCCCTTTGCCAGGCAGGCAGGGGAGCTCAAGGTGCCGGCCGTGCAGGTCGGGATCAATGTGGAGGCCCAGAAGGATGGGTTCTACGAGGCCACCCAGGGGTATGGTAACTATGTTGAAACTTTGAATACCTATTGCCGCAGTGTCGAGTTCAATGAACTCACAAAGCCCTTTATTGACACCTATGTGGCAAAATATGGTGAGACGCCGACCTATACCGCGGACACGTACGCCGCTATCGTCTATGGACTTGCCCCAAGCATTGAGAAGGCCGGGACCATCGATTCGGACAAGGTGTTATCCGTCCTGGAGGACAGTGTGTACAAGACCCCTTCGGGTGTCGTCAAATACACGAAGACCAAAGACGGAAAGCACCTCCATGACCTGACGTGGGGGCCGGGATATACGACCAGCCTGGGTGCCCAGTGGCAGGATGGCAAACTGATGGGGACCTGGCCAACACCCCACTGGAAATACAAAGATTCACCCGAGGTCAACTACAAGGGAATTGTCCCCTACAAGATACCACCGTGGGTCATAGACTACTACAAAAAATAACAAACCTATCCTTTTAACAACTCCCGCCCCTCTTTCGCTGAGCGAAAAGGGGCGGGAACCACCACTCTGCCGAGGCTCTATGATACTTGATATACTTATGAACGGATTAATCACCGGGAGCACGTATGCCCTTTTGGCCATCGGGTTCTCCCTCATTTTCGGGGTCGCCCGTATCGTCAACATCGCTCATACCGCCTTTTACATGGTGGCCTCATATATTATCTATTTCTGCATCCAGAAACTTGGGCTTCATCCTCTCTGGGCCTCTCTGGTGGCGGTTATCGTGGTCACGTTAGCCGGTCTGGTTTCGTACAAGTTTTTTATCGATCCCATCCGCGAACACGAAGGGGCGGTGCTGATCGCCACCATTGCCCTGGCCATGGCTATGCAGGAGATCCTCCTCCTTATCTTCAAAGGGGATTATCTGACCGTTCCGTCCCTGATTAGTGGATATCTGAGTATCTTCGGGGTCAAGGTCTTCTATCAGCAGATACTGACCTTTGGAATGGCCCTGTTAATCCTGGCCGCGTTGTGGGCTCTGTTGATGAAAACCAGGCTGGGCCTGGCTATCCGGAGCACGGCCGAAGACAGGGAGGTGGCCAACCTGATGGGGATGGATGAAAGCCGGGTGGCCATGATGACCATGGGGATTTCCGTTGGGCTGGCCGGTCTGACGGGGGTTGTGATCGTTCCCCTCACCACCCTGAGTCCCTTTATGTGGATGAACCCCCTAGTTATGATGATGGCGGTCGTGGTCCTTGGCGGGCTCGGCAGTATCAAGGGGAGTTTTGTGGGGGCATATATACTGGGATTTGCAGTAACGCTAGTGGTATTTTTGATACCCATGGGCGCGTATCTCAAGGATTCTGTGGCACTGTCCATTATGATCCTGGTTTTGATAATCAGGCCGGAAGGCCTCTTTGGTGTTCGATTTGAGGAAGAGAGATAATCATGGGTATATTCGGTTTTTATCTGAAGAAGCTGTACACGATCTTTAAGGGGGAGGTGCTCGTCCTTCCGAGCCGGGTGGTGGTTGTCCTCTTTGTCCTGGCCCTGATCTTCCTGCCGGTTTTTACTGAGAACCAGTATCTCCTTCGTATCATGGTGCTGACCAGTATCTTCGCCATCTTTGCCGCCAGTTGGGATCTCCTGTCCGGTTTTACCGGTCAGATGAATTTCGGGCATGCCCTCTTCTTTGGCGTCGGGGCTTACACCACCGCCCTGGTGAATCTGCATGCCCACCTGCCGCCCTGGGCTTCTATCCCTCTCGGGGCATTGGCCGCGGTTCTGGCCGGGCTGATCATCGGCATTCCCTGTCTAAGGCTTAAGGGGACATACCTGGCCCTCACCACGCTGTCCTTTCCCATCATACTGATCGGGCTCGTTTACTCGTTCCCGGATTTAACCGGCGGAGAACTGGGACTCTCCGGTCTGGATCGCCTCTCCGGGTCCCGTCTCAGTGATTACTATATTACCGCGGGACTCATGCTGGGCCTGTGCACGATCATGTGGAAGATAACCGAATCGAACACGGGCACTATCTTCCATGCCATCAGGGAGGATGAGGTGGCGGTGAGGGCCAGTGGGATCAATACGACCCGCTACAAACTGCTGGCCTTTTGCCTGAGCGGTTTCTTTGCCGGGATATCCGGGGGGCTCTATGCGCATTTTATGAGGATCGCCGGCCCATCGACCCTGGACATGTCCATGTCCTTTACCGTGATTATCTGGGCCATATTCGGCGGGATAGTTACCATATACGGGCCTGTCGCCGCGGTCTTTATCCTGTATCCACTGATGGAATTTTTCCAGTTGTGGCCCGAATACCGGATGCTGCTCTTTGCGGCTGTTGTTCTGTTTACCCTTCTCTACATGCCGGACGGTCTCATCCCCTGGTTGCGCGACAAGGCTGAAACCGAATGCCCCCGATGTAAGGTCAAAAATATAGCCACACGAAAGAAATGCCGGATCTGTACGGCTGATTTGGACTAAAAAATAATACAGGAAATAGAGGTTGCCAGATGGATTTAAAAGAAGCGTATATGTCAAAACCATGGTTGAAATACTACCCGGAAGGTGTCCCCGAAGAAGCGGATATCCCCGAGTGCTCCGTTCCCGATCTGTTGGATCAGGTGGTGGAAAAGTATGGTCGCAAGACCGCGTTAATTTTCTACGGTAAGAAGATCAGCTATACGAAGCTGAAGGAGCTGGTCGACCGTTTCGCCACGGCCCTCTACGATCTGGGGGTGGGACGGGGAGACACGGTGGCCCTCTTCCTGTTGAATTGTCCCCAGTATGTTATCTCCTATTTCGCCGTGCTGAAGATCGGGGCCAAGGTTACGCCGGTCAGCCCTGTCTATACGAGCAAGGAACTCAAACATCAGCTTGAGGATAGCGACGCGGAGACGATTATCTGTCAGGATCTCCTATATGATAACGTGGAGAAGACCGGTCTTACCCTCAAGAATGTAATCGTGACCAATGTCGCGGAATATCTCCCCGCGCTCAAAAAAATGGTGGGGAAGAGCGCCGTGGGGAAGGTTTACGGGGAGATGCACGTCCCGACCCCCAAGTTTATGGAGGAGGCCGGCCTGATTCAATTCCAGGACCTGATCAAGAAGTATCCCCCGAATCCTCCATCCGTTGTAATCGATCCCAGAGAAGATATCGCCGCCCTTCCCTATACGGGGGGTACGACAGGACTCCCCAAGGCCGCAATCCTTACCCATTACAACATGGTGGCGCTCCAGGCGCAGACCACGTCCTTCTGGCCTATATTTGAGGAAGGAGAGGAAGTAATTATCGCATTCCTGCCCTTCTTTCACATCTACGGGCAGGTTGTGGTTATGCTCACTGGGCTGGTTCAGGGTTCCACCCTTGTCCTCTTCACCACGCCGGACATAGATGATATCCTCTCGGCCATGGCACGGTATAAGGCGTCCGGTTTTTACGGCGTGCCCTTTATGTTTGAGTATCTCAAGGAGTACGAGAAGACGGACCGCGTGGACTGGACGGCTCTCAAAATGATTGCCTGTGGTGCCGATACGCTGCACGAGGCAACCGTCAACGACTGGGAGAGGCGGACCGGCTCCAAGATCCTGGAAGGATTCGGCATGACGGAGACCACCGCAGTCAGTCACAGCACCCCCTACGACAGGCCGAAGACAGGTTCCTTCGGCGTGCCGATCCCCAGCGTAACTGCTGCGATCGTTGATATTGCCGGCACGGAGTTTATGCCGGTGAACGAAGAGGGGGAGATGATCCTCAACGGTCCCAACATCATGAAGGGGTACTGGAAGAGACCCAAGGAGACCGAGGAGTCAATCATAGAGATCGACGGCAAAAAGTGGCTCAGAACGGGAGACCTGGTCAGAATGGATGAAGAGGGATATTTTCACTTCTTTGATCGTAAACGCGATCTGATCAAATTCAAGGGATACTCGGTCTTCGCGCGGCACGTGGAAGAGGTCCTCTTCAGTCACCCGCAGATCAAGGCAGCCGGCGTGGTTGGTGTCCCCGATCCCCGGGTGGGGCAATTCGTCAAGGCTTACGTGGTCCTGCAGGGCGAGGCCAGGGGTAAGGTCTCCGAAGAGGAGATCATGGACTTCTGCCGTGAAAACCTGGCGCATTACAAGGTTCCCGCGATCATTGAATTCCGCGGTGAGCTCCCCAAGACGGACGTGGGAAAGGTCTCCCGGAGAGAGCTGAGAGAAGAGTCGGAGGAAATCTAATATGGGAGACCAACCGTTCCTGGAAATAAAGGATCTGAGCAAGGGCTTCGGAGGACTGCAGGCCGTCAATAAGGCCCATTTTTCCATGGACCGGAACGAGGTGGTAGGCCTGATCGGTCCCAATGGCGCCGGGAAGACAACCCTGCTGCGGCTGATAACCGGTATCATGAAACCCGATTCGGGGGACATCCGCTTCAAGGGCAAACGGATTGTGGGGAACAAACCCTGGAGTATCGTAAACGCCGGTATTGCCTGCACCTTTCAGAACATGAGGCCCTTTCGTCGTCTCCCCATTATTGCCAATGTCATGGTCTCCTGCCTCTGCCCCCGGGCGATGAAACGGGGAGAATGGGTAAAGAGAATCGAGGCCAAGGCCATGGATGCCCTCGAATTCGCGGGTATCTCCGATATGGCCCTCGAAAAGGCCTCCACCCTTTCCCAGGGGGACCTGAAGCGGCTGGAAGTTGCCCGGGCCATCGCCACGGAGCCGGAACTCCTCCTCCTGGACGAACCCTTCGGGGGACTGAGCCCGGCCGAGACCGATCTGATGGCAAAATCGATGCAGCGTCTCCACAAGGGCGGCAGGTTCGGCCGCCTGCACAGTGAGGGGCCGGCCATGATCATAGTGGAACACAAACTGCAACAGTTGATGAAGATCGTGGACCGGATTGTGGTACTCGATTTCGGAACTATCATTGCTGACGGGACGCCCGACGAGGTGGTGAAGAATGCCTATGTCGTCGAGGCCTATCTCGGGGAAGGAAACATTTAACAGTGCTGCTGGAAGTCGCTAATTTAAAGGTGTGCTACGATAAGGCCGTGCTCATTAATGACCTGAGCATGGGAGTCGATACGGGAGAACTGGTAAGCCTGGTAGGGCCGAACGGGGCCGGCAAGTCAACGCTTCTCAAGGCCATAACCGGACTGGTGGCCTGGGAACGGGAAATCACGCGCCGGTCAACCGCCGGAGATATAACCCTCGAGGGTACGGTGACCTTTGACGGGGAACGAATAGACGAAGTCCCCGCGCATGAAATCGTGAAGAGGGGTCTGATCCACTGTCCCGAGAGAAGGAGGCCCTTCCGGGAGATGACGGTTCACGACAATCTGCTGGCCGGTGCCTACCTGACGAAAAAAAAGGACAAGATTCACGATGATCTCGATAAGGTATATCAATTATTTCCCGTGCTCAAGGAGAGATTAACACAGATCTCAGGGACCCTCTCGGGGGGGGAACAGCAGATGCTTGCCATCGGCAGGGCACTGATGTCCGAACCCAAACTGCTGTGCATTGATGAGCCCTCTACCGGCCTCGCCCCCCTTCTGCGAAAGGAGGTATTCGGGAAGATCGCCGAGATCCGCAAGCTGGGGATTACGGTTCTCCTCGTTGAACAGGAGGTGAGCACGGTTTTTAAGATGGCCTCACGCAACTACGTCCTCTCCTCGGGCAAGATCATCGCCGAGGGAACCGGTGACGAACTGCTCGCAAACGAGGTCATTCGGAAAACCTATCTAGGGCTCTGATACAACAACCGGAGCTTGATCCTTTCTTTCAAGACGCCCGCTTCGATAAAGTGACGAGGGGACGGATCTTGCTTCCGTAAGCCGTGTTCCGCCATTCCTTTGGGGATCTGTTTTTTCGGAGGATCACGCCATCTGTCTGTGCTAAGAGCTTTCATCCTGGGACGGCAGGGAAAACTCCTCAGGGAGACTTTTGACATACACATCTTGTTGCGGGAAGGGAATCGTGATGTCGTGCTTATGGAAGAGATTTCATATGGCGACAAGGACGTTACTCTTGACGTTCACCAGACCTTGTTCAGGATCCGCGATCCATATCCGCAACTCCAAGTCCACACTGCTGTCTCCGAATCCGATGAGACACGTTTCCGGTTCAGGATCAGACAATACCCGTGGAATTCCTTCGGCGGCCTGCTCCATTAAGCGCATGGCCAACAGGACATCGCTCTTGTACGATACCCCTACCGGGATGCCAAGTCGAAAGCGGGGGGCACTATACGTCAAATTAACTACATTATTGACGATCAAACTTTGATGACGCGGTAAAAAGTCGAGAATCTTCCCTCTCCCTTGATGGGAGAGGGCTAGGGTGAGGGTGAAGCATTAATATTACAAAGAGTTATACCCCCTCCCCTTAATCCCCTCCCGCCAGGGGAGGGGAAATCCGACTTTTTATAGGTGCATCAACTTTCGTTTGGGATCAGGTGCTCTCATACACACCGGATATGGCAGATCCCTGAGGAGCGGAAGTGTCCTTTGAAAAAGCGGAAATTGTCTGTAGTTCCAATTTCCTTTGGGATGCCCCTGTTGACTTACGATTGTTGCGGGGGTATAAGCAAAAACTGATCTAATCCATTGATATTGTAGGACTCGAGTCTGCTCCAGAGTGAGCTATACCTTGAATCGAAGCTCGCGTCCCGTGTGAAGGACCCTTGGTAATCGTATGATTTTCCACATAGATATGGATGCATTCTACGCGTCGGTCGAAGAACTGGACAATCCGGCCCTGAAGGGCCGGTGTGTCGTCGTAGGAGGGCGGTCCGAACGGGGTGTCGTATCCGCCGCGAACTACGAGGCGCGAAAGTTCGGTGTCCATTCCGCCATGCCGATATTTCAGGCGAGGAAGAGGTGCCCCGCCGCAATCTTCCTGCCGCCCCGTATGGGTCGTTACCGAGAGGTGTCGGCACAGATCATGTCCATTCTCCGCGAATTCTCCCCCCTTGTTGAACCAATCTCGATTGACGAGGCCTACGTTGATGTCACTGGCTGCCGAAGGCTCTTTGGCGGGGTAGAGGACATGGCATTTCGTGTCAAACAAGAGATCAAAGAACGGTTGAACCTGAACTGTTCAGTGGGGGTCGCGCCGAACAAGTTTCTGGCGAAGATCGCGTCCGATATGGATAAGCCGGATGGCTTGACCATCATTGGACCGGAGACCGTCGACCGGTTTATCTCGTCTCTTCCGATTCACAAGGTCCCCGGTGTCGGAAAAAATACGCATGAGAGACTCGGATTGATGGGGGTCAGGACCCTCGGTGATGTGAATCAATTTCCCGAGGAGATTCTCGTAAAGAAGTTTGGCAAATTCGGTCACCGTCTCGCCCAGTTTGCCTGTGGTATCGACCGGTCGGCCGTGACTCCTGTATCGGAGACAAAATCGGTCAGCGCGGAGGAGACGCTTTTTGAGGACACTGATGATAAATGTCTTCTCAGAAAATACATCTTGGGGCAGGCGGAGAGAATCGCGCGGGAATTGAGGGGACTGGGGGTAGAGGCGCGGACAATAAGCATCAAGATAAAGGACTCGGATTTCAAACAGGCGACCCGGAGTGTTACCATCAGAAAGCCGACTCAATCTTCCGATGTCATTATCAGAGAGGCCTCTCGTCTTCTTGAACAGTACCAGATGTTAAAGAAGACGCGGCTGATCGGCGTCAGTGCCTCCAATCTCGTCTCCGGAGAAGACACGGCGCAGATGGATCTTTTTGATCAAAAGGACACGCAAAATTCTCACCGGCGAAAGCTGGATGAAGCGGTCGATGCGATCACCGGCAGGTTCGGAATGGATGCCATCGGGCGGGCAAGCCTGAAAGAGCGGAAGTGACCATGCCGTACAGGGAGCTCGCGCGGGGTGCTCGCCCGATCCCTTTCAAACCTTCGAAGAGACTAATTATCAGCTCGGTATGAGCATAGTATGCTATATAACCTTTAGAGTGGATAGGATGCCACCTCATCCCGAAGATGCTTGCGCAGAACTAGGTCAGGGGAGGGGAGAATGATCGAAACCAGCCAGTTTGAGGATGTTGTTCAAATCAGAATGAGCAAGGTAGTAGACGGCGTGCCGGTATACTGGGTCTCTGCCTACCTTGTGGATGGCCTCTTGATAGATACGGGATGCAGTTATACAGCGGAGGAACTGGCCGCGCACCTCAGAAATAAAAAAATAGATACAATCATAAATACCCATTTTCATGAGGACCATATTGGTGGAAACCACCTCATGAAAGAGATGTTCAAGACGGATCTGTACGCCCATCCCGAATCTATCCCCCTGATAGGAAGTGAGGCATTTCTGCATCCCTACCAGGAGATGGTCTGGGGCTATCCCGTGCCTACCGTGGCGAAGCCGATACCGGAGGTAATCGAGACGGAGCGCTTCAGATACGAGGTGCTGGAGACACCCGGCCATAGTGCGGGGCATGTGTGCCTTTTTGAAAAGGATAAGGGCTGGTGCTTCTCCGGCGACATATTCTCACGGGAGACACTGAAATTCATCAGGCCGGAGGAGAACATGGGCGAGACTGTACGGTCGATGAAATGGTTGCTCGATCTTGAAACGGAGAGGCTCATACTCTTTGCATCCGTGGGAAAGATCGTCGAGGACGGAAGGGGTGCCCTCAAGGGTTGTATTGATTATCTGGAAGACCTTTCAGTGCGGGCAAAGGGATTGAAGAGTCAGGGGCATACCGTAGAAGAGATCATATGTGATATCTTCGGTGGTGAGCACGACTTTGCACAGCTTACGAACGGGCAGTACACGACGGAGAACCTGGTGCGCTCGGTCCTCGATATGTGACGGATTCACTAAATATTCTTCCGCCAATACTTCCAGAGACATTCGGCGAATTGGGGGGACCCGGTATAGGAAGGGGTTTTATCGTGCGACGAACAGCAGTAGGGGTGCTCTTCATGGGATGCTTCGTAGTGATGTCCCTCGCGGCATGCGCCCCGAATCCGGAGACCGCCCGCCAGAGGGCCCTGAATACCCGTCTCGATTCCCTCGTTGAAAAGGGACTGAGCGAGAAGGCGTATGCGGGTGCCGTTCTCCTGGTTGCACGTCGCGGCGAGGTCATTCACGAAAAGGCCTATGGATATGGCCGGAAATACTCCTTCGATCATATACCGCTGAAAAGGCTGGAGCCCATGACGGTGGACACCCTCTTCGACGTGGCCTCGATGACGAAGCCCTTTGCGACGACATACGGCATCATGCTCCTCGTCGACAGGGGACAGATCGAGCTCGATGCCCCACTGTCCAGATACATTCCCCTGTTCGACAGGGGAGGGAAACGGGATATCACCATCCGGCACCTGCTCCGCCACCGGGCGGGGCTGTATCCCTGGAAACCGGTTTACTACCACACCGCGGACAGGAAGGGGGCCGCCTCGTATATCGCATCCCTTCCGCTCCAATGCCCCGTCGGTGCCGAATATCACTACAG
>Ga0075123_10000668_pt1 | contig 17676 bp, 15 predicted proteins | sample AntAceMetag02UKX_FD_69808 | JGI IMG/M metagenome (GOLD analysis project Ga0075123, IMG submission 69808) | Saline lake microbial communities from Ace Lake, Antarctica - Antarctic Ace Lake Metagenome 02UKX | ecosystem: Environmental > Aquatic > Non-marine Saline and Alkaline > Saline | place... | reverse complement strand
TATTCTTTTCAATAGCACAGACTTTCAGGCCCATTTCCGCCCCCATTGCAGAGACAGCCATTCCTGCTGGACCCAGCCCGATACAAATTAGGTCAAAGTCATATTTCATATCTTTTTCCTCTTTGAATTTTATCAGATAACAATTAATATACCTATATAGGTATATCCCGAACTTTCGTATACTCCTACTCTATTTCACGAAGAATAGAAAAAGGGGAATCCATTGTAAAATCAGCACCAATGAATTTTCTCCATTGGGTATTTTGTGGTAATAAAGACCAAATACCAAGTTGGTAATATATAGGAAAAATGGCAATCAGATTTTCCTTCACAAAAAACAAAAGCCCTATCTCTCCTTTTGAGAAACAGGGCTTTAGATGATCAGGCCATAATCCCCTCCCGTGGTTACAGCTATTCAAAAGCACATATAATGCGTTCAAGATCAATAAATTACGCTAAACCACTAACTCCATAATCGTATCTTGTCAAGGAATATTACAGTGGGACTCTCAAGGGGTAATCATTGAATTTCTGTTGAAAGGTATCTGAAAGTTTGTAGGTGTCGTGCTTAGGGTAACTCAAGATTAGGAACTAAAAAGGGGCTAACCATCATAGTGGTTAGCCCCTTTAATTTTACTGGCGGGGTCGAGGGGACTCGAACCCCTGGCCTCCGGCGTGACAGGCCGGCGTTATAACCAACTTAACTACGACCCCGCAAAAATGGTAGGCGGAACAGGACTTGAACCTGTGACATCCACGGTGTAAACGTGGCGCTCTCCCAGCTGAGCTACCCGCCCATACGACGTGTTCAATCCCCTGTAACCGAAGGTGGCAACCTAAACAAAAAAAGGGGGTCTGTCAAGTAATATTTACGCATGTATCTGCACCCCTCCCCCTTTTACAGCAGATTTCGTCTGACGTGGATATGTTTCCGGTTTATCCTCCGGGACAAACGCCCTCTGGAGAACATCATCCACATTCTCCACAAAAACTATTTCGAGTTCTCTCAGAACGTTGGCCGGGATATCGGCAAGATCCTTTTCGTTCTCACTCGGAATGATAACGGCCTTGATATGTCCGCGATGGGCGGCCAGTAATTTTTCCTTCAGCCCGCCAATGGGAAGCACCCTCCCCCTGAGGGTAATTTCTCCAGTCATCGCGAGATCGCTTCTCACCTTCTTTTTGAGAAGCGCGGATGCGATGGAGGTTGCCATGGCGATCCCCGCAGATGGTCCATCCTTCGGGATGGCCCCTTCCGGGACATGCACGTGGATATCCAGTTCCTTATAAAAATTTTCCTCCAGCCCCAAGGTCTCCGCACGTGACCTGACATAGGTAAGCGCGGCCTGAGCTGATTCCTGCATCACGTCTCCCAGCTTTCCTGTCAGGGTAAGTTTGCCGGTCCCCCGCATGGCGGAAGACTCTATCGTCAGGAGTTCTCCGCCGACTTCTGTCCACGCAAGACCCACCGTGAGTCCTATCCTGTCCTTTCCCTCGGTTTCTCCGAATTTAAATTTCGGTATGCCGAGGTACTTCCCTACGGACTTCGACGCCACCTTTATCTTCCTGGTATTCCCATTGGTGACGATCTTCCTGGCCACCTTTCTGCAGACGGAAGCTATCTCTCTTTCAAGGTTCCGCACCCCGGCCTCACGCGTATATTTCCGGATAATCGTCAGAAGGGCGCCGTCAGAGAAGGCAATATTCTTTTCGGTCAGACCGTTTGTTTCGATTTCCTTCTCAACAAGGTACTTCCTGGCAATATTGAGTTTTTCAGTCTCGGTATATCCCGCGATACGGATCACCTCGGTGCGGTCCTGGAGGGCCGCGGGTATCGTCTGAAGGACATTGGCCGTTGTTATAAACATGACATCGGACAGGTCATAATCGACTTCGAGATAGTTATCGTTGAAGGCGATATTCTGCTCCGGATCGAGCACTTCCAGAAGCGCCGACGCGGGATCTCCCCTGAAATCGGAACTGAGCTTATCGATCTCATCCAGGCAGAATACGGGATTGCTCGAACCCGCCTTTTTCAAAAGTTGGATGATCTTCCCGGGCATGGCCCCTATATAGGTCCTTCTGTGGCCGCGTATCTCGGCCTCATCCCTCAGGCCGCCGAGAGACAGCCGTATGAACTTCCTGTTGGTGGCCCGGGCGATCGATTTCGCCACGGAGGTCTTTCCCACCCCCGGAGGACCGACAAGGCACAGGATAGAGCCCTTCTTCTTTTTGGACAGGGTCTGAACCGCGAGATACTCGAGGATCCGTTCCTTTACCTCTTTGAGTCCGTAGTGGTCCTCCTCCAGAATCACCTCGGATTCCTTCAGTCCCGTTCTGTCTTCCGTTTTTTCATACCAGGGCAGGGCCAATATCCAGTCCACGTAGTTCCGAACCACCGTCGCCTCCGCGGACATGGGGGCCATCATCTTTAGTTTCTTTATCTCCTGTGTTACCTTTTCATGGGCTTCTTCGGTCAGTTTCTTTTCCTTCAGCTTCTTCTCCAGTTCCCGTATCTCGGCCTTGAAACTGTCGTCTTCGCCCATCTCTTTCTGAATGGCCCTCATCTGCTCATTCAGATAGTAATCCTTCTGGGTCTTCTCCATCTGGGACTTGACCCGCTTTCTGATGCGTCCCTCAACCTCCAGTATCTCTATCTCGGCCATCATCAGGGCGTATATCTTGTCGAGTCTCTCAACAACATCCGTCGTTTCGAGCACCTTCTGTCTCTCGTCCAGCTTTACGTACAGATGTGCCGCAACCGTATCGGCAAGCTTTGACGGATCATCCGTGGCCGACATGGACCCCATCAGCTCAGAGGGAACCTTCCGGCTGATCTTCGCGTATTTTGTAAACGCCTCCACGACATTCCGTATCAGCGCCTCAAGCTTCGTATCCGATTGGGAGGCGGAACTCTCATCCAGCTCATCGATATCGACCATGAAGAAGTCTTCGTTGGATAGATAGTCTTTGACAACGCCCCTTCTTTTCCCCTCGACCAGGGCCTTCACCGTCCCGTCCGGAAGCCGGAGCAGCTGGATAATATTTCCTATGGTGCCGACCGTATAGACGTCATCTTCCGTCGGCTCGTCAGTCTCGGCGCTCTTCTGCGCAGCCAGGAATATCTCCTTGTCATGCTGCATGGCATACTCCAGGGCGCTGATTGATTTGTCCCGGCCCACGAAAAGGGGCACAATCATATGGGGAAACACAACCACATCCCTCAGGGGAAGCAGAGGGATCAGCAGTTGTACGTGCTTTACTTCTTTTTCTTTTTCATTAAAATCAAACATATATCTCTATTATCCCGTTTTTTCCTGTTCGTTATCGCCCGCCGCCTCGGAGACCGATTCAAAGACCATGATCGGTTTCTCTTTTTTAAGGACCACATCCTCATTGATAAGGCATTCCCGTATATCGTTTCGGGAGGGGATATCATACATGATGTCCAGCATGGTGTCCTCCATGATGGCCTGAAGCCCCCTTGCGCCGGACTTTCGGCCCACGGACAGTTTTGCTATAGCCTTCAGGGCGTCATCGGTGAAGGTCAGCTTCACATCTTCTATCTCAAACATCTTTTTGTACTGCTTTACCATTGAATTCCTGGGCTCGGACAGTATCTTCACCAGGTCCTCGTCAACGAGGTCATACAGGGCACCGATGACCGGAAGCCTCCCCACAAACTCCGGTATCAAGCCATACTTCAGGAGGTCTTCGGGGCGCACGTCCGACAGTATCTCACCGATATTCTGTTCCTTCCTGCTCTTGATGTCGGCCCCGAATCCCATGGAGCTTACGTTAATTCTCTTTTCAATAATATCTTCCAGGCCATTGAAGGCCCCCCCGCATATAAAGAGAATATTGGTGGTGTCCACCTGAATGAATTCCTGTTGCGGGTGCTTTCTGCCCCCCTTGGGAGGCACATTTGCCATGGTCCCTTCCACTATCTTCAGGAGGGCCTGCTGAACCCCCTCACCGGATACGTCCCTGGTAATGGAGGGGTTGCCCGATTTTTTAGATATCTTATCGATCTCGTCTATATAGACGATCCCGTGCGATGCCCGTTTGACATCATAATTCGCGTTCTGAAGGAGGCTCAGTATAATATTCTCCACGTCCTCCCCGACGTATCCCGCCTCGGTCAGGGTGGTGGCGTCGGCAATGGCAAAGGGGACATCCAGCATCCGTGCCAGGGTCCGTGCCAGGAGGGTCTTTCCCGAACCGGTAGGGCCGATCAGGAGAATATTACTCTTCTGGAGTTCAACATCATTCAGTTCAACCCCGGAAAATAATCTCTTGTAGTGGTTGTAAACAGCGACGGAAAGAATCTTTTTCGACCGCTCCTGCCCCACGACATACTGGTCCAGGAACTTCTTGATGTCCCTGGGCTCGGGGATATCTTCCCTGGCGTCTTTGACATCCCGGGTTCCGTCTTCTTCAACAATGCATCTGCACAGTTCTATGCATTCGTCACAGATATAGGCGGTGGGGCCGGCGACGAGTTTTTTGACTTCGTCCTGTGTCTTTCCGCAAAAGGAGCAGAAGAGCAGTTCCTGTTCGCCGTTATCAGAATTTTTACTCATGAGAAGCCCCCTCTTACTCTGTCCTCTTTACAATAATTTCGTCGATTATACCATATTCTTTAGCCTGGCTGCTTGTCATATAATAATCCCTGTCCGTATCGTTTTCAACCTTTTCAATAGCCTGGCCGGTGTGTCGTGCCAGTATCGTATTGAGATCCTGCTTTAATCTCAATATCTCTTTCGCCTGAATCCCGATATCGCTCGCCTGCCCCTGCGATCCGCCGAGGGGCTGATGTATGACGATTCGTGAGTTCGGCAGGGCGCTCCGCTTGCCCTTTTCACCCGCCGCGAGGAGAAGCGCGCCCATACTCGCCGCCTGTCCCATGCAGATAGTGTGAACGGAAGGGCGTATGTACTGCATCGTATCGTATATGGCCAGACCGGCGCTGACAACGCCCCCGGGGGTGTTCAGATAGAAGGATATCTCTCTGTCAGGATCTTCCGATTCCAGATACAGCATCTGCGCTATGACGAGATTTGCGACATCGTCATCGATAGCCGATCCAAGAAAAATAATCCGGTCCCTCAGGAGTCTGGAATAGATATCGAAAGACCGTTCCCCTCGGCCGTCCTGTTCAATGACCATAGGAATGAGAGGCATCACTCTTCTCCTTTTTCCTTTTTCTTGCCCTTCTTGGCAGCGGTTATCGTTGCCTTTTCTTCGATAAGATCGAGGGCCTTTTTCTCGAGTAATTCGTCCCTGAGGCGACCCTCCATCTCACTGCCTTCATAAGCCTTCTTGACGGACTCGTAATCCTGAGCGTATCTCTGAGCAACCTCCCTCAGTTTCTCTTCAATCTCTTCCTCGCTAACCTCGATTGACTCCTTCTTAGCGATTTCACTCAATATAAAGGAAGCCTTGACCATTGTGGTTGCCTGGTCGTTAAACCTGTCGCGCAGATTGTAGCTTATCTCGGCGGCCTTGTCGTCCGGCATTCCGTTCTGCACCATCCTCTGGCGGGCATCCAGCATCATGGTATAGACCTGCCGTTCGACCCAGGCAGAGGGTACCTCAAATTCGTTCTTTTCGAGGAGTCTGTCAACGATCGTGCTTCTCAGCTCCGCCTTGATACGGGCCTCTCCCTCTTCTCCCAGCGATTTTTTTACATCATCCGTCAGGTCTTTGAGGGTCTCATACTTTTCGAAATTCTTTATAAACTCCTCATCCAGCGCGGGGAGAACCTTTTCGCGGATGCCTTTGATGGTTACCGAAAAGGAAACTTCATTTCCGGCAATATCCTTCGCGCCGTAATCTTCGGGGAATGTCACCGTGATATCCTTTGTTTCCCCCTTCTTCATTCCGATCAACTGATCTTCAAATCCGGGAACAAAGCTCTTGGAGCCTATCTCGAGTGTGTGGTCTTCGGCCGCCAGTTCCTTCCGTGCCTCCCCATCGAGCTTCCCCTCAAAGTCAATCAGGGCGAAATCGCCGTCGGCAAGCGCCCGGTCATCTGTAACATCTTCAAGTGTGGCGTACATCTGCCGTATCTGTGTGAGCCTCTCGTCAACATCGGCCTTCTTGATACTCAGCTTTTCCTTTTCCAGTTCGATGCCGGTATAATCATGAGGGTCAAGGACCGGCGAAACCTCAACGGTGACGGAGAAAAGGAGATTTTCTCCCTCTGTTATCTCCTTCTGGTCTACAGCCGGTTGCGCCACAGCGTCTATCGTATTCTTTTCAACGGCCTCGGCATAGTGTTTTGTCACCAGGTTGGATATCGCCTCTTCTTTGACACTCTCTGCGTAGTGCGCTTCGAGGACTGCCCTGGGTGCCTTCCCCGGTCTGAATCCCTTAATCTTCGCGCTCCTGCCCACCTTCTTGTATATCGAGTCTAGTTCCCGTTTTACGTCATCCCAGATGACCTCAAAGGACAACTTTTTCTCCACGGAGCTGACATCTTCTATCTTCACTTCACTGGCCATATTACCCACTCACTCACTCCTTTGCGCATTTTGAGGTACTCACGACGGGGATATGCGTCACACATCCCCTTTTTAGTATGGTGCGAGAGAGGGGAGTTGAACCCCTATCCGCTTTCGCGGGCTGGATCCTAAGTCCAGTGCGTCTTCCAGTTCCGCCACTCTCGCAATTCACAAGAGCACTGCTATATTAGTAATCGCAAGACCGATTGTCAACTATGAATAATGCGGCATTCCGGATGTACTACCCATACGGACTCTAAACAAAAACCGCCAGTAACGGCGGTTTCCAAATACAATAAAAATGGTCGGGGCGAGAGGATTTGAACCTCCGACCCTCTGAACCCCATTCAGATACGCTACCAGACTGCGCTACGCCCCGACTTTGGTGGTGAGATATCACTATCGTTTTTCTCTGTCAAGAACAAGAAGCCTTGTTAATGGAAAGATACCCTTTTATTCTGTTATACTTCTTCTCTCCAAGGCCTTCTATCTGTTTCAGTATATCAACTTCGGAAAAATCACCCATTTTTTCCCTGAACCGTACTATTTTCGCCGCCGTTATGCGGCCAATTCCGGAAATGAGCACCAGTTCCTCGACCGTCGCCGTATTGAGATCGATCGTCATACCGAGAGCAAGCCGTGCGGAAGCCGATATATCACCGATGGTTACCCGGTATCGGGTCGTGTCACAGGCGATCCGGTCCCCGGAGTGCAGCACCCCGGCAAGGACGGTCTCTTTGAATCCCGGTGTATCATTGACCCCCGCCTCACTGAAGAGATTGCGAATCGTTGCCCCGTGAGGAAGGAAGTAGATCCCGCCATGATCCTGATCTCCCGCAAGTTCCACCGTGATGCCCGATCCCTCCCACCGGGAAGAAAGAGCGGCTTCCCCGGGGACCCGTATATACGGGGAGATGTCCCTGGCAACATAGACAAACACCGCCACGACCACGATTCCAATGGCCCCGTAGATCTGCCTGCCGGCACGAGTCTTTCCCTTCATCTCAATTCACATATGATCAGGGTTCCTGTTCCAGGCCGAAGGCGTCGTGCAGAACCCTGACGGCCAGCTCCGTATACTTGGCCTCTATAACACATGATATCTTTATCTCGGACGTACTGATCATCAGGATATTAATCCTATCATCCGCAAGGGCCGCAAACATCTTCGACGCTACACCTGACTGGCTCTTCATGCCGACACCGACTATGGATATCTTCGAGATATTCTCATCATATTCTATCCGGGAAGCGCCCATATCTTTGGCGACCGGGTCAAGGAGTCTCCGGGCCTCTTCGATATCCTTCCGGGAAACGGTAAAGGTCATGTCGGTATAGCCCTCGCTGCTCGCGTTCTGAATAATCATATCAACCACAATGTTATGATCGGACAGGGGTGTAAACAGCCGGCCGGCAATACCCGATTTGTCCGGTACATGAACAACCGTAACCTTGGCCTGGTCCCTGTCGTATGCCACACCGGAAATAACTCCTCTTTCCATCTCTTCATCCTCCCTGGTAACCAATGTTCCACTATCCTCGCTGAAAGAAGACCGCACATACACCGGGACTCCATACGTCTTGGCCAGCTCCACGGAGCGGTGCTGAAGGACCTTCGCCCCCGCACCCGCCAAGCTCAGCATCTCATCGTACGATATCTTCTTCAGTTTGCGCGCCTTGTCATACATGTTCGGATCCGTCGTGTAGACACCATCCACATCGGTGAATATCTCACAGAAATCGGCCTTGAGACAGGCCGCGATGGCCACGGCGGTGGTATCCGAACCGCCCCTTCCCAGCGTGGTGATGTGTCCCTTCTCGTCGACACCCTGAAAGCCGGCCACAACGACGATTCGTCCCCTCTTCAGCTCGTCGGATATCAGCCCGGTCTCAACATCGAGTATCTTCGCGTCGTTGTGTGCCTCATCCGTCAGTATTCTCACCTGATGACCCAGGAGGGAGATCGCGGTGTGCCCCATCTTGTTGAGCATGATCGAAAGAAGTGAGACGGATATCTGCTCACCCGAAGAGACTATCACGTCGTATTCCCGCCGGTCAGGCTCTCCTCCGCCGGCGTTGTTGGCCAGTTGGACAAGCCGGTCCGTCTCGCCCGCCATGGCCGACATAACAACCACCACATCGTTTCCATCTTCCCTGGTTTTTGACACCCTCTGTGCTATGGCCTGAATCTTTTCAAGATCGGCCACGGAGGTGCCGCCATATTTCTGCACAATCACCGCCACGTATCAAAATCCTCCCTTTCTCAGCATTTCGATAACCGAGGATACACCTGCTTCACAGGAAAACTTCATCTTCCTCTTATTGCCGTCGACGTGTTCCAGGTTGATCGTCAAGACCTCAGCGGGAAGGATATCGGCAACCTTCTCGGCCCACTCGATAACCACGACACCGTCTCCGTAAAAATACTCCTTATACCCCATATCCTCCAGGTCACCCGGCCCGGAAAGGCGGTACACATCCATGTGATACAGGGGAATCCGTCCGGGATACTCATTGATCAGCGTAAAGGTTGGACTGGTAACGTAATACTTTTCCGAAATCCCCAAACCTTTCGCTATCCCCTGCGTCAGGCATGTCTTCCCCGACCCCAGTTCACCTATCAGGGCCACGACCTGCCCGCCGGTCAGGTTCTCTCCTATGACTCTCCCGATATCCTGGGTGTCCCCGGGACTTTTAGAAATCAGATCAAAACGTGTCATCATCTACTTTTCAAGGACTATAAAGGCCACGGCATATCTGTCGGTATGGGAAAGGCTGATGTGGCACTCCGTTATACCGGCCTCGTCCACCATCTCCCTCGCCCTTCCGTGGAAATTCAGTTCCGGTTTCCCCTCAGCTCTATTTATGACCTCCACGTCCCTGAATCCAACACCACCGGCCATCCCCAGGCCCACACCCTTCAGGAATGCCTCTTTTGCCGCAAACCGTGCGGCAAAATGCTGAGCGGGATACGCCTTTGTGCTGCAATAGCGTATTTCCCCTTCAGAATACACCTTTCGGACAAACCTCTCGCCCCACGTCTCTATGATCTTTTCGATCCTGGATATCTCAACAAGGTCTGTCCCCACCGCGTAGATCATCTCACTATCTCATCGGCAATTCGTGACACCTTCTCCATAAATGCCACATCGTGGACCCTGACGATATGCGCCCCGTTGAGTATGGAGGCGGCAACAACCGCCGCCGTACCCTCAAGGCGCTCTTCGGCACGCTCTCTCCCCGTAATCTCGCCGATAAACCGCTTGCGCGACGCACCCACCATGATCGGTCTTCCCAGAGCCCTCAATTCCCTGAGGTCCCGCAGGATGGCGATATTGTCCGCCGTCGACTTGCCGAAGCCGACCCCGGGATCGAGGATGATATTCTCCGCGTCTATTCCCTCCGAGACGGCCGCTTCGATACGTTCCTCCAGAAACCCGGTGATCTCTCCCATAAGCGACCCGTAGGACAGATCCCCCTCCTGCATCGTCCGGGGGTTTCCCCTCATATGCATCAGAACGACGGGCACCCGGTGGGCGGCAACAACCCCCGGCATCCGGTCGTCGAATTTCATAGCGCTGATATCATTCACTATCTCCGCGCCGGCCTCCAGCGCGCGACGCGCGACGATAGCCTTCGTCGTGTCTATCGATATCGGAATGGAGAGTGATCCGTCAAGTTTTTCTATCAGGGGGAGCACCCTGGCCGTCTCCTCGTCGGCGGAGGCGGGCTCCGATCCAGGCCGTGAGGATTCGCCCCCTATATCGATGATATCGGCCCCGGCCTCCTCCATCTTCAGGGCATAGGCAGCGGCCTCTTCAACGCCGCCGAACATCCCCCCGTCGGAAAAGGAATCGGGGGTCATATTCACGATGCCCATGATGAGGGTCTTGCCTCCGATCGCAATCTCCCTCTTCGGCGTCCGGAGCACAAAGGTGTCTCGTGTGATATTGGCAAGGATCCTTCTGATATCGTCGGATATATCTCTCAGGCCGAAGGGCTGAGGTGCCAGTTTGTCGGCAAGCCTTCTCATCTGCTTGGGGGTACCGATCAGGATGGTGTCCGTTTTGTCTATGCTGCAGGCAACCGACCCACGTGCCACGGCGGCATCTCCGCCGATGGACAGCATCTCCTGCTTTAATATATTAGCTATTTTACACTCAAGCCCCTCAAGGAGAAAATTAACGGTCTCCATTTTGGGGAGCATGGCCTCGACCCCCGGCCAGTCCACATCCACCTTCTTCAGTTCATCCTCCGCCCGAGCGGGGGAGGTGATGTGCAGGTATCTCACTTAGGCCTCTTTTTCGGTCTCTACCCCTATGATCTCATCAAGCTCTTCGGCGTTGAGCACCTCCTTTTCAAGCAGCTGTTTCGAGAGCCTGTGAAGGGTATCGATATTCTCCGAGAGGAGCTTTTTGGCACGTTCATAGTTTTCCATAACGATCCGCGATATCTCCTTGTCGATCCTTTTAGCGGTCTCTTCACTGAAATTCTTGTGCGTGGCGATCTCCCTGCCCAGAAATACCTGCTCCTCCGCCTTCCCGAACGTCAGCGGGCCCATCTCCTCACTCATCCCCCAGTTGCAGACCATCTTCCGGGCAATCTCCGTGGCGCGCTCTATATCATTCCCCGCCCCCGTCGTAAAGTCCTTCAGGATCAGTTCCTCGGCCGCCCTCCCCCCGAGGAGGATCGTGATGTTGTTGATCAGATATGAGCTGGGATAGGCATGCTTCTCATCCACCGGTAGCTGCTGCGTCAGGCCAAGAGCCCTTCCTCTCGGGATAATGGTAACCTTGTGTATCGGGTCGGTCCCCGGGATCAGTCTGGCGACCAGGGCGTGGCCGCCTTCATGGTACGCGGTGTTGCTCTTCTCCTCGTCACTGATCACCATGCTCCTTCTCTCGGCCCCCATGAGGACCTTGTCCTTCGCGAATTCCAGGTCGGACAGGGAGACCGTCTCCTTGTTCTGCCGCGCGGCATACAGGGCCGCCTCATTGACCAGGTTCTCTATATCGGCGCCGGAAAAACCGGGGGTCCCCCGGGCAATGACCGAAAGTGCTATGCCGGGATCGAGCGGAACTTTCTTGACGTGAACCTCGAATATCTTTTCCCTCCCCTTGACGTCCGGGAGGGGAACCACTACCTGCCGGTCGAACCTCCCCGGCCTCAGAAGCGCGGGGTCGAGGACATCCGGACGGTTGGTCGCCGACATGATGATGACGCCCTCATTCGATTCGAATCCGTCCATCTCCACGAGCATCTGGTTCAGGGTCTGTTCCCTCTCGTCATGACCGCCTCCGAGACCGGCACCCCGCTGCCTTCCGACCGCATCGAGCTCGTCGATAAAGATGATGCAGGGGGCATTCTTCTTCCCCTGGTTAAAGAGGTCTCTCACGCGGGACGCCCCGACACCCACGAACATCTCCACGAAATCGGAACCACTGATACTTAGAAAGGGAACCCCCGCCTCGCCGGCGATCGCGCGAGCGAGGAGCGTTTTACCCGTGCCGGGCTGTCCCACGAGGAGCACTCCCTTGGGAATCCGTCCCCCCAGTTTCGTGAACCTCCCGGGGTCTCTCAGAAACTCGACTACCTCCTCCAGCTCTTCCTTGGCCTCATCGATACCCGCCACATCGGCGAAGGTGGTCTTCAGAGACTTGTCGGTCATCAGGCGGGCCTTGCTCTTACCGAAAGACATCGCCTTGCCGCCGCCACCCTGCATCTGTTTCATGAAAAAGATCCAGACACCCACAAGGAGGATAATGGGAAGCCACGATATAAGGATGGTCATATACCAGGAAGACCCCTCGGCGGGTTTGGCTGTGATCCTCACACCCTTTTTCTTCAAGAGGGGAACCAGATTCTGGTCCCGGGGGGCGAACAGTTTGAATACCTTGCCGTTGGCAAGTTTGCCTTCTATATTCTCGCCCTGGATAGTCACATCGGTCACCTGCCCCTTATCGAGGTAGCCGATAAATTCACTGTACACAATTTGTTCATCCTGCCTCTGGGGCTGATTGAACATCTGGAAGAGAAAGACAAATACCAGACTGACCACAATCCAGAGGGCAATATTTTTTTGCGATTGATTCACGGTTAACTCCCTATAAAATATTTAAGTTTTTCCCTATCAAATAATTTCAGCTTTTACCACCTTTTCCGTCACATCCGTCATCTTTACCCTGTCGCTGAGCCGCACGCCCGGAACCCACAACACCGAGATCCGGTCGGCCAGGAGAGGGATCGACCGTCTTTGGACCTTCGGCACCTTTTCATCCATCAGGAGCGTCGCCACCTTTTTCGTCCCCTCCATCCCCAGGGGTCGTATCCGGTCCCCCGTCCGTATGCTCCGAACGACAAGCGGAAAGGAGATGGCGCTGTAATCCATGAAGACGGGGTTATCCGAACGGGCATCCACCTCCCCCGCTCCGACCAGATCAAAGACCATCCTTCTCCCCGTCTGTCCGATATCCACGCTCCCCGGGAGCTGTACCTCGTATAAAAAGTCGCACCCATCCGATGACCCCTGGTCCGGCGCAATAATCAGATCGGCATACTCCCGCCGGGCCGTGAGATTGAAGGGAAGATCCGCGGAGGCGCTCGGGCTCGGACCGTCAATGAGATCCGCCACCGCCTTTACATGCAGATACCCGATCCCGTTCTTTACGGGTGAATGGCTCTCAAGGATGGCCTTGATAAGCCTCCACAACAAGGCCGGGTGAAGTTCTTTCAGTTTTGAAACCGGCAGCCGCGCCCTGCCCGTATCGATACCCCACTCGTCGATAATCCCCGCGACCGATTCACGAATAAAATCGTCCTCAAGCCTGAGTATCTCGGCGGTACGACCGATATTTTCTTCCAGCCTTACGTTGTAGGAGGCCTTCAGCTCCGGCACCAGTCGGCCCCGTATCCTGTTTCTCAGATAGGTCTCATCTTTGTTGGAGCTGTCCGTCACGAAGGGTATACCTTCTTCCCCCAGAAAGGAGAGTATCTCATCGCGCGTGATCTCCATGAGGGGGCGTATATAGATCCTGTCGCGCACCGGGAGAAACCCCTTCAGACCCTCGAGTCCACTCCCCCTGAGAAACCGCATGATGACCGTCTCCGCCTGATCGTTCAGGGTATGCCCCAGGGCTATTTTATCCAGTTTGTGCCTGCTCGCCATCCTCTCAAAGAACGCGTATCGCTCCTCCCGGCAGAGATCTTCAAGGGACCCTCCCCTCTCCTCCCGCAACGCCGGGATGGAAACCCTTTCCGATTCAAAGGGGACACCAATCGACCCGGCCAGTTCTCGGACAAAGGCCTCATCCCGGTCGGCTTCCTCCCCCCTGATGCCGTGGTTCAGGTGCAGTACAACCAGCTCAAGGGGATACTCCGGCGCGAGATTCGCAAGCACGTGCAGGAGGGCGACGGAATCCGCCCCTCCGGACACGGCAACGCCCACCCGGTTACCCGTGCCGAGCATAGCGTGCCTCTCAATCGTGTTTTGTACCTTACGCATGGGTCAATCAAACCCCTTCCGCCCTGAACTTTGTCATCCGAAGAGTTCTTTCAATTGTGTTATATCCTCGCAACAGTAATCAGGACGCAGAGACAGAAGTCTGGCCCTGTCTCCCAAGCCGTTCAGGAGAGCGCAGCTCACCGTCCTGGTATTCTTCGCCAGGAGTATATCGTTGATCCCGTCACCGATAACCACAGTCTCCGTCTTCTCCACACCATACTTCTCCAGGAGGGGAATCAACAGCTCCCGTTCGGGTTTCATGATTGAGGAACTGTCCTGGCCGATGATCTCTTCAAAGTGACCGGCTATCCCCAGCGCCTCCGCAATCCTCAGCGTATAGTCATAGACCTTGTTCGTAATAATCAGCTTCTTTGTGTCCCTGAAATGCTCCAGCACGCCCAGCACGCCCGGATAGAGGATTGTCGTATCGAGGAGGTGCTCGGCGTAATGGGCCCTGAACAGTTTCATCGCGTCATCGAGCCTGCCGAGGTGCTCATCTCCGAGAGAGCGTTCAATCAGTTTTACCACCCCATCGCCGATGAACCCTATGAGCTTCTCCGTATCGAGAACCGGGATGCCCAGCTCGCGCAGCGTGTGGTTCACGGAGTTCGCGAGATCTTCCCCCGAATACACAAGCGTCCCATCAAAGTCAAAAACCATCAGTCCGATCTTTCTCATTTTTCTCCTGACGAATATGGGGTCAGCGGATTTTTCCGACTTCTCGTGTCTTTGTTGAGTTTTTCACAAAACATTCGGATTGGAATCGCACTTTGCTAATATAATAACTCTCCTGAGAATTACAAGGGATAAAAAGGCGAAAATTTAGGCAAATAAGCTGTTGACAAGCCGTTTCCCCGTGTGATACGTGCTGTGCAAAACCGCTTGGATCCGGCGAGCGCCGGACTGGGACGGAATGGTCGAAGACAGAACGTGCAGTAATGGTATATCTTGAGGGGCCCTTCCGACATCAGCCGGAGAAGCCCCTTTTTCGTGAGATGAAAAAAGACTTGATCGCCATCATAGGACTCGGCAAGGTGGGTGCTGCGGTAGGTCACCTCCTCCGAAGTGCCGGCTACGAGATAACCGCGATCGCGGACCGGTCCCCCGATGCCCTTGAGAGGGGGGTCAGATACACCGGCGGGGTTGTCTCGAACGATCCCCTCCAGGCCTCCCTGCCCGCCACCTCTATCTTCATTACCACACCGGACGATATCATTGAATCGGTATGCAGCGAAATTGCCCGGGGGGGCGGTTTCGGCCCCGGCAAGAGGGTTGTTCACATGAGCGGGGCCGGAGGACTCGGTCTCCTGGAATCCGCGCGCGCGGCCGGGGCAGAGGTAGCAACCATTCACCCACTCCAATCCTTTGTAGACATCGAGGGGGTCATAGAGAGCATCCCGGGGAGTACCTTCAGCATCACCGCCGAAGGCGAGATAAAGGACTGGGCGGTGCATATCGTCCGCGCCCTGGGGGGCATACCCTTCTTTGTGTCGGATGCGGACAAACCGCTCTACCACGCGGCGGCCTGCATGGCGTCGAACTACCTCGTCACACTGATGAACATGGCAGAGGGGATCTACCGGCACCTGGGGATGGAGGGCGACGAAGCGATCCGATCATTCTGGCCTCTTGTCAGGGGAACCCTCAGAAACATCGAGGGCCGGGGAACCGAGAAATCGCTTACCGGCCCCATCGCACGCGGCGACATCGGAACGCTCCGCAAGCATCTGAAGGTCCTCAGGGAGACAATGCCCGAGCTTCTGAATCTGTACTGCGAGATGGGGTTGTTTACCGTAGAAATAGGCATGAAGAATAATACCCTGTCAGGAGACAGGGCCGAAGAGATACGATCACTGTTGAAAGGAGTTTCAGATGAGTAAACAGGGCAGGATAAACAAGATCACAACCTCCGCTATTCTGAAGATGAAGAGAGAGGGAGAGAAGATCTCCATGCTGACCGCTTACGACTACTCCACCGCCGCGATCATGGATGAGGCCGGTGTGGATATGATACTGATAGGAGATTCCCTCGGGATGGTCGTCCTGGGTTACGACAGCACACTGCCGGTCACCATGGAAGATATGCTCCACCACACAAAGCCGGTATCCCGCGCGGCAAAGCGCGCGATGGTTATCGCGGACATGCCCTTTATGTCATACCAGGTATCGGCCGAGGAGGCCCTGCGCAACGCGGGCCGTTTCATGCAAGAGGCCGGCGCCCACGGCGTGAAACTGGAGGGGGGCGAAGGGGTGACCGATGCCGTCAGGAAGATTACCTCGGCGGGCATCCCGCTCGTGGGGCATCTCGGTCTCACGCCCCAATCGGTCCATCAGCTCGGCGGCTACAAGGTCCAGGGCAAGGATGACGCGGCAGCCCGGAAGCTGATGGAAGATGCCAGGGCCCTGGAAGAGGCGGGGGCCTTTTCCATCGTCCTGGAATGCGTCCCGGCACCTCTTGCCGGCGAGATCAGCAGGGCCCTGACGATCCCCACGATCGGAATCGGTGCCGGTGTCGAGTGCGACGGCCAGGTGCTCGTCATCAACGACATACTCGGAATGTTCGAGAAGTTCACCCCCAAATTTGTCAAGAAATACGCCGAACTGAGCAAGGACATCCAGACCGCCGTCGGGGAGTACATCGACGAGGTCAAGGGCGGGACATTTCCGGGGGAAGAACATTCGTTCCGATAGGGCGGGTGGTACCGTATTTTTCAGAGGAGAAATCTGCACACAAATCAACGGAGGATCATTATGAACAAGGCACTGATTATACTAGCCATTGGAGCGATTATCTCCTTCTGGGCGGGGCTAAACTACCACTTCATACGCATGGATAATGATCTGAAGGTTCTGAAAAAGACCGAGATCACCTTCGACAAGACCATTGTCGATGCCAGGGGAGCTAAAAGGGTCAAGTTGTTTGTCGACCCCGCCCTTGTAAGGGCCGGGGTAAAGGACCTGTTGAAAGACATTGAGAAGTAAGTGGTTCGGCAGACTCAGGTCCGAGACCCGCGTCTGCGCGCGTACTGCCACATCCGGGAAAAGACCCGCACCCCCGTCTCCGGAAAATCGAAGATGGGGATCTCTTTCTCCATCAGATAGGCGCGCGACAGGGTGATATCATCGGCACTCCCCAGAAGAGAGACGAAGAAGGGTTTATTCGCCCTTTTTTTGACAAGATCCACAACGGGGTCCATCATGCCGGTGCCGTAGCCGGCAAACGAGATAAAAAAGATCCCGTCCACGCCATCGTCATCCAGAAGGGCACTGACGATCTCGGTCGAGGTCTTCTCGAAACCGTGTCTGTTCATGTCAGGATAGGTATCAACGGGGTTCTTCCGTTTGAGCCCGGTTGAGATGACCGCGGAGAGGCGCTCCAGGGTCTCGGGTTTGAACCGGGCAAGGGTGAGACCCTCATCGGCCGCCTGATCGACAGACATGATCGCCTGGGCCCCGCTGAAGGTAACCAGGGCAATCCGGTTACCCCGTGGAAGAGGCGCCCACTGGAATCCCATGATCGTCGCCAGGAGTTCACTCACATTCTTCACACGCAGGACCCCCGCCTGACGAAGAGCCCCGTCCAGGATTGCGTCATTGACGGCGAGACTCCCCGTATGAGAGGCCGTGGCGGCGCTTCCCTCCTCGCTGCGACCGCCCTTGAGCAGAATA
>Ga0075123_10000667_pt1 | contig 17697 bp, 12 predicted proteins | sample AntAceMetag02UKX_FD_69808 | JGI IMG/M metagenome (GOLD analysis project Ga0075123, IMG submission 69808) | Saline lake microbial communities from Ace Lake, Antarctica - Antarctic Ace Lake Metagenome 02UKX | ecosystem: Environmental > Aquatic > Non-marine Saline and Alkaline > Saline | place... | reverse complement strand
TCCTGAGCCGACCTCCTGCAGTATGAGCTGTAAATAGCCTGTACGATGTACGATCACCCTCCAAAAATCCTACGTAAAAGGTTGCAATTTCGAGACTTTGGCGGTAACATAACGTTTGTGAGAGTTTTGCCGGCGCTGTCAGGGTGCGACAACGCCGTTTTGCTTCTTCGTCATGCCAATACAGTGGTGCAGACGAATCTGGCTTAGTGTCAAATTTGTGTTTTGAGGAGGCAGAGAAAATGAAGTCAGTGAGATCATTTCTTTTTCAATTAGCGGCTATACTGGTTTTTGCCTGTCCTGCATTTGCCAAACCGGATCTGGTTGTTACCGATATCTGGGTTGACGGAGGCGGTGCGATCTGGGTGCAGATTATGAACCAGGGGGAAGATAATTGCGATCCAGGGCATACTGTCGCATTGTATGTCGACAGCAATAGACTGGATTCGGTGGTGGTAGGTGCGGGGATGGCCCCGAATCAGAGGCTCAGTGGACCCTTTCCTCAGTATTACTTTAACTGCAGCGGCTCGTCGGGTATTGTGGAAGTCGTTGCCGATGATATCGGCGTCATCGTCGAAAGCGACGAGAACAATAACAATCGCCTTGAGACCTGGAAGTGCGACAGTACTGCTCCGCAGATTACCTCGGGACCGACGGTTTCCAATATTACGCAAAGCTCGGCGAAGATATCCTGGAACACCAACGAAAGCAGCGACAGCTTAGTGAAATATTCAGAACTGGCGATTGTTTACGATCAAAACGAGTCAAACGGCAGCCTGAGCACGGACCACGAGATTAATCTGAACTCGCTGACGCCGTCGACGACTTACCACTTTCTTGTTCAGTCGGCAGATGCGAGCGGCAACGTCGTTGCCAGCGGGGACTCTTACTTTACGACGCTGGCGAAGGCCGATTCGATTGATCCTAATATCACTTTCTTTGCGAGTACGGGAAGGCGCCTGCCTATGGAGTTTACCGCGGCGGCGACGGACAATTATGACGTGGAGAGAGTTGAGTTTCGGCTCGATGGTGTGTTGATCGAAACGGATTATTCTTATCCGTTCAGGATGCTTCTCGATCCGCTTGGTCTGGGAATGGAGCCGAACGAGTATTACACGAGCCACGTGATTGCGGCGAGCGCCTTTGACTGGATAGGTCGGGATCATACGAGCACGATGAATTACGAGAGGACGCCGATCTGCTATCCGGCCGAGCTTGACTTTAATTCACCGTATGACGGTTATGAAGTGATTATCGCGGGTGCTACTGTTCCTCCCGGAGAGTGGCCTATAAGGGTCGTTGTCAACACGAGTGAGACGCCCTGGGAGACGCATACCGATCACTGGGGATATGATCTGGAAATCGACGTGATACAGGGCGAGCCGGTCGATAAGATCGAGCTTTACATAAACGATGTGCTCGAACATACCGAGTATAATACGACGCTTTTGGATTATGACTGGCCCATCGTGGGGCTGGGTCTTGGCGATTATGAAGTAAAGGTCAAGTCTTATACGGATTCGAATTGCATTCCGCGGGCCCAGACCAACACGGTCACCGTTACCAACGTTTATTCCGATCTGCACATTGGTTCGCGAGGCGTAAGCAGGCACGGCAATTATTTCACGGTCTCGGTCGCAATCAGAAATACCGGTTATGTAGCCGCGGAGGTGAAAAGTTTTCGCGACAGCTTTACGGGTTTTCAGATAGACGACAGCAATGCTATGGGTGCGTTTTACGATCCCGGTACCAGGCGGACGGAAATATACAAGAAATTTGGGCCGGGGGAGAAGGTGATTCCGGCTTTTTCGACCGGTCATGTAAGTTACACGATGGTTCCTGTTATGTATCAGGGCTGGGACGAATACAGCGTGGGCCTGGATCCTGTCAGGATTACGTGGGAGGACACCAACGGTGTGACGGTGGTCGAAGAGGCGACCATGCCGCGTGAGGGCGCGTGGTTCGAAGAGGACGTCGATGAGGCCTTCGAGACTTCGGACTATCTTATGGTGACCAGTCCGCAGGCGCTGTTTCTCAGGCATGACCACAACGATGTGCAGGATCTGCTCAGTAAGATGGCGGAACTGGCGATACTGCGAGACGCTGTTCTGGCCTATTTTCAGACCCACAGTCTTTTAAGAAGCCGCTTCTACAGCAGTAGCAGAATAACGGTAGGGAACATATTCGGCGAGGTCTGGGATGAAGAACTCTATTTGGCCGACGAGGACGACGATCTGATCAGGTGCTACAACGCAACGGACGAATTGACGATTGAGACCGATGAGCAGTTGCCAATTCGGCGAGGGGGGCTTGCACCCGGAGACGGTTTTGCGGTCGGCAACATATTTGATACTTCAGGCGCACACCCGCAGAATGAAATCATCGTAGCCAATTCGGGTCACGCCGGCGGTGACTGGCCCGGGCGAGTCGAATATTACACATATTCCTTCGGATCGTCGTCATTTTCCAAATGGCATATCGACACCGACTATGACCCGGGCGACGGTTTTGTCGCAGGCGATGTCATGGCCGATACGGCGACCTTCGACAGGGACGAAATGCTGGTGGCCAACGAAGACGGGACCATCGACATCTATTACAACAACACAGACGGCTCGCGAACGTCTTTTGCCAGCGTCTTTACGCACGGCGATCATTTTGTTACCGGCCATATAATGGGCGATTCGCGTGAAGAGATTATCGTCGGCGATGTCAGTGCAAACAGCTTTGTCATTTATGACGACAGCGGCACCGAGTTGTTGAGCTATACGCTGCCGGGAGGCGTCATTACGCTGGACGACGAGGACAGCATTTCCGTCGGCAACGTCATGGGTGGCGGCGCGGGGAGAATAATAATCGCCAGCTATTCATTAGATCGAATCTTGATCTACAGTTACGTCGATCTCCTGGATACTCTATCTTATGTCGGCGGTTTCGATCTCGAGTTGGACGACGATGACAAGGTGTTAGCGGGAGATATTCTCGGTACGGGAGAGGACCAGATCATCGTATGCCGGGGTACAGCCAGTAATCATTACGCAAAGGGCGACATCGAGATATTTCCTTACAGCCGGTTTGGCGATCAGCCCGGCGACAGGCATGTGCTCAATGAGCTTGTCAGTTGCGACGAAGAGTGGGCGAGAAAGCTGGACCCGAACTGGTGCTCGGAAGGTTTTCTGCTGTTTGTCGGCGAGATAGAGATCATCCCGGCATTTGCGTGCTCCTACGAAATCAGCCGCAGCAGGAAGCGCATCGAATATACGGATAACCACTATGCAAATACGTCCGGGGAACTGAAGAAACCCGAACTGGCGATGGGCAGGATCATCGGCAACACAATAGAGAGACTGATCAAACCGATTCAGGCGAGCATTGATATTATCAACGGCGACCACGACTTCGATAAGTCGAATGCCCTGGTCGTAAGCGGGCGAAACGCAGGAGTCGGCGGGGCCGATTGGATAAACTTTACGCTTGAACGATATGATGTCAGGGACCAGATGGAAGGCAAAGGGTACACTGTTACAAATAAAGAGGACCCGAGCGATTCTGAAATCTTCGACTCCGCCCGAAACAAAGACGCAATTCACTTAGCCGGTCACGGCAGTGCATTCAGTTGGGATGTTCTTGACTATAACGAGGTAAAGACCGAGTTCGATCCCTGTGATTGCAGGCCTCTTGTTTACGGCAGCTCGTGTTTGACGGGCCGCTATCCGGAGGGCAAGAACACAATGGCCGAAAGCTTCCTGTACAGGGGCGCTTCGGCATACATCGGAGCTACGGAGATCGCCTATTTCCCGTATGGCAAGTATCTTGCCGAGGGCTTCTGGGGTCGCTTCAATGTGGGTACTCCGGCGGGCAAGGCGCTGAAAGGCTCGAAACGCAATCGCATGGGTGACACCAACTACGCCAAGTACAATTCGGCCATATTTCATTTGTACGGCGATCCGAAACTCGAACCTGTTATTGGCGGTGGCGCTAAGACTGCTCTGGCGGAGAAACAGTCGTCGGCGACTGAGGAATCGATACAGGGACCTCTTTCGAGCATAGGCGTCAACATTCCTGACTATAATGTTGTCACCTCCGAGGGCCTGGATTATGTCAGCATACCGGGTGGTTCGGAACTTCTCGAGCCTAACCAACCTGAAGTGCCGACCTATACTGTTTACATCGAGTATCCCGCGGGCTACCGGGTTCAGGATGTGACAATGACGGAAAAGGGCGATATGAGTACTGCGACAGGGCTCGATATCCCGTTGGTCGAACCGGCTGTTATGGCCGAATCCGCCGAATCAGGCGGAAATCCGCCACAGGACCCAAATTGGTGGCCGCAGGGCGAATATGACTGGACCATCATCACCGAACCCAACAATATCACCACACTGGCGATCACTATCTACCCGTTCTATTACAATGCCGCGACAACCAATGTCGAATACTATCAGAGCTACAATTTCGATATAGATTACGTGACGTCGCCGGTGACAATTAAGCAGTTCAAAACAGACAAAGACATCTACAGGCTTGGCGACCAGATAAGCTGTGACCTCTATATGATAAGCTCCGGCCAGCAGGGGATGGATCTTCTGGTTGAAACGGTTATGAAATCGACCGATGGGGCTGTCGTTCATGGGCAAACTATCAGGAGGCTGAGCAATGTTCAGGGACTTGTCAGTTGCTCGGAAACGTGGGACAGTACCAACTATTCGGCCGACAGTTACATGGTCGAAGTAAACGTCAGGCAGACAGATGGAACGCTTCTCGACAGGCGGGTGCGCTATTTTACTTTGGGCGTCGCCTCTGTGAAGGTGGACAGTTTTGCAGCCCAGCCGCAGTGCTTCCAGGTAGGTGAGCAGGTAAGTATTTTAGCTACACTGGAGAATACCGGAGATTATGCAGTGAGCGGCTGCATGTTCATCGAAGTGCAGGACGCAAACGGGAGCACACTGATTGAATTTGACGAGGATGTTAACGACTTGTCGCCCAACGCCAGCGCCAATATATCCAAGACATGGGACAGCGCGACTGCATCGACTGCCCGCTGTAAGATAGTCGCCTACTTCGTTTACGACGGTAAGTCTACGCCGATCAACGTGTACCCGCAAAGATATGCCAATAAAAACGGCGACCTCGACAACGACGGCATCGTAAGTATGTTGGACTTTGCGATGTTGGCGGACGCTTACTTCGGCTACAATATCTTAGCCGACATCGCGCCGGCGGAAGGCGATTGTCTGGTCGATGCGCGTGACCTCAAGGTCTTAATCGATCACTGGTTGATGAGCGAAGATTAAATTGCGTTTGATGCGTTTGGTAATTCCGGCGAGGGTTGAAATCGGCGAAAGTTTGTAGTGATGCGCAAAAAAAGAAGGGAGGTCCCGGCGAACTGAGTCTTCTCATCACCACCACCTCCCGGATGCGCGATATATTCTTTAATAGGCTATTCAGCCCCTATAGCAAAAGTGCTTATATCGCACTAATCAGATTCTATCAAAACGCAGCAGTATTGTCAAATCAATTCCACCAATTTCTCTCGCAATCACAAACTTTAACCATCTTTTTTTCGCTGCAAAGATCGCCGAGAACGCTGAGTGTTTATGCGTAAAGGAGTTACGTTAAATTGTGGCTGCGCAAGCGACCGGGGCTACTCTTGTTCAATGCTGCAAATACAGTTTTATTTGAATAATTATTCGTAAAAAAACTGCGAACTTGGCGCGTATTTCGGGAAAAATGCCTTTAGAGCAGAGAGCTAATTGCGGCAGTTATTGCCAATTACGGCAGATATTATCGCTGCTTTTACGCGAAAAATATTTTTTGAGATTTTTCGATTTTTTGGTTGACATTGCATAGTATGTATAACATAATATGCAAAGCAATATATAGAATTTGAAAACCAGTCAGGAGGTTCTTATGAAATTTGAAAGTCAGTTATTAAAAGGTGTCGCCCCGGTTGTAGTTCTTGAGATTCTCTCTCGCGGACAGATGTACGGGTATGAACTTAGCACCGCCATCGAGCAGCGAAGCGGGGAGATTCTTACGTTGGGCAAGGGGACTCTTTATCCCCTGCTTTACAACCTGGAGGCGAAAAAATTAGTCAAAGGCAAATGGGAGAAGACCGACTCGGGCAGAAAGCGGCGGTACTACTCAATCACGGGCAGGGGCAAGGGACAATTGGCAAGGCAAAAGGAGCAGTTGAAAGAGCTGACTGCGGGCCTGAACCTCGTCTTAGGCGGGGCACTTATGCCCGCCTGAAAAAACCGGACACAAACTTCTCAAAAGCGAGGTGAAGTTATGAGATTGCTGATAACTATTTTCGGCGTGATTGTCGGTGCGGTTTGCGGCGTGATCTTCGCTGGCGTTTATATGCTCTCTGTTGTGGGAACTTTCTGGATTCTGCTGATTTGTATGGGCCTGGGCGGCTTCGCGGGATGGCTTGTTGGAATGCTGATACCACATCGGGTTCCAAAGGAGGTCAGCCTTGAGCATATACCGGAAATCAGCGCTGAGTTCATAAAACAAGTCATAAAAAAGATGGGCTATCGCAGGAAGGTTCGGGCCGATGTGATGGCGGAGTTGGCTGCCCATTTTGAAGATGAATTAGCCAATTGCGAAAGGCCGCAAGAAAAGGCGCAGCAGTTGATCGCGGAGTTTGGCGATGTGAAGCTACTTGGCGTTCTGCTTCGTCGAGCAAAGAAGCGATCCCGGCCTTTATGGCGAACCGTGGTTGCAAGGACGTTTCAACTTATCGGCTTGCTGGTTTTGTGTCTGCCTGTTTATGTGGTTTGGTTTTACAGCGGCAAAGCGGTTGTTTCCACAGATTACGTTGCCGAGATTAACCGCGTTGCTCGCCCGGCTGCTGATGAAAAGCTCAATGCTGCTACTGAATACATCAAGGCCGCTGAGAGCTTTGAGCAGATGGGCAATGATATATCGAGACTGTTAGGATCAGGATATGCAGTAGTTTCGGTAGATGAGAAACAACTCGTGGAAGACTGGTTGAGAGAGAACAAGGATGCTGTTGATCTGGGTGTCGCCGGGGCAAAGAAGCCGTATTGCTGGTTTGAATATGAGCGAAGCGACGATATTGCAGGTATTAAGTTTACGTTTACGCTTGGGGTTTTTCGCAAATTTGCGTGGGCGTTGTGCTGGCGCAGCCGGTTACGGGCCGAACAGGGCAACTACAACGGCGCTTTTGAAGATATCATATCCTGCTGCCGACTTGGTCAGCATTTCAGAGGCGATAAGCTGGTGATTGAGCAGCTTGTCGGGATGGGAATTGAATCTTTTGCAATTGGAACGCTTGAGGAACTACTTGGGCAGTACGAAGTGGGTTCGCAAGAGCTTGCTGAGCTACAGCAAAAGATTGAGGACACGGCCGGTGGGGAAAATCCGGTGCTAAGTTTTCGGGTGGAAAAACTATTGACGTACAACGCTTTGGAGAGACTCTTTACCGACGGATTAGGCGGCGGTCACATAATCCCCAAGGCTATGGATGAATTGTTCCCTGAAGTGAACATTATTGGCGGCGCGGGAGCTATTCGTGGAAGTGAATATGGGAACGTGGGATTCAGTGAGGATATCAAGAGACTCGCCGGCTGGATCAAGAGAAAGTGCCATCTGTTGTTTTTTCATCCCGGCAAAAAGGAGACTTTCAAGGCGGTGGAGAAATTGTATGCCTACTCTGAGAGGCTGGCGGCGAAAACGCCGGCTCAGATCGAAGCTGAAGGAATAGATTTCAAAGAGGGAAGCTGGGAGTTGACAAAAGGCAACCTGCTGTTGCGATTTTTCGCACCTGCTTTTGCCAATGCAAGCAAACAGGCCTATGCAGTCAAAACGCAGGTTGATGCGACTATCACGATTTTGGGTATTCTGCGTTACAAGAAAGATAAGGGTGAGTTACCGGCGGACTTGGCGGAATTGATAGGAGCGGGTTATCTCAAAGGGGAGCCTATGGATCTGTATAGTGAGCAAGGGCTGATTTATCGCAAGATTGATGGCGGCCACTTTTTGCTTTATAGCGTGGGGCCGAACTTTGTCGATGACGGGGGACAGACTGGTGAGCGCAAATGGGATCGGGAAGGTGATGTGGTTTTCTGGCCGGTAAGAAGGTGAGACGGAGAGCGTTTGGCGCTTGATTGGTAGTGAGGGAAGTTAGGTGGGGGTATTATTTTCAGGATTGCATGCTTGCTGCTCGGCGGGCTTTTCTTATGCGGCGGCGGTTCTTTTCGGAGGGTTTTTCGTAGAAGGCGTTACGCTTCATATCTCTAATCAGGCCTTCTTTTTCGCAGAGCTTTTTGAAGCGCCGCATCATCTGTTGAACGGATTCACCCGCACGTGATTTAACCTTGAGCATAAAACAACAACCTTTCCTGACTAACTCCAAATAAAAACAGCCCAACAAGAGGCCGCATCGTAATTCTATTTCGTCAAAATTCGTCGAGGGGTTTACTTTAGCCGATAAGTTGCAGGTAATCAAGGGAAAAACCGCCGGAGCGTAATTTTTGGGCGAGAATGGGGGTATCAGTATAAAAAACCGCGATTTTGGCAAAAAGATGTGGCTTAGATGAACAGAATGTGGGAGAATATGATAGAATTTAGGGGAGGTTATTGGAGGTTTTTTGAGATTTGGAAAAATTCAGGCAGACTTTACGGGTCAGAAAAGAGCGGGTAATTTTGGTAGCGGCCCTGCTCAGGACAGCCGGCGACGGTGACAATCTGGCCGAGTTGACCGCATTAGCCGAGAGCGCCGGGGCGCTAGTGGTCGATAAATTTCAGCAGAAAATCCGGGGGATAAAATCCGCCACCTACATCGGCAAGGGCAAAGCCGAGGAGTTGGCCGAGCGAGTGAAAAGGTTCGACGCCAATGCTGTTATTTTCGATAACGCGCTTTCGCCGCGGCAGATTCGCGAACTCGAGGAGATTATCGCGGTCAAGGTGCTCGATCGCGGCGAGTTGATTCTCGATATTTTCGCCACGCGGGCCAAGACCAGGCAGGCGAAGCTGCAGGTTGACTTAGCTCAGTTGGAATATACGTATCCGCGACTGGCGCGGATGTGGTCGCATCTGGATACCGTCGCAGGCGCTGGGGGAGGGACTACGGCCGGCGCGGTAGGCGGAATCGGCACGAGGGGCACGGGCGAACAGCAGTTGGAAATCGACCGGCGACTGGTTTCGAAGCGAATCGACGAACTCAAGCGCGAGTTAGCCAATATCGACAAGAGAAGAATCCGCGAGATCGACGGGCGAAAGGGATTGTTCAAGATCGGCCTGGTCGGTTACACAAATGCCGGCAAGAGCACGCTTCTCAACTGCCTTACCGATGCCGATGTGGTGGTGGAGGACAGGCTTTTTGCGACACTGGATACGCGGACGAGAAAATGGAGCCCTGCGAAGGGGGTGGAGGTGCTGCTCAGTGACACGGTGGGCTTTATCAGGAATTTGCCTCACCAGCTTGTGGCCTCGTTTAAGGCGACGCTGGAAGAGGCGATCAATGCTGACTTGCTTCTTCACGTTGTGGATGTATCGAATGCCGATGCGCTGGGGCAGATCAAATCAGTCAATAATGTTCTTGCGGAGATCGGCTGTGGCAAGAAACCTGTGCAAATTGTATTCAACAAGGTCGATGTTGTGAAAAGTATCGGCGATTTTGATATGCTGCAGACGCTGTATCCGGATGCTGTTTGCATTTCCGCCAAAACAGGTATGGGGCTCGATGGGCTGAGCGAATGTGTGGCGGAGAAGTTCAGAGGCACCGAACTTCTGCTGCGCATCGGCACGAGCCAGGCGAACGGGAAGGTGCAAAGCTTCCTGCGCGCTTACGGGACGATCATCAGTGAAGAATACGACGATGGCAATGTTTTGATTGATGCGCGCTTAGGCCGAAATCAACTGCCCGGCCTGAAAAGACTGCGACCCGACAAACTCGAAATCATAACCGCCTGAAACACGGGCGAATCGAAAAGCATTGTCAGATTTCAGTCGTTTTCTATGTATTCATGCACCTGGCGGTAGGCGGGGAGAAGAGTGGGGGTGATTTTGCATTGTTTGCAGGCCCAGTGGAAGAGGATTTTCTGGTCATGTGGGGCGAGTGCGTTCTCGATGTACGGGTGTCGAATGTATTGGTCGACGCAACAGGGAGGGAAGCCGAAGATAAAACCTTCGAAACGGGTTGCAGTCGGCGGACGACATTTGTTCAACAGTAATAGATGCAGTAGCCACGTTCTGTGGCTCCTCACCTCAATTGGATGATATTACACTGGTCGTGACAAAAACCAAGTAGCAATTAGTCAACCCTAAGAAAGATATTCCGATCTACGTAAGAATTCATCCAAGTGTAAAGGGTAAAAGGTTTTACTAATTTCGTTGGTTTGATCCGTTCTTTGGTAAGTGAATTGGATTGGAAGTTGGAAGTTACCGGTTAGACCCTTACAGAACCGCCATTTGTACCTGACACCTTAATTAGATGCTGTCATCCCACCATACTTACAAGTATTGTTTCTCATAAACAGGCAGGTAATTTGGCTCAAAAATAGTATCTTACCCGAAATTCTATTCTGGAATTATTTTGCTTTTCACCAAACTCGCTATATGAGTTCCCGACAAGAAAGGTTGCTTTCAGGCGAAGTTCCAGATTTTTGATGCCGGTGTATAATAACTCGGGACCAATTGTAAAGCTTTCGTCATCAATGTTAAATATTCCCGTTAGTGAAGGAGTAAAATACAGCATATCAAACGGTTCTTTCTGACTGGCACGTAGATAGAGATAGTCTCTCATGGGATCTTTTCTGTTGTAGCTTCCTCCAGCCGCGTTTGATGCTTTTCTTAAAAGAGAATCATCGCCTGAGCTAAGATACGTGTCATAGCCCTTGTCTATGAACGAAAAGTAGTCTTGCATTTCGCTCTCTGCAAACCCTGTCGCATCATGAAAATACTCAAAGATATATGTCGTATCTGATTTAGTCAGGTATCGCAGGCCAAGCAGATAGTTTGTCGCATCATATTCTTCATTGAAAACTGTTCCATCACTGTTGATGAATCTTTTTTTGTAGTCTTTGATTAATGCAAGTTCTCCGTGTATTTCAAAATTAGAGGTAATGTTCCTGGAAAAGTCCATCCCGTATCGGTTTGTCTTGCTTCCACCCGTAAAAAAAATAAAGTCAATATCTGTGTCGTAAAGCAGAAAATACGTCTTAGCTGCGAAATTCAGGCGGTTAATCTTTCCGAAATCGTCATTTATATGGTCATAGACGGGCATCAGAACCGGTGTAAAAGAAAACGTTTTCAATGGACCGTCAAAACTCTTAATGTAATCCGCGGATCCCACTACAAAGCCTTCACGAGCAAGTTCAGGATCTTCCGGGTCCTTTGGCCTGTCCAAAAATGCCACAGGGTTCCAAGCATATCCCTTGCCCCATTTTAATGTTTTTTTACCTATATCAAAATTAAACGTTGACGACGGCCTTAATGACATATAGCCTTCATAAAGAGTCGTTTCTTCCGACCATCCGAGATAGGATTTCTTGAAATCAGTATTGACTATTGCATGAAATTCTGTGGTTCCTTTCTTATAGCTGCCATCTAACAACGACGTAAAATTATATTCTTCACGGACATTTTTTTTGCTGCGGTCATACAATTTGAGTTTGTGTAATGCAGAGTTCTTATCCAACCCGAAAAGAACGGAACGAAATTCAAGATATCCACCGATATGCAAGGGCTTTTCTTCTATTTCTGACAGGTCAAAGGAATACTCTTCCTCGGCTAAAGCCATTCCATAAGAAAGTGCTAACAAAGTCCCAATTGCCGCCCATAATCTCATTGTCTCAAGGATTCCAGATTTGGCATGAATGTGAGTGTAAAGACTTCATCTTCGAATGTTCTTTTTTTGATTTTCGCGAATATCATCACAGATTTATAGCCTTTATGTAAAGGGCTGTCCGTCTCAATAACCGCCGGCCTTACTATTTTGTCCCCAAAGTCCTTAGTTTCTTTGAAATAGATTGTTTTTATGAGCATAGAAGCTTCGGTGAGACAGTCGATCCTGATAGGCAAAACTTTATCTTTATCTACCCACATTTTCAATTTGTCGTATGCTACAGTTTTTGTTTTTGCCTTAAGGTGCAAAATATACTTATCACTCAACTCCTCTTTATCGTTGGGCTCCTCCATTTTCTCGACAAAATATTCCGATGCATAATCCAGTCGCAATATGTCGGAGTTATTAAATACACCTCCTACCACTGACTGAAGGCTCGTTATGCGAATGGGTTTACCTACATTAGGAATGTAAAGCCACATATTTTCGTCAAGTCTTAAGGTGCTTCTGCCTTTTTCGCTTGCTGGTGAAAGAAATAGTCCTGCAACTTTATCGGCTCCCTTCTTGGTGGTAAAAAGCACATATTCCCTTTTTCTGCCGTTAGGTTCGATGTTTATCAGTTTTCTATATGACTCATAGGACTCCGGGTTGAGATTCCTATCCAACTTCATCAGGATCTGGTTGCCGGGATTCAAAACTGTCTTGACGGCATCGAGAACCGCGGCCTGGAGTTGGAAATAATCCGTACTATTACTCCTCATGGCCTCAATCATTTTTTCACCAAAGGTTTCAGCAATTACTACAGTCACGCCTTTGTTGGCAAGAAAATCCGCCATCTGTGACCCTGCCCCTTTTTTTTCATCTTTGTACGGGTTGTCAACAGCCTCTATCAATTCACCCGTACCGTCGAATATAAGATAGTATGGGCATTTGCCTGCCTTTGTGCTTATAGAGGATGCAGCCTCTTTGCCGTTCGATGCGACTGCAATTTTCGCCGCATCTTTCTGAGCAGCGTAAGCTACAACCGGTACTATAGCGAGAACGACCAAAATTGAGAAAAGTGTCTTTTTCATTTTGAATTATCTCCTAAACATGTCTCAGCGCATCAATCGGATTCATCCTTGATGCTTTATAGGCCGGCTGAAGACTTGCTAATACTGAAATTATTATCACTATTATTGAGATCGTGAGAATATCCTGTAAACTTATGTCTGGAGAAAGCAAAAGCCCTTTTTGCCTGCCGAAATTAAAGGTGAGTTTGGAGACGTTAAGTACAGAGATAACGGCACCCCCCAAAATATTTCCGACTACCGCACCAAGTAGACCCAGGGAGAAACCCTCTATCAGAAACATTGCCACTATTTTCCCAGGCAGTGTACCTATGGCGGCAATAGTACCTATTTCTCTTATCCGTTCGTACACTGCCATAACCATAACATTCATTATGCTTACAAGCACTATGGCTATAAGCATCAGCTTGATAAAGAAAGTCATAACATCTATCATCCTCGCGATATTATAGAATGGCGAGAGCTTTTCCCACGTGTGAACCTCAAAGGCCGGCTTGCCTTTTTTGTTTAGTTCGCTGCCGAGTTTATCCTTGAGTCCGTCAAACACGCTGTGGAGTTTGTCAAAACCCTTCAGCCTTATGGCAATTTCGCTTATCTCTGGCGCATCCATTCTCAGGATTTCTGTAGCATCATCAATGTGGATATACCCATCTCTGCCCCCGGGCCCCGAAACACTTTCGAGTATTCCCCCAACCAGAAATTGTTTACCGTTAATAGAACCGTTCCTGTTAGTCGCGATGACAACAACAGTATCTCCAACTTTAACCTTCATCCCCCTGGCCAGGAGCTCAGGAACAAGAATCTCTCCTGGTTTTATGCTTTTTTCTCCTTCTTTTATCCTTGACAGAAACAGCGGAACAGTCTTGAATTCATCTTCAGGATAAACGCCGTTGAGTCTTACGTTGGTTGTCTCAACAAAGTTACTGAACATGCCTCCGAACTTAATTCTTTTGGAATATGCTTCTATCTCAGGGGACTGGCTTATAGCCTTTTCGACTTTCCTTAAGGCCTTCGTCCCCAAGTTCATTGTAAGAGGCAGGCTATCCAATGAAGCCACATAACCCTTTTTGTGTATCTGGACATGCCCGAGAAACGAGTCTGTTATCTGCCCGATCATCATATTCTTAAACGACCCTGATACCGAAATAAACACTAATACGAACACAACCCCAATAGCAACCAGTGAAGCTGTAAGCAGCGTTCTTCTTTTGTATCTCATTAGATTTCTTACGGCGATCTTAAATATATTCAACATAGCCTTTTAATTCCTTCCAATAGTCAGTTCTCCATCTTCCAACGAATATACAATTTCAGCCTCTCCAACGATTTTTGGGTCATGGGTTGAAAAGATAAACGTTGTGCCAAGCTCATTCTTCATCTTTTTCATAATGTCGATAACCATATACGCTGTTTTGTGATCGAGATTGGCTGTCGGTTCATCCGCTAAAACAAGCTTTGGATTTGTAACTAAGGCCCTTGCCACTGCCACCCTCTGCTTTTGGCCGCCTGATATCTGGTCGGGATACTTGTTCTTCTTTTCGGCCATTCCTACTGCTTCAAGGAGTGCGAGAATGCGTCTCTTCCTTTCATACGAAGGAGTGTTTTGCACCATAAGAAGTGGATAACCCACATTTTCATACACCGTAAGCACAGGGATAAGATTGAAATCCTGGAATATGAAGCCGATTTTAGTGCCCCTGAAAGCTGCGGCAGTCCGCGTATTAAGACCTGAGACATCTGTATCATCTACCATCAAACTACCCGACGTCGGCTTATCCAGACAACCAATGAGGTTTAAGAGAGTGGTTTTGCCGCTGCCGGATGGGCCAACGAAAGAAACAAAAGAGGCCGGTTCGATTTCAAAATTCAAATCCTTTAATGCCTCAACCTTCAACTCTCCCTTTGCATACGCCTTTGATAAATGATTTGCTGTTATCAAGCTCATAGGCTCATCCTTTCAAAATGTGCTGTCTTCTTATTGCTCATCATCAGTTCCTCCCAATCTCTTTCCCTTAACCGGGAAATATAGAACTATAAACATTTTCATTCTAACCTGAATCGCCCAAATATCAAACAAAAATTTGACTAATGGGCTTCCGGATCGAGGGCGAGGCGTACCTCCGAAGGATGGACACCTGCACTGTCTGCGATAGCACGAACGGTCATATCAGGAGTGGCTGCAAAGCCAAGGTTGTTAAGTGTCTTAATGGAGGCGTTAATTTCAATATCTAACTGAGCACAGAATTGCCTGAGAGTCATTCGCCCAAAGCCTCTGCCGGAACCGCCGCCTTTGCTATGGCTATCTGCCTTGCTCTTCTGTCTAACGCCTTGACTTCTTCCTCCTGTTCTGCTGCCTGCGCGGCCCGCGCCCTGTTCACTGGCGCAAAAAGCGAAACTACTACTATAGTAACCGCTCTGCCCAACCGCAATCTTGAATAACTGGTTGGGTGTCATACCAGATGCCTCGGCCAGATCACCGAAGACAACATCAATGTTATCTAAGGATACTTCAATACCTTTTGCCTTAAGATTCGCGACCATGGTTTCGAGATTCACGTCCTGAATATATTCTGAGACACTTGCCAAACTTAGAGACTCGGCATGGGGAATTGGGGCACGCTTATTGGGGGTTTCCCAGCTATGTTTTATGGCATCGTTCAACGCGAGAAGAGATGAAAACGGCTTAATTTCTGCCAGTGTCCCAACAAATACAATGGCTGGTATTATTAGTGCAATGATCCATTCTGCACGCATGGCAAACGACCGGCTGACTTTGTCCTTGAAATAGCTCACAAGAGGCTTCCAGTTAAAATACAAATGAAAAGCGGAAGTTATTATGAATAACAGGCCAAACCAGATATGAAGCCCGCCCCACTGGTGCTTTGTCAGAGCAATTAACGTCCACCCCGTCCAGTTAGCAACGCGTCCAGGCGGCGTTAAGAACAGAATGAACCCCGTGAATGCCATTAAAGCGAAAAAAACTGTCGCTAAAACTGAGGTAAATGCCCGCCACTTGAATTTCTTGTTATTTTCCTTGTCCATTGCATGATCCTTTCCTTTTGTATTGCGATAACTTATTTCTTGCCTTTTCGATTTTCCTATTAAACGCAGAAACCTATGCAAGACCTGCAGGAAATCTGGTAATTTTTCGAAAAAAACCAAAATTGATCAGCGACAATTATTCTTACCGTTCAACGACAATTAGAATTGCCGGTTGTGTTTGAAAGCCGGTAGGCTATCTGGATTTTCCATATATCATGGAGATTCAGATGGTTACGGACAATCAGGTAAGAATACTCCCATACCTCTACCGTAGCCCTGGCCTCGACCTCGGCCCCAGCCTTGTCCACGACCTTGGCCAACATCGCACGACGAACAATTCTCGCAACCCCTTGCCCTTGCGCGACCCATGCCACGTCCGTAACCCTGACTGCGTCCCATGCCCTGTCCGTAGCCCTGGCCTCGATCTCGGCCCCAGCCTTGTCCACGACCTTGGCCAACATCGCACGATGAACAACTGTTGCAACCTCTTGCGTTTCTGCGCCCCATGCCCTGGCCGTAGCCCTGGCCTCGCCCCCTACCTTGTCCACGTCCTCGGCCAACATCACACGATGAACAATTCTCGCAAACTCTTGCCCTTCCGCGACCAATGCCTTGGCCGTAGCCTTGCCCTCGCCCCCAACCTTGTCCACGCCCTCGGCCAACATCGCACGATGAAGAATTCTCGCAACCCCTTGCTCTTCCGCGACCAATACCCTGGCCGTAGCCTTGTCCTCGCCCCCAACCTTGTCCACGCCCTCGGCCCCAGCCTTGTTCCTGGGCATTTCCTGTGCTCACATCATCATTATCAGTTAACTCTTGCGCCAACAGCATGGAACCGCTTAAGAGCCCAATAACAATAAGTGCCATGATCGTTCTTCTTGCAGATTTCATAATTAGCCCTTTCATGATTCTTGCTCCTTTCTTTCAATTGTGAAATGCTCTTTGTTCATTCAAGCAATACCACCAAATACGTTTTCTTTCTTCAATCACTGCAGCGTCACGATCGCATTCAATCTTTAAACGAATCCGGCATATGGAACCTGCGGATTATTTTTTAATTTTACTTGTAATGGTCAATTCCAGTGACTTGACTATATACTTAGAGGCAGATATTATCATGTGATCAATAAATCCAACATGAGGTAATTCATGGATTTCGAATCACTTACGGACGAACAACTGATGATGGGCGTGGCAAAAGGAGGCATGGATGAACTCGGCGAATTAGTCCAACGGCATCAAGATAAAGCCCTCTCATTGGCATATCGAACGCTTGGGCACTGGGAATTAGCTGAAGATATAAGCCAGGAAGCCTTTTTACGGGTCTATCATTCGGCAAAACGCTATCGTCCAAAGGCAAAATTCACAACGTGGTTTTACCGGATTATTATTAACCTGTGCCTGGATGAGAAACGCAGGGCGAAACGTTCGGCAGTTGGATTTTCTGATTTCTCGAGCCAATTGGAGTCTCACCGAGAGAATAATCCCCTGGTTACACAGATGATTGATGAAAAAAAGCACCTTGTCTGGAAGGCGTTGGAGAAATTGAACAAACGAGAGCGAATGGCTGTTGTTCTTCATAGATTCCATGAGATGAGCCATTTGGATGTGGCAAACGTTACAGGATGGAGCCAATCCGCAGTAGAATCATTACTGGTAGTGTAAACTCTCTTCTGTAAATTGGTGTTAAGCACCGCATGTGGCTGGGTGGAGGCGAGCGTAGCGAGCCGGAAGCCAGCCACATGCGAAATTTTGCTTGAAATGGCGGGCACG
>Ga0075123_10000666_pt1 | contig 17706 bp, 15 predicted proteins | sample AntAceMetag02UKX_FD_69808 | JGI IMG/M metagenome (GOLD analysis project Ga0075123, IMG submission 69808) | Saline lake microbial communities from Ace Lake, Antarctica - Antarctic Ace Lake Metagenome 02UKX | ecosystem: Environmental > Aquatic > Non-marine Saline and Alkaline > Saline | place... | reverse complement strand
AAAACCCACCCCTGCCTTATCAAACCGTGATAATCTGCCGCGTCGACACAGAACCGCCAGAAAAAGGCAAATACCCGTCACCACAAGCATCGCGTACCCCGGCGTTGTTAAAGAGGCGATTATTAGCCGCCCTTTGTCATGCACCATGCCAATTTCATGAAGCCACCGCCCGTAAAGCACCGGTATCCGGAAAATATTCAAAATAAACGCCTCCGGAGCCTGGGCAATCACCCAGACAGGCCAGATCGAAACGATAGCTGCACCAACTACAAACGGCAGGGCGGTCTTGCATCTTTTTTGGATTGAACCGCCGGACCTTATCAGAACCCCAAGAAAAAACACTAACTCCACAACCGCTGTTGTCACTCGCATCCACGTCGCTAAGGTCAAAAGTATGCCGACCAGACTAATGCGCCAATACCTTGATTTGGATTCGTAATCGACCGAAATCAACAACCAAAAAGAAACTAAAACCAACATAAATACGATGTCATGGTTCCACGCGTACCCGTTTGAATAATCCACCGACGGATTGAATACGTAAAGCACCGCCGCCGCCAAACCAAAAATACCCCCTGAGACCGGAAAATAGCGAAAAAGCCGCCGATATATACCGACAATGCAAATCACCGCAAGAATATCCGCCGCAACCGACGTCACTCGACCGACAAGCAGATAACGCGTCGTATCAAGCGCTTTGAACAGCCCCGCATAAAGCAGTGGATGGTACGGCATCTGGGCCGGGTACGAAAAATCCCTGTAAACCAATTGCCCTCGCGCCATCAACGCTCCCGCCGTGCAGTACATCTGCTCGTCCCGCCCTAAAGGCTTGGTCATACTGTTGGCCAGAATCGCCAGCGAAAGCACTGCGACCACTATACAAACAACCAGATTGACCGCTCTTCGTGACATTAGCCGATTACCCTCACCATTCGACCAACTCGCCAAGCAGTTCCTCGACTAAATCTTTCATGGTAACAATCCCAATGGCCCTCTCCCTGCCGACTTGCCCGCCTCGTGTCACCATAATAATCTTTTGATTCTCGCTCTGCATGAAGTTGATTGCATCCGTTACAGTAGTCTCGGCCGCAAGCTTTCGTATCGGCTGAACAAAATCGCCGAGATCCCTGTTTTTTTCCCCGCAGCTAAGAGCCTCGTAAATATTCACAAATCCAACTATATTCGTCCGCAACCTGTCATAGACCAACACACGCGTAAAAGGATAAGTACTCAGCATAGACAGCAAATCACCGCGCCCCGACCCCCGCGACAACATCTGGACCTTAGCCACAGGCGTCATCACGGAACTCAGCCGGATATTCGGAATACTCACAATCCTGTTCATCATGTCTCGCTGAACACTGCTCAGAAACGCCTCCTCTCGGGTTTCATGAAAAATAGCCTTAATCTGAGACGAGCGAACATCGGATATCACCGTCTTCGCCGACACCGCCGCACCCCCAATTCGCCCGAAGAAACTCGAAAAAGCCCTCAGCAGCCCCACTATACCGGACCATGTAAAAATCTTGTGGAACACAAATAGAACCGGCGAAAGAAAAGTCATCAGCGAATCGGCGCGATAGAAAAAAATGTTCTTCGGAATCAACTCCGAATAAACAAACAGAACCGGAACCGTTATAGCAGTGGCAATCGCCTCCGCGCTGTGCTCGGAACCCGTCCTGCTCAACAACAACACAGTGATAATGCTGGTCACGAGGTAGTGCGCAAGGTTTGTACCTATCAGCATCGAAAGAAGAAAACCGGCGCTGTCGCGCATCACCTTGCCTAAAACCACGGATGTAAAACGCTGCTTCGCAATCCCCAACCGAAGGCGAAGCCGGCTCATCTGGTACATCCCCGTCTCGGCGCCCGCGAACAAGCCGCCGAGAACCACAACAAGAACCGCCGTAAATATCAGGATCACGTTACTGATCATCTGTCCCCATCGACTCGAGTGTCAATATCACCGTTTCAATACGCCGCTTTCTCACATGCTCGACGGTAAACTTAAGATTCTTCAGATGCGCAACATCGCCACTCTTCGGGATCTTGCCCAACATCGCCGTCACCAGGCCGCCTATTGTAGAGACACGTGACTCTTGCGGTTTCATATTAAAAGCATCCGCCCAGTCGTGAATAGCAAGATCACCCGCCAGCCGATACTCGAAAGGCCCGGTTTGCTCGATCGGCGTAATGTCCTCCGTCGGCTCAATCGGCCCAAGCAGCTCCTCGGCAATATCCTCTAATCGAACCGAGCCCGCAATCCCACCGTATTCGTCCACTACCACGGCCGTGTCGATCTTCTCTCTTCTGAAAAACTCAAGCAGCGACTCGACCGTCTTCTGCTCCGGAACAAAGTGAACCTTCCCGACAAGCTTATCCAGTGATTTGCCCTCATCGAGAAGAAGCTGACGCAGTGTCACCATCCCCACCACCTTATCGATCGAGCCCACAAAAACCGGCAGCTTGGTAAGGTTGCTCTTGATCATCAGTTCGCGAGCCGCTTGCGGGCTGTCCGTAACTGAGCACGCAATCATATCAACACGGGGCCACATCACGTGACGAACTTTCAGAAATCCAAACTCGACAATCTCGGTCAGCAACCTGTTCTCATCGGCACTGATAAGTCCTCGCTTGCCTGTTTGCTCGATAAGAGACTTGAATTCGGCCGTCGTGACTGGCTCGTCGGCCCTTACCGGCCCCAGCAGCAGCCGAATCACCGGCTCCACCAACACAATCCTGAAAGCAAACAGCAAAGGCCGGAAAACCTGCATGCACACAAAAATAGGAACCGCAGTAGCTACGCTAATCTTCTTCGAATTCGAGTAAGCTAATGATTTCGGAAGTATTTCCCCGAACAAAACCAACACGCAAAAACTAACACCCGCCGTAATCGCAGCCGCCACCAGTCCGAATTGCCGCTGCAAACGAACCGTCATTACGCTGGATACAGCAAAAAACAACACGTTCACTGTCATATTCCCGAAAAGAAGACAGCCGAGCAATTCCTTCGGCTTGTGCAAAATCACCGCTGCTAATTTCTGAACCTTATGCGTCGAATCCCTGAATCCATTGATTTGCCTCCGCGAAAGGTTAAAGAATGCCGTTTCCGTCCCCGAAAAAAACGCCGAGCCCGCCAACAACAGCAGCATCACCAACGGTTCCAAAACGCCAAAAGGTGTGATCGAATCAGCAAGAATAGGAAAAATATGTCGACAGATTGCAGTCACCGTCAGCCGCTACCTGAATTTGCTTTAGGCCACATTATAGTAAAACATGTCCCTTCAGCCGGTTTTGACTCCACCAAAATAGAGCCCTCATAATTATCCACTATCCTCTTACAAAAAGCCAAACCTAATCCCGCCCCGCAGCTTCCGACTTCGCCGTCATGACGCTTCTTAGTCGTAAAAAACGCTCCAAATATCTTCTCAAGATTCTCCGCCTCGATCCCGCACCCCGTATCGGCAACACGTATCTCAACAGCATCGGCCTTTTCTTCCGCGAGGATCTTCAATATACCTCCCCGCCCCAACATCGCCTCGCGAGCATTCAAAATCAGGTTCATCAAAACCTGCTGAATCTCGACGGCGACGCCATACACTTTCAGACCGCCGTCAATCTCAACCTTAACCTCAATGCCGTCCTTGCTGAAATAACGAGACAGGCACACAAAAATATCTTCCACTAAAGCAAGCAAACTAACGTTGTTTTTCTCCTGCGTTTCGCCGTTAGCAACCGCAAGAATACTCTGCATAATTTTGCTCGCACGCTCACAGTTTCGCGCCGTCTTCTCCAGTGCTTTGGTAGCCAGCGCCTTGTCATCGCCGTTCTGCAGCGCCAAAGCCGCATAGCTGCCCAACGGAGTCAGTAGATTGTTGATCTCATGGGCGATCATGGCCGTGCTTACACCGATATTCGCCAGCGCCTGAAGCTGGCCCATCTGAAACTTCAAATCGTTGTTCTGACGCGACTTATCCTCGATATCCCGGTGCAAGCTACGCCGTTTTTCAATTATACTTGTCAACGCTCGGCTCCTGTTATAGAATCCTGACTCGGCTCGAAAGTATTATCCGCCGAAATATTGGTCTTTCAAGTATTTATATCGACTTCTAACGCCGTTTTCCTTGAGCCCGTGCTCGCGCAACGATAAGCGCAGTCAGTAATTAAACAATGAACGAGCAAAGAATTTTAGAAGAGCTTTTGACCCTGTTGGAGCAGAACCGGGTTACAATCCGACGCGAGCCCCTCGGCGGAAACGGCGGCGGACTTTGCACTGTAAAGGGCCAATCCGTATTCTTTCTCGACACCCAGGCCCCCTCCGCCGAAACCGCAGCCCTCTGCGCAGAAGCCGTCGCCAAAACAGTAGATATAGAACAAATATTCCTCCTGCCAGAAATCAGGCAGTTCGTCGAGCATTACCGAAACTCGCTTTCAAAGAAGGGGGATATGACATGAAAAACGCCACGATCAAACCTGTACTCCTTCTTATAATATCACTGGCCGCAGGGCTAAACAAAACAACCACAACAGCAATGGAGAAATAAAAATGGCAGAAAAAAAACCGCCGTCCTGGTAGACGAAATGTACCATGTCCTCGAGGTGTGGTATCCTTACTACAGGCTAAAAGAAGCCGGATTTGACGTCGACATGGTTGCAGCCGAGGCAAAAAAAGAGTATCATTCAAAAGAAGGATATCTGTGCGTCTCGGAGCTTTCGGTAAAACAGGTCAAGGCCGAGGACTACGACGCACTGGTAATACCGGGCGGCTTCGCACCCGACTTTATGCGAAGAAGCACAGACGTGATAAACTTTGCAAAGGACATGGTAAAGGCCGACAAGATTATAGCCGCCATTTGTCACGGCGGCTGGTTGCTCTGCAGCACCGACGCCTACAAGGGCAAAAAGGCAACGTGTTTTATGGCGATCATAGACGATATCAAAAACGCTGGAGCCGAATACGTAGACGCCGAATGCGTCGTCGATGGCAATCTGATTACCTCTCGAATGCCCGACGACCTTCCGGCCTTCTGTAAAGCGGTCATAAAGGCACTCGGTAAGTGAGCAAATAATTAAAGGAGCAATTCCTATGACTCCCAAACCAACTGAAAATGAATCAGAGAAAACACCGGTCGTCCTCGTCGTAGACGATAACCAGCAGAACCTCGAATTGCTCCAGGCCTACCTCGAAGACATAGACTGCGAAACAATCGCCGCCTACGATGGCGTCGAAGCCATGGAGATAATTGCAGACCAGCCACCCGATCTGATTCTGCTCGACATCATGATGCCCAAGATGAGCGGCTTCGAGGTCTGCAGAAGATTGAAAAACGATCCCAAGACCACCGACATCCCGATTATCATGGTCACCGCCCTGAACGAGTTCGGCGACATCGAACGCGGCATCGATTCCGGAACCGACGACTTCCTCAGCAAGCCCGTAAACAAACTCGAATTGCTCACCCGCGTCAGGACAATGCTGAAGCTAAAACACCTAAGCGACAAACTCGAAAGAACGTTAGCCTACCTGAGCGAATTAGAAAGCCAGGCCCAACTAACAAAATCAAACGACGAATAAATTAATTAGGCGTAGGGCGACTAAGAAGGCGTTGAAAAAGTCGTGCCAGAGAAATCGATGGGGGGGATGATTTGGCCGGTATTCATGTGTTAGGCCAAAAAATACTCCGACAGACCGTTTTTTTGCAATAAAATTCTTTCTCATGCGTTTATAATTGAGAGATCCGTAGAAGTTGATTAACGCCGTACACGGAGAGAGTATTGTCAGGAAAATTTGACTACAGACCAAAGACGAGGAAAGGATTGTGCCATGAAGAAAACTTTCTTACTATTATCCGGCGTACTTCTCGTGATAGGGTTACTTCTTGGACCGGGCTACTACTTCTATTGCAGATTCTTTAGCGGTTCCGCCCTGAACCAGCACCAATTGTTCCACCAGGATATTAAGTCTTTCTCCGTCGCCGGTGTTACTTCAACCAAGACTTCAGATGCAAAGTGGAGCACACCGGTACAAATGGACTTGAGTCCTGAATTGAATCCGATAGCTTTCAATGTATCTTATCAAACGCAGACCCCCCCGCGTACATCCATCCAAAAGAAAGCTCTATATCAAGCGGAATTAAAACTGAATGACCAACTCATCTGGGAAAAGAGTTTTTCAATATCAAAGAGCCGCCGGCAAAAGAAAGGCAAAAAGAAAAGCATAGTAAGAATTGGTGGCCTTGAGCGGTCAAGTTCTCACCTGAACACCTTTTCAGTCGACCAGCCGGGCCGCTATGAATTTAATCTCAAGCCCGTCGGCGGAGAACTCAAAGTTGCAGAGCTTGTCTTGAAAGTGCGAAAAAATGTACTGGAGCCAAACAACGCAATACTCCTTCCCGGCGTTGGTATGCTTGTCCTCGGGATAATAGGAGTTGTCCTTTTCCTGTCACGAAAGCGACCAAAGACCGCATAACGCATATGGATTGCCCACCAGCACACAAAAAAAGCCGAGCTAAATGCCCGGCCTGTGCAGGAACTACTATGCTTACATAATAAGTTTAATGTGTTCAGCGGGAAAAAACCTGCGTCTCCGCCGTTTCCCTAATCGTTCCTCGGCATCGGTGCCGGCCGCCGTGGCACTAATCTCTTCTCAGGCCCTCCCGGCCGAGCCTTGCGACCTGGAACCTTTCGAAGCTTTCTTCCTTCTATCTTGCGCAGCACCGGCGTCCCATCATATTCGTACAACTCACCATCGATCCTGTTGCGCACTCGCGTCCCTTTAGGGAGGTCAAAACCCATGAAGGTGAACTCTGAATCCTTGATTTCAACGTTCGGACGGAACTGCGTCACTGTGATTTCAATTCTTCTGTTGTACGGTTGTCCTTCAGATGCTGTCACTGTGCGTCTCTTGCCTTTCCTCTCCGGTCTGCCTTTTCTTCCCGGCCTGTCGTCTTTCTTAGCTGGTACGACAGTTTTTCCCGCCTTTGTCCAACCTTCGTATTCCGCTTCATAGCTTTTAATGTACCACTCCGAGCCGTATTTATCCCATTGCAGTCTGCGAACCCGCTTGCGGTCGCGTTCCGGCCTGCCCGGATGCTCAGCCGCGAACTCCATGGATACAACCCTGTATTCTTTAGCCGGATCTACCGATACTACTCCATGTTGATGCTGTTTGTCGTCACCATAGTCACTAATGATGTGCAGTATCCCGTTACTGTCCGATCTTGTTGAGATTGAGATATTCGAGGAGCGGTCTGGATTCTTTGCAATTCTCTCAAGGTGTTCCGCAAGTTGCTGACCCTGGCTATAACGAAGGAGTGTATCAGGGTGAAAATCTTCGCCGAACTTGCGGCTGGCAAGGGCAGCCCGCATAAATACTCTCCCGTCCCCGTGGTAGTATATAGACGATTCGGAACCAACCGCCCAACTCACTTCTCGCCGATCCTTTTCGCCGTCAGTCACAGCGAACTTGTCGGAGCGGCACATCCTGTCCTTGAACATAAAATCCACAATCTTTTCGCTAATCTCATCATTAAACTGGCTCTTTACCAAAGCCGTGCCTTTTCCACTTGCAGGATGCTTCACAGACCTGAGCCTCTCAACCACCATCATGATTACTCCTCTGGGGCTCTCCGGGTCGATCTCAATTTCTCTCGGACCCGTATCCTTCACAACAGAGCCCCGGCTTCCTTCGACAGGGCCCATTACCTTCCCTGGCGAATCTGCCCACATTTCCGCCGGCATCCAAAGCAAACAGGAAAGCATCCCAAGAAGAACTGTCTTAGTAGCTATGCTCATTACGGCCTCCTTTCATCTTCACGCTAAATTCATTTACGCTCATTACTTCCGCTGCATTCCTGAATTCTTAATTCTGCGTCTACCGCTAATTATAGGATATCATTCTTCCAATAGTAAGACACCAAAATATTAAGAGTGTTCCATGCTTTTTCGATTTATCGTGCAAAACTTGGCTTTCTCAGCAAAAAGCTGCGTATTGCTGTCAGAAGCGCAAAAAGAAAGCCGAGTCAAAACCGGCTCGGCTTTCCATTGGTAGGTGGGGTGAATGGATTTTCATATCCCACCGAAGATCGTCCACCGCCCAGGCTTTCCATATACCTGCCTGACGCCTAACCTCTTGAGTTTCCACTCGCTTATCTTTCCATTTTTTTCAATTTCCACTGTACATAGCACCACCACGCCTCTCGTTTGCGGTTTCGGGTGAGGACCAACCGGCCCCACTGAAACAATTCGCAAAAACCTGATGTGTCCCAAACCTTCCCGCATCTTGTCGGCAGGCATGCCTTCCATCAATCTGCCTGCCTTGCCATAATCCTGAGCTATCAAAGCTTCAAAGAATTGCCGAACCACCTCAAGTGCTATTTCCTCATCGTTAAGGTCTCCCTGCAACAAACCGATTTCCTGAGTAGTCTGATCAATCCGCATTGCATCGGCAGGGACTTCGTCATCAAGAACAAACATTTCTGCTTCAATCGCCTGGTTGTAATCAAAAAACTCCATCACGCCCGTCTCTTCATACTCATCGCCTTTCAACTGATAGGATTCTATGGAAGTGACAAGCCTTGTGGCCTGGTCGACAAAAAGGATCAAACGCTTTTCTGGTGTCGCACTTTCAGGTAGGTACGTAGCTGTTACCGTAATGAGATCACCCTTATCAGAAGGCTCATCTATCTCAATCTGCACCTCGCCTTGTGTCTCTTGTTCGTAAATATGCTCAACTGCCAACCGCGGATCGCATTCCTCGACCAACTTGAGCATGCGCTCGGCGACAGTCTTGTCGGCAACAACAACCATACTGTTCTTCCTCTTAAAATATACCTGCGCTTTATTTTGCTTCCAGACAACTACCTTCGCACCGTCACCAGCCGACGCCCAATCTGGAAAATGCATACGCGCATTCTTGACTTGCCCAAGCCCGTCGCACTCAACCCAGAATTCCTTTGGTTCATCCTCACCGGCCTTGAAATCTCTTATGTGAATGTAGCGCACGCTGTGGTTAGCCTCGATCGTATGCGGCAGGGCGTAAGCCACAGTAGCTGACTTTTCCAAAAACGTTATCGACAGTGCCGCGACAAGAATTATTAACGCGGCGGCTGCAAATTTTGTCACTTTACTTCTCATAATATTTCTCCATAACTTAATGTGTCTATCTGTTTTAGATACTTGCCTCAGCCGCAGGCTCTGCTCTCGAAAAATTCGACTGAGCACCTCATCTTCAAAATCGCTTTCCGCCAAAGCATTGCCATTCCCAACCAGACGCTCCTGCAGACCAGTCAACTGCTCAACTTCGGCCCGGCAGGGGGGGCAGGATTCAAGATGCTTCTCGATTTCGCCTTTTCGCGAATCAGCCAAAAGCCCTTCAATATATTCAACCAAAATCTCTTTACACTGCCCACAGTTCATCATTGCACCTCAAAATTCAATCTGTTTCCCGCCGCCCGAGCGATTCACGCAGCATTGCATAAGCACGTGACAGCATCTTTGTCACCGTCCCTAACGGCATGCCAAGCTGTTCGGCAACCTCATTGCAGGATCGACCGCCGTAATACCGCAGGAGAATAACCTGCCTATAGGACTCCGGCAGGGCGGCAACGGCTCGCTCGAGGCCGTGATCATGCGAAAGCTCCGGCTCCGGCCCATCCTCGAATGCCGATCTCACAATCTCCTGCTGACGCCGCCGCTGTTGCCTTCTCTGCTGCTCCTTCGCAACACGGTTGGCAATGCCTAACAGCCATGAGAACAACGACTCAGGCTTTCTTAATTTTTCAAGGGCAAAGTACGCCCGCACAAAAGTCTCCTGGGCGGCCTCTTCGGCGCTGTCTCTGTTGCCTAATCGCCCGGCCAGATGCGCCAGCAGAACCGACTGATAACGCCGCACAAGGTAGCGAAAATCATCCGCATGGCCGTCCATGCAACGCTCAATGTAGTATTTGTCAGCAACGCCCATCAATACCTCAAAAAACCCAAAAGAATTCAAATTCTTACTATATAGTGAGCGCTCGCCCGTTTTTGCGACATCAAAAAATAAAAAATCTCGGCAGGGCGGCTGGGCCTATAATTCGATCCGGTCAAAAAACACACCAAAACACCACCTCCGCAAAGTCCGCAAACCGGCTCTCAAAACCCCAACAATCCCTACAGCACACACAAACCAAACGCCAAAAAGCCAAAACAACTCATACCCCTGCTAATCCCGCCGACTGTAATCAACAGCCCTTGCATTATTGTCGATAGCTTTTAATAGAGTATGGCCAAAGGTGATTGGAACTATCAGAGTTCGGACTCGTTTATAACAATAAAGCATAAATGAAAAGGCACGCAGTCAATGAGTAGATTGCTCGAAATTCTCGGTAGCGGCATAACAGTCGACGTCGCAGATCTAATGTGGCACTGGCTCGATACCATCATAACAGACGCTGCAGATGCCTCAGACGCCGATAAACCGCAAACGCTGTGGAAAACCGACGAACACGCCGCTCAATTCAATAATCTCGTCAGGATAATCGAACTCATCGACAAAAAGAAAACTGACACCGCAGAACAGCAGCTAAGGCTCTACCTCTTCGACAATCCTTCCTGCCTGCTCGGCCGAATGGCCGCGGCCGCAATCTACATCTCGAAGAGCCAGATGAAAAACGCCATCGAAGAGCTAAACGCCGTCTACAGACAGCAGCCAAATAACACGATGGCCCTTTATGCACTCGGACATTGCTACGAACGACTCGGAAAGGAAGCTGAGGCAATTGAGTTCTACCAGGATTGCCTAAAATTCAAAAACTACCTACACCTGCCAAGACAACGAATTGCCGCAATATACTTCAAGAACAATCAACTGGAAAAAACCATACGCGAATACGAACTGCTTCGAGAGGAGTACCCCGATGACATATCAACACTCATCTCACTCGGCTTCCTCTACATCGCAAATGCAGAATACAACAAAGCCGCCGACACATTCAACACTGCAATCCTAATACATCCGGACAATTTCCACACTTATGACCAGGGTATAGACGAACTCATCCAGGAGGGGCAACTTCACGAGGCCCTCGAACATATCGACTGCGCAATCGAGCAGGAGCCAGACAAGGCCGGACTATATCTAAAGCGAGCAGATATCCTCTGCGAATTGGGCGCCGCAGATGAAGCCGTCTCTCAATACCGAAAGGCCGTCAGCCTCTGTCCGGATTTCCTCGAGGCAACAATAAAGCTCGGCACACACTATTTGCGAATGTGCGAATATCAACTCGCAGCCAAACAGTTCAATCACGCCGTAGAAATTAACGACCAGGTTGTTGACGCATACTTCGGCCTCGCACTCGCACAGAAACTTGGCGGCGACCTCGCCGATGCAACCGCAACTTTATCATTGGCAGCAGCCATCCAGCCGAACAGCTCGTTGCTATTGGCCGAAGCCGCAGCCCTGCAGTTCAGAGCGAGCTTCACACAGAACGCGCCATTCGAGCAAGCGAACCAGCCATCGGACCTTATTGAAACGGTCATTGCAGCCCACCGCCAGCAGATCCACACGCGCCCACAGAACCCGGACCTGCATTACAGGCTCGGCGTCCTCACAATGGGCGCAGGCCAGATGTTCGAAGCCGCCGATTCCTTTAGAACCGCCCTCCAGATAAACCCCACCTATGCAAGGGCGAGGACCAAACTGGCAGTCTGCCTCTTTGAGATAAACCGAAAGGACGCCGCTATAGAGCAACTCGCTACGCCAGACTGCCTCGACGCCGACACCCTCGATCTGCATTACAAAACAGCTCTGCTCTACTGGGACAGGATTAAATTCGCATCCTCGCTGATAAACCTCGAGTTCTCTCTCGAAAACAATTTCGCCTCTCCCGACGCCACCATAAACATCTCGATTGTCCTCCAGAATCTCGGACTGCTCGACAGGGCCACCGCTATGTGGGACAACCTCTCCGACACAACCAACCTCGCAATCCACTCAAACCACCCATTCTCACCCGATGAGTTCTAATTCCCCACTCCCCCCTCAACTCAGCATCGCATACTGATACACGTGCCTCTCAGAGACTATTGATATTGCCCCTTCCCTTGAAACCTCTAAATCATACCGCCAACTGCTTTCAACACGCCGATTTCTCATCAATGTCACCGAAACCAGCCAGCCGGAATCGGTTCCCGAAATTACCAACTGCCAATCTTCTTCCTTCAACTCCGCATATTTCTCAATTCGGCTCTTCCTCTTCGGCAAATGCGTCACAATAGCAGCTCCAAATAGGTCAGCAAATACCACTGTCCTTTCAATTACCTCAAGCTCACCGCTCACAGGCTTCTTCAGGCTTGTCAAAAAGCCCGCAACTTCCTCTGCCTTATATAACTTCAGCGTCTTTTCACCATAAGCCATCCTCGTATTCCACCTGTTGCCGAATCCCGAACGTCTCGGCCGCTCGAGTGTAACCTTATAGATCGCATATGGCTGGCACACTTCGGTCGTCAGAGACGAAACACCTTTTTGTCCGATTGAAAGCACCTTCTTCCCAAACAACCGTTTCGCCTCTTTCCTGACAATCTCGGGAACTTCCTGTGAATCCTGTGTTTTGCTAACGCCTTCAGTGGAAGACTTAACACTACTATGGCAAGTGATCGCAAAACCACAAACCAAAACCACAAATGTCAGAACCACGCCTTTCAAACCACAAATCGACTTCATCTTTTACCCCTTCGTCTGGAATTCACGATGCTCTCTTATTTTGTGATATTGTTGTTCAGGTAATCATGCCTAATTGCCAAAAAGTCGGCAGCCATACATTGTTGATGCGTTTGAAAGTTATATTATATGTGCGATGCTCTCCAGGGCCGCCTGATATTGATAGATGAAATGTTTTTACATCTTTTCGGTCTTTGTCTTCGGGATTCTTGTGTATGCCTATTACCGACGTCCCCGGCCGGTGCAAAGCACGAAATCTCTCAATCTGTCCCTTGTCCATTTGAAGTATCAATCCGTCAATCCCCTTGAACTGCATACCGTCGAATAAACTTTGATTTCCCTTACCGTCCCATGGATCAACAGGCTGGACAATAACCAGCTTAAAGTCGAATGGACTTCTTGACATACAATAGTACTGAGCGTGGAGGTAGAGGATAAAATGTGCTATCAGTTGGTCCTCGCTGAGTTCGCCTTTTTGTGGTTTGCAGAGGGGGTTTCGGTCGTTGCCGTCGAGCAAACCGTCGCCGTCGGTGTCGGTATTGTCAGGATCGAGAAGCAGGCCTGTTTCAATATATGACGACATTAAATCTCCGTCAGAGTCCCATGCATGTCGATTTGCCTCCTGTTCTTTCATTCTTCTGATATATCCGTTTTGATCCTCAAGCGACATTCGAGTAGTAAGAGGAAATTGTTGCTTTCTCTGTTCGTAAACTGAAAGGACATGTTCAATTGCTCGTTTCTCACCTGTAGCACAGAGAAGGATAGTCGCCCTGAACCTTACAATTGGCGCTTCGGTTTTGTCGGATTCGGTATCTATAAGGAACTCTATGCGTTCCGCTTCAGGCAGAAACTCAGAAATGGTAATCAATAATTGAATGCGCAGGTCTCCGAATTCGAGACCGTAAGTCCTCTTTTCTGTTTCGCTCCATATTTCCCGTAATTCAGGCAGCACCTCACGCGCGTTAAGGTCTCTGAGAGAACGAACTGTGTTGGAAATCTGGATGTTAGCCGTGACCTCTGAAAGTCTTTCAGTTAAGGCATTGACCAGGTCTTTCCTGAAAGCAGGTTCCGTATCGGCTTTACTTACGATTCTCGCAAGTGAAGCTTTTCGCGGACGTGTTCGGGTCATAAAGTGAACAATCTCCGCAATCGACCGATTCTCGACATCATCAGGTTGTTCCGCACCCATCAGCGCCGCTTGGAAGATAAGACCATTGAGCATCGCTACAACTACGAATTGGAATACTAATGATTTGTCTTTCATCATTTGACCTTTCCCATTTACACTGTTACAGACCATAATACTTCAACATGTCTAACGCTTCCTTCGCCACTTTGGGATGAACCGCTTTGTCACGGGATATTTTTTCTATCAATAGTCTGCTTTGTGCTGAGTTTACCGCCTTGATACAGTGAAGGGCACGAATCGCAACAAGTGGGCCGGAATGCGCCCTGTCGCCTTGCTTCCAGCTTACCTCGACTTTTTCATATACTGCTTTGCTGAGCGCTGGCAGATCATCTTCGTTTGCCAATTCCTCCAGCAAGAAGAGGCCATTTATTCTCTGCACGGGCTCCTTGCTCTCAAGAGCAATAATTCGGACGGCACTGTTCACCTGGTCGAAGGATGGGATCAACCCTTCAAAGATACTGCCATATCGCAGCGCGCCCGAGAGTACTTGCTTTAGTTGTATCTGAGAGTAAGCCGCAAGCTTCGTGTATCGACCGTACTGCATCAAGAGGGGCAGTATTAATTCGGAATGGTAACGATAAAGAATCCACGACTTATAACGTACCTGAGTATTCTTTTCATTGCGCGCCATGAACCTATTGAGAGTACTTTTTACCTTCGCACGCTTATACTGTTCTCTTAAGTCGATAACATCTCGTGCAGCATGTATCGCTGCCACCAGCACACCGTAGGAATCTCCCGTACTCATCCTATATAATTTTTCCCCATTCACTATTTTATGAGGAATTTTATCACGAAGCCTCTCCAGAACATTTTCCCAGTTTGCAGGTTTGGCATGCGCGAGATAGTATGCCAGGCTGATATGTGCTTTCGTATCCTGTGACGAGAGAACTGCATCGATCAACAGATCCGACCATTCCACCGCCCCCTGGCTCAGCGTACACGCATCGGCAAACAACGTCGCAAATTGCTCGTCGGAACGAATCAATCCCTCAAAAACTGCACGAGGCGGCATAGGCCGCCTCGTACACAACAGGTAAGGTATCTCTTTCTTTGCAACGTCATCTTTGATCTCAACTTGTTCGCCGGACCCGATTCGCTCAGCCAGCTTAACCATTTCACGCGCAGTATCACCAATTTCGGAGTCTGCGTCGTACCGAGCAAGAAAAATTTCGGCCTGCAAAATAGAAGTGTGCGATCTGGCCCGAGCAATAAGCTTCCCGAAAACGCTCTTGCCGGCATCAAGATTGAGCGGCATTGACACGAAGAGCTTCCACATAGACTCTTCCAAAAACCTGTGGCTGTCCTTTGCTTCCGCATCACTTATTTCAACCATTGCCAGAAGCAGTGAGACTTCCACCTCTTCAAGCCGACTGTTACCCAGAAAAGCCTCGTTGTAGGCAATCCGACGAATCCTCGGATGCCAACGCATTGACAATCTGTCGCCGATTTGTCCATTCTCGCCCGCTGTAAGGTTTGGTCGGTGACTTTCGGGCATAGCATCCTCTATTCCCGCAACAAGCACAGAAAAAACCGCACAACTAATTAAAATTACTTCCCTTCTCATCGCTATCTATCTCCAGTTCCGTGCGTGTACACAAGACCGCCATATTAGAGATTTCCCATCTAACTTCATAAGCTTAAGACGCTCAAACGACGAAGACGTTGCAAGAATTTTCTGAGATTGCCAAAAAAAGTGCGTTTCTTTGCTAATCAGCGCCTGAACGCTGCGTCAAACCCTAACTTGATAACAATCTTACCTGTATGATTGATAAAACCATCGACGTCTGCTTTCTTGACCCGCGCCAGGCCCTCGGAAAAATCCTTCGCATCATCGAACTCAGCCGCAATAACAAGTTTTCCCGACCGGTCAATATAGCCATACTTGCCGTTACCGCTACGCCTCGGACTTCTCCTCCGGACTGCCCGATCTTGATCATTCTCAAAATAAACTCGCGCGAATCCTTCGGAAAAATGGTACGCCGTCTTAAACTGAGGCTCTATCACCGTCTTTCCCCCGGCGTCAATATAACCGCACTTACCCTTAATCCGAACAAGCGCCAATCCGTCACGAAAATCCCAAACATGATCATCCTCGCCGATATTAACCTCAAACGCCAATTCACGCACGATCTTGCCGCTGTGGTCGATAAAACCCCACTTGCGCGTCCCGATCATTTCACCGCCCGCAAGCCCTCGATAAAAACTGCGCCCCGCAAAATTACTCGGCTCAATTACCACCTGCCCCGTCCTGTCAATATAGAAAGTACCCTCACTATCACCGGCTATCCAGACCGACGCCACACCTTCAGAAAACCCCTCTGCCTGATTATATTTCGCTTCGATAACCAATTCACCGCTGCGGTCGATATAGCCGTACCGACGATTGATCTTAACAACGGCAAGACCTTCGGAAAACTCGCCGGCTAATTGCATATCCGGGTTCTCAGGAATCGCAGCGGGGGGCGCAGCGACCCTGTTGCCGTCCTTATCGATCCAGAAAGATTCTTCTCCCACCTGAACCTTGGCAATGCCGCCGGAAAATTTGTCCGCCCGGTTGAACCTCGGCTCGATAACCCACTTACCCGTGACATCGATATACCCGATCCCCTTCTCACCTGACCAAATCGCAGCTAATCCCTCTGAAAACTTATCAATACCGTCACCCAAATAAGCACGGCGAGAGGACCTGCGTAAACTGCGACTTCGCCGGCGGAGCGAATGTTCTTCCGCGCTCTCGGCTTGCGTTTGTACACTTTCCAGCAGACGCAATGCGTGCGAACTATCTTCGCTGGCATCGAGTTGTACTGCTTTCGCACTCTCCCTGAATTTAGGCTTCTTTGCATCAGTAGGGGGCCTGAGCAATTGCTTACCTTGCACACTTTCCTGTTGACGCAATGCGTGCGAAGTATCTTCGCTGGCGTCGAACTGTTCTGCCTGTTCTGCTTTCACGTTCATGCTTATTTTAGGCTTCACTTCATCGGCAGGGGGCTTGAGCAATTGCATTACCCCAATCACCCCCAAACCCACTACGACCGACGCTGCCATTCCAACAAAAACCGATACTCGACGCCCCCCATACCACCGCCCAACCTGCACATCACCAGTCTCCGGCTTCTGCGCCAGCACCTGCTCAACATATCCCTCAGAAGGTCGACGCAATGGAAAAGACCTGAGTTTTTTTTCCAAATCTTTCATTATTCTTGTCCCCGGTTATCCATGGACGCTGCTTTCATTTAGCCGTTCTTCTTTCAATAAAAACTCGTCCCATCCTCACCCGTCCCCGCCAGCTATTAGCGTTATTCTCATCCGTATAATACCACAATTCAACCTCGTATTTACCGGCCTTCTTCAGAGCAGGAAATCTGTCATCAAGCCCGCCTTCTTCATTATCAAGACGAAAACGCCACGTCTTATTCGACTTCGGCCCGATCATAGTGGCAGGGCGGTCACGCCCGTAATCCGCATGCACCCCCTCCATTGCAAGCTTCTTGCCTGAGGCTTCATACACCCTGATATTGTTCGTGTTCCCATCGCCTGCCAACGGCATCACCAAAGGTGTAGGAAACGATAGGGGGGTATCGGTCAGATTCGCTATAGAAATAGCCACCATAAAAGGAGCACCGTCCCGGCCGCCCTCAACCGAAAGCCTGAATGCCGCCTTCCCGTCCGTCCACACCGAACTGACCCCGTCCACTCTTTCGATAGCAATCCGTTCCATTGCTACGCGTCCCTTCCACTTACCAGCCTCGTCCCAGTTGGAAAAATAGAAAAACTCGACTTCATATTTCCCCGGTTTGTTAAGCCCGGGGAAGATCTG
>Ga0075123_10000661_pt1 | contig 17742 bp, 24 predicted proteins | sample AntAceMetag02UKX_FD_69808 | JGI IMG/M metagenome (GOLD analysis project Ga0075123, IMG submission 69808) | Saline lake microbial communities from Ace Lake, Antarctica - Antarctic Ace Lake Metagenome 02UKX | ecosystem: Environmental > Aquatic > Non-marine Saline and Alkaline > Saline | place... | reverse complement strand
CCCAACTGCGCTCCCCCGTCCCCAGTGATGACATCATCCGTAATTAAAACACCCGTCAGCCCGGACCCATCCCCTGTTGGTGCTAGGACATCCGTGCCGATCACCAGGCCGAGGGTGGCCCGCATGGCCGCGATGGTTGCGTCGTCGAGGATGGTCTCGGCTTCCGGAGTGATGTTGATGGTGCGGATCTCGGTGCCGCCCGAGGCGTTTTCAGAGGGCACGCGGATGTCGTGCTCAGCGGCGGTGGCGCAGGCAGGGAGCAGGGCCGAGAGGCAGAGGGGGGCGGCTAAAGCCAACCCCCTACGGAAGAGGGAGAGATGTATTGGATTTTTCATAACTTAAAAACTGAAAACGGGTTAACTGGGAACTGGCGTCAGCTATTATCGAAAGTGTCGGTCGGGAGGATCTGGATCCATGTGTCGGTCGCGATGCACTCGTATTTGATGTTGTTGGCGGCGTCGTAATACCACTGGCCTGACGTGCCGGGGGAGTCGTTGGCCTCGGGGGCTGTCTCTACCTCAAGAAATGCGTGGAGGGCGGCGGCGAGGGTGGCGAGGGTCACCCGGCGGTCGGGATCGGCATCGCCGGGGATGACAAGGTAGACCAGGTCCGTTGCGGTCGGTCCGGTGCGGAGAGTGAGTTGCTGGAGTTTGCTATCGGCCATGGTCGGTAATTAGTTGTGATCAAGTCGGAGAGGTTCGCCGGTCCAGTCGAGCCGGAGGAAGCCGCCCTGGTCGAGGAGGAGGAAGGTCGCGGGGTCGAAGCCGGTCGTCGACAGCTCATCGGGTTCGGACGGAGTGGCAGGCGTCGGGATTCCGACCGTGGATCCGGCATTGCTGTAAGCCCCGCCGACAACCGAGACGGTCTCCATGATGGTGCAGGCACAATCGGGGACATGCTGGAGACCGAAATCGACGAGGTGGGCGTTGATCAGCGTGGTCGTGATGCCGCTGTCGACGATGGTTAGGGTCTGACCGCCGAGCGGGAGTTCCGTGGGTCGCGTCCATTGATAAGTCCGCGCCAGAGCCAGTGTCGAAAACTCCCGGCGGATCACCCAGGACAAGGAGTGAGACAGCCCTTTGCCCCCGTAGAGCTTGGCGGCGCTGGCCCCGATCGGCCTCGAGACGTTCGGTTGCACGGGCGTCCGGCGCGATCCCGGCTCCGACTCCACGAGGTCACCCTTGCTGACAAGGGTCACCCCGCCGAAGCTGATCGAGAATGTGGATTCGTGGGCCATTTTTTAGGAGGCAGGAGACAGGAGTTAGGAGACAGGAGTTGAGAGGGAGATTGTTGAGAGGTTGGGAGGTTTGGACTTCTTGCCCGATCAACACGCGGACCCGGCTAAGCGGAAGCCGTGAATCCTTTCGCCTCGAGGGCGGTGATTTGCCCGGCGGTTAGGAGGGTCTCGGTGTCGGTGTATTCGCCGTCGTCGGGGGAGGATCGATCCGGGAGGGCGGCGATGATCTGATCGACCCAGTCGCCCTGGGCACAACCGGCACCGAGGACGAGGGAGTCTACAGCGCTGGGGATGACGAGCTCGGCGAAGGTCAGCCCCGCTCCGGCGGCGAAGAGCGTGAGGGTGGCGAGGCTGGCTGCCGCACCTGCGCGGATGCGGGCGGTGAGTGCTCCGGCGAGATCGAGGTTGATGTTGTCGGGATCTCCGTAGCGGGCAACGGTCTCGACCGGCACGGCGGCCGCACCGGTCACGGCGATGGATATGGGAGCGTCAGGAGTCGAGACTCCAGAGCCGGGAGGTGTGATTGGATCAGGCATGGGAATTAGGATTTAGGAGTTAGAAGTTAGGAGATGGATACAGCTAGAGGGGAACCCCTCCACCGGCTGGCGCCGGTCCCCCTCCCCTGCACGCAGGGGAGGAGTCGATAGCCGGGAACGGTTTTAACTCAGGTTTGAGAACCTACCGACGTTGAGGTCGCTCTGGAGGATCATGGCGGTGAGGACTGGCTTGGTGACGCTTTTGCTCGCGGTCATGTCTGCCACCGTGAACTCGCACCATACGTCGAAGACGTTCACGAGCTGATCGTCTGCGGCGTTGTATTGTTGGACCTTGAGCCAGCCTTGCTGCTTCTGGCTCTGGGAGCCGGGGATGTAGTTGCCCTGGGCATCGGGCTGGTTGGCTCCCATGGCGAGGGCGAGGATGAAGTCATCCATGTCCTGGCAGGTGAGCGCGATGGAGACGCTGGTGCTCTCGATGGTCGAGCGGCGGGGCTTGTAGCCTCCGGGGGTGGGGGCATAGTGCTTGGTCTCGCCCTCGTAGGAGGGACTCGTGGCGGCTTGCTCGATGACGCCGAGGTTCGTCCAGTTGGCCTCGGGATCGTTGTCCGGCTTGGCCGATTTGGAGACGGTGATGCTGTCGATGATTTCGCCAGAGAGGGCGATAAAGGCATGACAGCCGATGATAGGTAGTTGGATCATGATTATTTAGGTTTGGATGGTTGAGAGGTTGGAAGGGAGATGGTTTAGAGGTTTGGAGGTGCTGAGGTTTAGAGGTTGGGAAGTTCAGAGGTGTTGAGGTTGGGACTTCTTTAACCCCTTAACCCCTTAACTTCTGAACGTGTTAATTTCATAAGTGTTCTTTGAGGCGGAATGTGACAGCTAGGATGTTGTAGGTTTTGCTGGGGGTTTTGTCCCAGCCGGTAAATTCGAGGCGGGCGCTGGCGTCGGGGCGCTGGCGGGGTTTGAAGAGGTTGATGGAGCGGATGAGCGAGACCATCAACGTGGAGCCGAGGGGGTTGCCCGCAGAGGCGCGCAGGAGTGGCACAGTCCAGATCGAGAGTAGATACTCGCTGTCGAGAGAGAGAACTCCAGGCTCGGTGGGGCGGCCCTGCAGGATGTCGACAATGAGGACGCCGCCCTCGCCCTTGCCGATGCCAGCGTTGATCTCGGTCTCCAGGTCCTTATCGCGGTTCACGACAGTGCGCAGGGTGTCAAACCCGGAGATGGTATCGCACTTTGCAGCGATAATATCGGCGGTCTCGAAGAGGTCTGTATCGATCGAGGGCATTAGTTGAGTTCGCGGCTGATCATGAGGTTGATGTAGTCTTCTCCGGCATCGGCGGCGGCTGTGAGAAGGTCGTCATCGCTCGGCAAGACGGTGCGGTCGGCTTTCTGGGTAACCTTCTCCACCAGGGCGTAGAGGACGCGGACTTTCTGGCCGGGCTCCACCCCATCCGGGTATTCGAGCTCGCTATACATAACGCCGGTGCCCTTGCGGCGGTTGACGATGGCCCGGAGCTGGAGGCTCTCGTAAACCTCGGCAGCGCGGATCCCTTTAAGCTCGTCGACCACGGGAATGGCGAGGAATCCTCCGTCTTTGGCTTCGATGGTGCCACCGAGAAGGCGCTGACGGATCCCGCGGGGGCCGGTGACTTCGACGCGGGCCTCCGTCTCGCTGGCGACGGAGCGGGTGGCATCCCTGGCCTGGGCGTAGAACGCTTTACGCCCGCCCGCGCCTCCGGAGGAGTTGCGGGTGAGAGCGAGCGACAGGAAGTGCTCACGCACCTCCTGGCGCACACCCCCCGCCAACGCGCGATGCAGATCGCGGCCGGGCTTCGCCTTTTCGGCGATGGCCCGGAGGCGACTCCGGATTTCGTCGGAGTTGGAGTCTATGCTTACGGAGAGGGACATTGGGAAGTTTGAGAGGTTTAGAGGTTGGCCAGCTTGCTGGTCCCGCTTAGCGGGATTTAGAGGTTGGGAGGCTTACAGAATGAGATTGCACGGATTGTGCAGGTGTGTTGCATTGTGGGTTCCAGTGGAGATATACTCCGCGGGAAACACGGGCCGGGGCCGGGCTTTTAGCCGGGTGCCCGGCCTCTTTATAGTTACTCGGCAGCATAGGTGCGCTCCTTGCCCCGGCGGGCTTTTTCGAGTTGGTTGAATTTGCTGGTGAAGAAGTTATCGACGACGCCCGAGGGGCGGGCGAAAACGACGAACCCGCGCACGCCTCCGGTCGCTGTGGCGAAGGTATTGAAGAATGCCCGCTGGGTGCCTTGATCCCATACCTCTATCGGGTTGGTCAGAGTGGCCTCGGCGCGGGCGAGGTAGGATGCCCGCTGGAGCTCGTCCGACTTGCCCGACCAGTGCGAGAGGGTCTCGTCGTTGAGGACCAGGGTGCGGCCGGTCACGTCCTCGATCTCCACACCAGCTTGCAGGCGGGCGATGGCCGCGGCGGGGTCTGTGATCGGTGGATCCGGCAGAGGGGCGCGAAGATCCTTGAGCTTAGCCAGCCCGAGGCTCGCGGCGCTGCGGGAAAAGTCCGGAGCGAGCTTGACCATGTCGTCTCCTTCAAACTCGGCAATGCCAGCGAGCTGTTCGGCGATGGCCCGCCGAAGTGTGGCCTGGCGGATCGGCAGGGAGAGCTTCGTCTCCTCGTCGAGCCCGCGGGTCTCGGGGATCATGTCATCGGCCTCCGAGAGGAGCCCGGCTGCTATGGCATCGGCCCGGCGCACAGAGCGGAGCCCCATGCCGGATTGGAAGTCGAACGGTGGATACGGATAGCCGAATCGGCTGAGCGTGGGCCATACGGGGGAGTTGGTCAGCGCGATGAGGCGGTCTTGCCATTGTGTGCCTCCGGCGGCGAGGAAGCGCTCGCGCCAGTTTTGCCGGGGTTCCCGCCGGTTCTCTACGCGGATCAACTCCTGCGCGGGCCAGAGGTTAAGGTCTACGGGATCCTGCCCCTGCTTCCATTGGCCGTAGCCGCGAGCAAGGCCGACGTTGGTCTCGAGGAGGACGTTCTTCCGGGCGAGCGATCGGAGGTCGGTGAGGTCGGGCGAGAAGGTTTCGCCATCGTAGCCCACGGAGTCAAGATACTGGTCGAGCTTGAGTCGGGAGCTGGCGAGGTCAGTCTCACCGCGGATGAGTCCGTCGATCAGCCCATCGGCCTCTTCCAAAAAGCGCACGTCGGTGACGGCGGCCGAGAACATCGCCCGCTCGCGCACTGCCGGCGAGAGCCGGGCCAGATCCTTCGTCCGGAGCTGGGTCGGGAGGATGCTCTTGGCCTCGCGGCTTTCGAGGGCCTCGGCGTAGGGTCTGGCTGTGTTGAGGATCATTTGGTTGGGATTTTTGTTGAGAGGTTTAGAGGTGTTGAGGTTGGGTGATTGAAACTTTTTAACGTCTTAACGTCTTAACTTCTTACAGGAGGCCGTCGGTGCCGCGGCGGTCGTATTGGCGGGTGCGGTCGGTGATGAGTTGTACGCCGCCGGTCTGCTGGATGTCGGCGGCTGTGGAGATCGGGTCGTCAGGCATCTCGACGTCGAACTTGCAGCTGGATACCTGGTCGAGAACCTTGCGGGCGTTGTTGGCCATGCGGACTTGCGCGTCGGTGAGTTCGAGGGCCTGGATTCGCATCTGGGACTCCTCAATGATCAGGGCACAGGCGTGCCGCTTCAGGACGGGTGGAATGGTGGTCGTGGTGGCCGAGAGCCGGTTGCTTTTGCACTGTGCGACACGGGTGCGGATCTCGCGGGTAATGTCCGCAATCGACTGCGCTACCGGATCATCCTGCCCGGTGGCAAGAGCGGCCGTGCGCAAGGCGGCGATCTGGGCTCCGACGAGGCGGTCTTCGAGGTCGGCGATGGTTATGGTGATCCACATGGGAAAGGCGGGAAGTCATCGGTCTCACGACCGATGCTACGGAAGAAAGTAAAGACACCCCGGCCCGATCGCTCCCCTGCGTGGGGGAGCGTCGAGGCGGTTGGGCTATCGGTCCGGGGTGTCATTGGGTTGAACTATTGGTTCGGACTAAACCTTAGCTGTTGGCCGCGGTGCTCTTACGGATGCCATCGGCGCTCGTAGCGATCTGGCGCGAGTAGTGCTCGACGGATACGTCCGTGTATTTCGCGTGCTCTTCGATGTAGACGCGCAGGCCGCCGTCGCCGAGTTCTTCGCTAACGAAACGCTTGATCGAGGATGGGTCATCCATCTCCGGATCCTGCATGGCGTAGTAGGTGAAGATCCCGCTGCCGAGGATTTTGGCCTTGCCGGAGGCCGTCGTGTAGACGGGGTCGACGAGGATGATGCGCTCGAGGCCGAGGCGGTTGGCCACGTTTTCCGGCGTGGGAGACATGCCACCGATCGCACCGTCATGGGCCTCGACGAGGTCCTGCAGGTAGTTCCATGCCGTGCGGCCCCAGACTTGCACGTTCGGGTAGATACCGACTGCGGTCTGGAATGATTGCACGTCCTCGCGGAGGTGAGCGTAGGGGTTGAGCAGCGGATCCGCAGCTGGGTTCCAGGTGCGGTTTGCGTTGGTATCGTTCGCCTCAAGGAGTGCGACCGACCGGCGTAGCTCGCTCCGGAGGAGGCGGTTGATGAGCAGACGCACGGTGCGCTGCAGCTTCGCTTCGCTCGCTCCCTCTGCATCGTGGTCGAGGCGGACGGTCAGCCCCTTGTTGTGGAGGCGGCTTTCCTGTTCGTCTCCCGAGTATTGGACCCGCTTGAAGTCCGCACCCACGGCGCGGACGTCGTCGGAGTCCGAGAGGAAGAACTCGGAATTGGTTCCTCGACGGAAGCTGAAACGCATCGGGGTGGGAACTCCGGGAGCAATGGATTCGAGGAGCGCGAACAAGTCGTTTTCCTCAAAGTATCCGACACCGTAAGCGGTGAGCTCTTCGTTTAAGTTATCCGCTTCGAAGCGGGAGGCGGCATTGGCCGCGGCGATGACACCGGGAGTAAGGCTCCCATTGTCTACGGCGAGGACTGCCAGGGCGTTGGCGACTGCCAACGGATTGATTGATTTCTTGGACATGTGTAGTTGTCGTTTAGGTGTTGGAGATGGAGGGTGAGATTACTCGGTGACGGTGACCGCAACCGGGGCGTGGTGAGCGACTTCGATCAAGTCGCCATCGCCACCCGAAGAGGAAACGGAGGTGCCCACTTTATAGTAGGTGCCCGCAGCGACCGGCAGCTCCTGCACTTTTCCTGCAGCGGCGGTGTAGAGGTCGACATCCGCGTCAATGGCGGCTCCGGTGACCATCAGCAGAGTGCTCGGCGAGATGCCGAGCAGCTCGACCGCCTTTGGGTCGCTCCCCAGATCAGCGGTTTCTACGATATCCGGCACGGGGCCGAGTGGTTTCTCCTCCGCCCCGCAGATGTCGCATTCGTTGTCCTCGGTGCCCTGTTTGACCAGGAGGTGTCGGACGGTGAGAGCGCTCTCGGAGAGGCGGCTGAGCTGGGTATGAGTGCCGGCGCCTACGTTGGCGGCGACGAGGATGTCGAACCCGCTGCGGGCCGACCGGATTAAGAGGAAAGCGAAGAATCCCAGTGCGAGAAACATCGCGGCGATGATTAGAAATGCGGTATGCATGGTGATTTGGATGTTGGTTGTTTAGATTTTGAGACGTTGAGAGGTTGAGAGGAGCTGGACTATTCGCCGCCCTCCTCTTCATCTGCAGCGGCCATGGCGGCTACGAGTTCGGGGTTTTCCCGCTTGGCCTGGTTCCAGGAGGCGTCCCAGTTCTTGCGGCCATTAGCTGCGAAGATGGTGCGGGCTTTCTCGCGGAGAGAGACGCTGGCATTCGCGGCAGAGAGGCGCTCGCCGGCTTCGCGTTGGCCTTCGACATTAGCGGCGGCTTTCGTTTTGAGCTTTGGCTTCTTCTCGAGCACGGCGTTGGCCGCGGCGGCGAAGTCTTCGGCTCCGATCAGCGTAGTGCGCTCGGCGGTGCGTTCGGCCTCGGGGAGGCGGCCTTCGGAGACCGCGCGGTCGAGAACTAGGTCCGCACGGGCGGTGCGTTCGGCTTCGACCGAGGTGTTGGCGGCGGCGAGGCTGTGGCGCGTTTTATCGTGGGCCGTGCGCTCACTAGTTACGCGGGCGTTGGCCGTAGCCAGATCGTTGCGCAGTTGGTCCGTATCGTTCGAGCGATCGCGCAGGGCGGAGATCGAGGCGACGGCTTCAGTCTCGGAGGGTGCGCCCTCCCCGCCGTTGGCGGCCGCCTCGGCTTGTGCCTCGGCAAAGCCGAGGGCAATGAGTAGCTTTTTAAGCATGGTTTTGTTGGGTTGTGGGTTCTGGTGGTGAGGCGGCGTTGCGGCGTTGGCCGCGCTGCCGGAAATGTTGACCCGCTCGTGCATGCCCACCGAGAGGAGGCGCATGGGGTAAGCTTGGCCGGGGTTCTCTTTGCGGGAGAAGAGGGTCCAGTAGGGCGAGAAGTAGAGCTTGCGACCGGCGGCGCGCAGAGCGTTGCCGGCTGCCGTCCACTCGATCTTGGCATAGAGGCCGTCGTCGCGGGCCTGTAGATCCTCGACGTGACCGTAGGGCGTGTGATCGTCATGCCCTGGCTCTCCGGCAAAGCCGGGAGCATCGGGATGGCCTTCGTAGATCGGCAGCCGCAGGCGGCGCTCGAATACTGGGTTGCCCGCTCCGAGGAGGCGCTGCTTTAGTCGGGTGAGAGTCGACCGGAAGGCGGAGACGAGAGTTTCCGCCTGGGCTTTCTCGAAGATCTGCACCTTGCGCACCCCGGCATGCGGATGACGGCCGTAGCGTGAGAGACGCATCCAGCCATCGGCCGGGTCCACGAGTTCGACGGCGATCGCATTCGCCGCGGAGGGCGCCGAAAATTGCTCGGTTTGTTCGCCGGGGGGGGGATTTTCGGAGTTTGCCGCAGCGGAAAGCAAAAATGCAGGCGAGGTGAAAAACCCGGTAGCGTTGCATTCAAGCGCAAACCCGTTGCATTTTGGTCCAAAGGGGCTGGTTGGTGTGTTGATACCCTTTTCGCCCTTAGCGGCCTTTCTCGGCAGTTTTTTCATCGTTCGATTTCTCCCTGGATGGCTCCTTCGACTAGGGCGGTGCCCTCGATCGCTTCAAAAATGTCGGTGAGGGCGGCGAAGCCCGTGGAAAATTCATCGGCGAGGCCGGCCCTTAACTCGGCGAGGGCGGATTCGCGCTCGGCGGCATCCTCGATCGCGGCGGCTCCGGCAAGGCGGAGAAGAAATTGCTCATGAGAGCGCATGAGACGCTCGCCGATCATCCGTTCCCCCTCGGCGATATACTCCGCCAGCTCCTCCGGGTCGGAGGCATTGGCCGCAGTCTCCGGATCAAGTTCCGGATCTGGTTCGGGTTTGGGGTTCGTCGGGGTGGGCGGAGTTTCATCCCCGGCGAAGGTGCCCCCGCCTACGAGTGGAGAGCCCAGCTCGGGAGTGGGGATGGCGAGGGTCTCGCGATAATCGCGGACGGCGACCGGCACGCCTTTGTCGATGGCCTTATCGAGCTTCGTCTGTTCGGCGATGGCGTTGGTGCGGTCACCCGTCTTTACCTTGATGTATGCGAGCGGCTCGGTGCCGACTCCGAAATGCCAGTCGAGCACATGATTCGAGACGTAGTGCTCGAGGGCCTCTTGGATCGCCATGGCATCGTCGGCCTCGTGGATTTCCTCTTCCCCTTTCTGGTTCTCCGCTCCCACTGAATCCTTGGCCGAGAAGGTCGAGAGATCACTCCCACGCCAGAGGGCGGCCATGCGGCGATCGCAGCGGTCGATCAAAGCCTCAAAGGGCAGCTGCCCGGTAGAGCCAAATGACTCGACGCCGAAGACAGCCCCGCCGTTGTTGTTGTAGAGGAAGGAGGAATTATTGACGATGCCCGAGAGCGCGGCGGCGGCGGCCTGCCACTCTTTTGAGTCAGGGGAAGCATTGACTCCCAGGTGCGGGAGGGGGAAGCCGAACTTCTCGGTGTAGTTCACCCAGTCCCGCATCGGCAGGCTTTTGAACATGTAGAGGATCGAGCAAGCGACCATGATGCCATCGCCCGTCGTGATCATCCAGCCGCCCTCTTCCAGAGGCTGCGCCCCGGCCTCCGTGCCGTTGAGTGAGAAACGGAGGCGACCGGTCGTCATCTCGAAGAACCAAAGGGGGACAAAGCGAAAGGTCGCACGGATACGGCCCGGCTCCGGGTGCCAGATGATTTCATGCACGGCCCTCTTCTTCCCCACGGCGTCGAGCATCTGGCGGCAGAGCATCGCCCAGCCTCCGCGCTCTTCCGGCTCCCAGGCATTCTCGGCGCGGACGTTGTTGAAAAAGCCCTCCAGGACTTCCGCGTGCCGTGCGGCCTCCTTGGTGCGGTCGGTATCGACCTGGACGATCTCCCAACTGTAGGAGCCGATTTTCTTCTTCCGCTTCGGGGCGACCGACATGAGGGTGTCGTCGCGCTCCTCGATCTCCTGCGCCACGTTGGCAAAGTCCCGGAGACGGCCGACGCGCCAGGCATCGATATAGCCGGAGAGCTTGCGCGGCGTAAGCCCCCGGATCGGGTTGAACCGGGTGCGCTTGGCGTGAGCGATAGACTCTGCGGCGAGGATGGACTCTGTTTTATCAGTGGGCATGGCTCAGAGGAGGATGGCCGTGTTGCGACCGGAAAGGGGGTCAATGTGGGTTGAGCGGGAAACAGCCGGGCTGGCGGCGGCAAAGGGGGCGCTGCTTTTCCCGGCATGCAAAGCCAGTGCAAGCGCCCAGAAACGGTCACTGTGGCCACTATCGTCCGACTCGGCCGTGAAGCGGATATTTCCCGCGGAAGTGGTTTCCTTGCGGATCTTGCGCAGGTCGGCCTCCAGATCCGCATCGCGGGGGATGCGGATCGAGCGGTCCTCGAAGGCCTTGCGCACCGGATAGGCCAGCTCTTCCTTCACGGGACCACTAAACCGCACTGCCTCCACCCGATAGGTGCCAAAGCGTTCCTGCGCCCGCTCGGCGAACTGCATTCCGAGGCCAGTCGAATCGATGCAACAACGCCGCATGCGCGGAAGACTCAAGATCCGGTAAAGGATTTCCTCCTGGCGCGAGAAGGGCATGTTTTGCAAAACCTCAATGCGCCGCGTGAAGGCCATCCCGCCCGTGCGCTCGACGAGGTAGAATACCGTGAGGTCTTTCTTCCGCCCGATGTCGACACCGAGGTAGAGCTCGCTCTGCGAGTCCTGCAAGTCGGCCAGGGATCGCTCCCATGCCTCGCTGATCGGGTAGGTGCAACCATCGATCAGCTCGTAGGGGAGGAAGGCGCTGGCATCGTCCGACGGCACGCACATGTACTCCTGTTGGAAGGAATCCTCCGAGGCACTACCGGCGCGGATAAATTCGAAGTAGTCTTGCTCGTCCATCTCCAGTCGCTCGTCGCCAGCGGGGAGGCGCTGTTGCAGCTTGTAGAGAAGACCCTGGTCGAGAGCATCCTCCAGGGTGACGCTGTGCAGGGAGATGCCCTTGGGGTTACCCCCGTCGCGAACCTCTTCAATGAGTTTGTTGAAGAAATTTTGACGACCCCGGTGGGTCGAGAAGATCGCCATCTGCCCGCCCCAAGTGATACCGGGGTAGGCAATCTCGTAGAGAAGTTTCGGGTCTTTGTGCAGGGCAAACTCGTCGAGCTTGCGGGTGCCACGCTTGCCCGCCTGGGCATCCGGGTTGGAGGATAGGGAATTGATTGTGTGGCCGTTGTCGAACCGCTGCACGTAGGCGGAATGCTTCCCGCCCTTGTCGTCGGTGATGTCCTGGAGGCCGAGCGCCTGCGAGCCGCGCTGGTAGTAGGATGCCCAGAAGCGGCAGTCATCGAGGTAGAGCTTGGCCTGTAACTCGTCGCGGCTGGAGACCCAGCAATCGTTCGGGCCGAGGAAGGTCTGCTCCATCGAGTCGAGCGCGTCCGACCAGGTCCAGCCGATCTGGCGGCTCTTCTCACCCACCTTGAGGCGGGAACGGTCGCCGCGCCATGCTTCCTGGTAGTGCAAGAGCATCCGCTCCGGATGGTGCGGAATGCACTTGGCGCGCCCAAAGGCTCCGGCTGTCGCGGTCTTACTCATATCAGCAAGCCCTCCCTGATCTTCTGAAGGCGCTCTTCAGGGGTCAGCCCGTCGTCGGTATCGAGATCATTTGTGAGCTGGTCCAGTTTCGCGGCTTTCTTTTCCAGCATACGCACCCGGCGCTTTTCGAGGCTGAGTTTATCCGACTGCAATTGAAGTTTCTTGGACTCCCCGATGACCTTGACCAGATTCACTAGTTCGCCCACATCCGCATCCTTGGCGACAGCGAGGTTAAAGGCCCGTTGGCCGATGGCCGTCAGCGTGGCCTCGTCGAAGTCGTTCTCGCTCTCGCGCATCACGCCGACGATCTCCTCAGCTACCCCGCGGGCCTTGCGGAAGCGCAGGGAGAAGCACTCCTTCTGCCAGAAGTCGGCAACCGCTCCGTAGGAGGTCGACACGCCAAACTCCGACTTGAGGCGCTTCTTCGCGGCCTCGTAGGAGATCCCCTCGTCGACCAACCAATCCGTCAACGCCGTGCGCTGATCGGGCGGGAGGTTGCGGAGCTTCGCGTCGCTTCTGGGTTTGCGGGCCATGGTTGTGATTAGGCGGCGTTGTTGAGGAGCCAGGCTTCGCCCTCGACTCGGATCGTGTAGGAGAGTCCCCGGTCTTGTTGCACGGAGAGGATGTACCGGTCCTGCTCACAGGCGGCGATCTCCGCATCAAACTCAGTAGGAGTCAGGCGGGGCACGTCGAGCGCCAGGCTCGACTGCAGGTGAGCGCCGAGGACCACGTAAGGCTTGCTGTTCAACAGCCCCTTGAGCAGAGCACGGCGGATTAAGAATTGGCGGCTAGTCATGGCTTCTGAGTCCTTTGAGGAGTTCCTTGTTTACGGCGCGTTGCTCGCGGGCGAACTCGCGGAAGTCGGCACCGAGGAGGTTGGCGGCATCGGTCTGCGCCTTGCTCTGCACCTCCAGCCGGGAGATGCGCGAGGCCTGCTTCTCCACATCTTCGTGGATCTCTTTGCGCGAGCGGGTGGCCCCCGTCAGGCGGGCATCGAGTAGCCCGTGATCCTTCTCGTAGTCGCTCCTCTCCACAAAGCGCTTCACCGCCTCGACCGAGAAGGGCTGTGGGTTTCGATCCTTGCCGAATGCTCTCATGATTCCGTTGTAGATCCACAAGCACGCACCCAGCCCGAAGAGGAAAGCGGCGATGGTGTCGGCGTTGTTGATAAAGTCTGGCATGGAGGGAGGTTTAGAGGTTCAGAGGTTTGGTTGGATCAGGGGATGATTACGGTCGGCTCGACGATGGTCGGCGGAGTGCTCAGAGCTTGGCTCGCGATGTTGTTGTTGCTCTCGATCACGGCCTTCCCGGCGTCGTAGATGAAGTAGCCGAGGGCGACTCTTGCAGCTATGCCGAGGGTCTGCTCGTAGGCGGACTTGGGCATGAAGTTGCCAGTCTCGCCCCAGTAGCTTTCCAGGAGGGCGAGCTTCTCGGTCTCAGCGACGCGGCGGTCTCCCCCGCCAGCGGCGAAGCGCTGCGGATCGATGTCGACCGGCACGGCCCCGGCGTTGCGCACAAAGGTGCCAAACTCGACACGGGCTCCGGGCTCCAGGGTGACGATGCTACCACTACCCGCGGCCCCTCCGACACCAAGCCGCGTGGTTTTCGTCACCGTTACGGTTTTATCAGGGGCGGTCGAGGTTGTCTCAGTGATCTCCCCGCCGAGCGAGAGGATCGCCGTGTCCTTGCGGGCATTGAGAGCGGAGTCCTTATAGTCCATCGAGCGGTCAAAGCCTGTCTGGCAGCCGGTAAACAAAAGGATAGGGATAAAAAGGAGCGCGGACTTCAGTCCGCCCCGTAGGAGCGGCTTGACGACAGGAGGGCGTGGGTAGCGGTTTGCCATTTTGGTATCAGTTGTGGAGGATGGGACCGAGCTGCTCATTGCGGGGCGGTTCGGAGGTAATTCGCCTCGCCTCCTTGAGGGCGAGCCCGTGGTAAGAAACAGAGTCGTCGATCGTGCAGTGGACCGTGCCGGGCACGTAGATGCCGGCATGGATCTCGGTGATCGCCTCGAGCGGATCGCCAGGCGTTTCAGAGTAGCGCATCTCGGTTACGGGCTCATGAGCCCGCGGGCGGTTGCCGTCCTGGCGCAGCCAAAAGACATCGTCGACGTTGGCGGGCACGCGGATCTTGAGTCCGGGCACAAGAACCAGCCATCGGCCAAAAATGGTGTAGGAGCGGTAAACCGGATCACAAAGCACCGCCGTTTCAATGCGCCTGCCGAGGCGATGCAGAGCCCGTGCAAGCTTGATAAAACCATGCCCAGCTCCCCAACTATAGGCGCATACCAGGATGCGGACATCGGGCGCACTCTCGCGGTCGACCATTGCGGCGATCTCGTCCCACCGGTCATCCCAGACCCGAGGCGTCTGCACGCAAACCACCTCGGAACTGTATCGGCGCAGCTTGCGCCAGAGAGAGATGGTCCCCGAGTGCTCTCCCAGCCCCTCCGTAAAACCGGAGATGGTAAACATCCAAGCCTCTATTGGCTTCCCCGTCATATAACCTTCTCCTCCGTAGCATCGGTCGCCAGACCGATGACCCTACCGCCGGGGCCATCCTCATGGGCGGGCGGACGCGCGTTCGTCCAACGGATCAACACGCCAGAAAACGGCAGCCCGTGTTGGTGCTCGAACCATTGCCGCATATCTTCCCAGCATGAGAAGCCATCAGCCACCGCGAACGATCCTCGCGGAACTTGCACGCGGAGATTGACCGACGATTCCGGCAGTAGCGTCACCCCATCGTTGGTGATTTCGATGCGATCCACATGCGTGATTATCCCCTCTGCCAGCATCTTTTGCTTACTGCGATACGGCTTGTCAGACCATGCGCGGAGGCTGATGTGGTCGCCAGTTTTCGGCATCCGTTTCGGTGTAGGCCGCACCGTTTGCGTCTTCTCTCCGCGCTCCACGAGTCCCGCGAATTGCGGCTTGAACATCCGCACGAAAGAGGACGAACAAGACGCTCCTGGACAACCCCTACCAGCCTTCTGGTTGGTGTTACATAAAGCCACACCGGGGGCGCGGCCTGCAGAGCCGTAGCCGCCCCCGGAGTCCCTTGGGCCTTTTTGGAAATTCAATCCAGCATCATGCATCGAGCATCCGCGCGAAGCGCATCGAGCATTGCGGCTCCGCCGCAAAATGGTCGCCACCGCGCACGCCTGGGAACCTACCCCATAGATCCAGGCAATGAATAATTGTGCACGGCGGCGGTAGAAAGTAAGCCCGCCGATAGTATTCCCACAAGGGGCGGTCCCGGACCCATTAACTCCGGGGGCGTAGCATCGGGCGCGCAGACCGATGAGGGGGCGGCGGGCTTGGGCCGAGCCTCTGCGGTCCTGCCGCGCGGCTATCGACCGTAAAAGGTTCCATCCGCTCAGGGGTGATCCTCCCCCGATACGCTTTGAGCCACTTGTGTCAGCAAGGAAGGTGTTGGCCCGGCGGGGGGAAATGAATACCAAAACCCCGCTCACAACGGATGGGAAAATGAAAAATGACAAATGCCCAATGAAAGATGAAAGATAAAAACTCATGCCGACACCTCCTGCCGTGGGTGGGTTGCTTTAGCGCCCGCCTTCCCCCTCATCCCATCAATGACCTGGGTCATGATAAGAGCCCTCTCGGCATCCGGGAGGCAGAGCAGCAACTGCGTGGCGAGCGTGGCGGCCATACCCGGCGAATAGACCAGTCGAAAGTAATGTCCCGCATCGACCGAGTTGAGGACCGCCACCGGGGAGTCCACCTTCGGCTTGCCATTGTGCCGCAGCGTGCGGCTCACCGCGATGCAATGCACCTGCGAGGTGATCGTCGACCTTGATTTGGGCTCGACTTTCGCGACGGCGCGCAGGTAGCTTTCGGATGTGGGTGGCATTGACGTCGCACAGCCTACCAGCCCAAAGCATAAGGGCCTAACGCCCCATTACCACCATTGCTTCTATTGCGGTTTTTTCGCTTTTAGGCACAAAAAAGCCCCGCGTTTGCGGGGCTTTTTTGTGGGGGGTTGGTCCGCTCAACTGTCATCCGATGACAGTTGGCGCAAAAGCGCCTTGGTGCGGGCGGAAATTTCTATCGTTGAGTTGTTCATTTATCTACCAGCCCATCTCGCGCCGAATACTGGCTTTCTGCTCCTCGATCACGAAAAACATAAACCCGTAGGCTCCCACAAAAACCAGCATGACCAGGATCCCGCCGATGACCATATTGCGTTGCCCGTATTTCGAGCGCTCATGCATATAAGCCGGGAAGGCGATAAACCACAGCAACACCGCGAACACGGCCCATACCAGCGGCCCCGCACGTTTTTTTCCCTTTTCGTCCACTCCGCCCATGTTCAGCTGATTGCCCTCGACCGCCATCAAAACGGCAGAAGCGGCCACTACCACAAAAGCCACCATGTTCAGCGAACCCATAGGGTCTTGCAGAAGATTCATTCCTCCCACCCAGAACCATGCCGCCGATGCTCCCAACAATGGAATAATGAGTAGAATGATCCCCAATGTGCTGTTGTCCGCCGTTGCAGCGAAAGCCGAACTGGCGGGCGAAGGCTTAGACACAGGAGGCTTCGGGCGGGCATCCTCGCCAAGTGACAGGTCGATCCATGCCGCGTTTTCTTCACCAGCCTTCGATACGTGCATGACAAATGGCTCACCATAATCGCCCGTTTTGAGCCGCCACTCGATCTGCATAATAGTCATCGGCTCGTCTTCGGTAACGCTATCGAGGTTCAGCCACCATTGGTCTGGCTGGTCGTTTTGAAACATCCACCTTCTCAGTTCGCTAATATTCATAAGGCAACACTCTTGGCAGCTCCGGAGCAGGCCGCAAGCCTAACCGCGATAGCCCAATCAGGTGTCATCGGATGACAGTTCAACTGGCTCCTCCATCCCGGTAAGTGTCTTCAGCGTCTTGGCAAACGCCAAATGTTGGAGAGCAGCGCGGTATACGGCCTCACTGCAGACGAGGTGCATTTTCTCCATCATCCAATCAAACTCCCTTTCTTGGGCCGCCTTATCCTTCTCGTGGGCTTTCTCGATCAAGCGAACGATCCGTATCTTAAGTTCTGAGTAATGGTCGGTAGGATTGCGAATTTTATTCTCCTCCCACGCGGCCCGAAGCGCCACATCGCTCGGTTGCTCCTCGACGGGAAAGTCTGTCAAAAGCCGATGGCTCTCCGTGCGGACGGGTATCCCCGCGACACGCTCGGCTGCCTCCAGCTTCCGCCAGGTCTTTCTTGTTATAGTTCCACCCTCTTGCCTTCCGCTAATTATAGTGCGCCAAGAGCACTTTATATAGGAGTCCAGTTCCTTAACAGTGACGCCCAGCTTATCGGCTAAAGCATCTGTCCGGTGCAAAAAGTGCATATTAGGTGAAATTTTATCTTGCATGGTGCAATTCTGAGTGCAAATTGGGTGCATGTTCACACAGACACCCGAAAAGATCGAGAGCAATCACCTCCGGCAGATTCTGGTCAGGAAAGGCCACTCTGTTCGTTCAGCCGCCAAGGAGATGGGGATGAGCCCTTCATACTTTTGTTCGTTGCTGAGCTCCTATGATCGCGGGGAAGCCTTCGCTAAATCAGTCGAAGAACTTCCCAAACGGGAACCCGCCAAGATGAAGACTCTCCGCCGCGATACTCGCGGCCCTCAACCAAAAACAAAGGCCACCGCCCTGGCAGGGCGATGACCTTCAAATAAGCCATAAAGCCATGAACCAACCCAATACACACACCGCCGTCAATCCCATTCTGGAAACGGCTTTCGAAAACCGCGAAGTACGGATCTTCGGCACCGTCGAAAATCCCGTAGTCGCTAGAAGCGATATTGAGCCCATTCTCAAGATACAGAATATCGCTGAGCTGAGGGACCGCCATGAGAGCGCCACGTCGAATCCAAAACAAACATCCTAACTACCATGTCACTCCGAAACAACACCGCTAATGGCGGTTCCTCTCCAGCGCC
>Ga0075123_10000655_pt1 | contig 17832 bp, 10 predicted proteins | sample AntAceMetag02UKX_FD_69808 | JGI IMG/M metagenome (GOLD analysis project Ga0075123, IMG submission 69808) | Saline lake microbial communities from Ace Lake, Antarctica - Antarctic Ace Lake Metagenome 02UKX | ecosystem: Environmental > Aquatic > Non-marine Saline and Alkaline > Saline | place... | reverse complement strand
TTTAATTCTTGATTTTTTGCTCTGAAATTAATACTTTAAATTAATTGGATTAAATTTTTTTAATTTGCCACAAATGATTTTTTTCTCTGTGTCTCTGTGGCAATAAAATGAGACCAAATTGTAAATGTCCGGAAAAGTATCAGAAGATAAAATTGCCCAGGTTAGAGAAGCCACCGATATTGTTGATTTAATCTCTAACTATCTTACGCTGAAAAAGGCAGGCAAGAGCTTTGTAGGATTGTGCCCGTTTCATGCGGACTCATCACCATCTTTTCATGTCAATCCGAACAACCAGCTTTATTACTGCTTTGGCTGCCAGAAAGGAGGTAATGTTTTCAATTTCCTGATGGAAATGGAAAAAATGTCTTTCAAGGAGGCGCTGGAATTTTTAGCTGAAAAAGCCGGGATTTCTTTGCCCCAGACCCAGGCAGATAATGTCCTGGAAAAAGAGAAAGAAGCCCTCTACTTTGTGAACCGCTGGGCGGCGAATTTGTTTTATAAAAATTTGCTTTCTCCGGCTGGCAAAAATGCTTTTGAATATATTCAGAACCGCGGCATCTCTCAAAAAACGATTAAGGATTTTGGGTTGGGCTATTCACTTCCCGGCTGGGACGGGCTGATTCAACAGGCAAAAAAAGACTCGGTTTCCCTGGAAGTTCTTTACAAAGCCGGATTGATCATCCGCAAAACCGACGGCGGCTATTACGACAGGTTTCGCGGCAGGTTTATGATTCCAATTGTAAATTTGTACAAAAAAGTGCTTGGGTTTGGCGGCAGAATTATTGTCGGTGACGAGAATCAGGCAAAATACATTAATTCACCCGAGACGCCAATTTACCACAAAGGATATATACTTTTTGGGATTTATCAGAGTAGACAGGCGATTCGCGAGCTGGAGCGGGCGATTTTTGTGGAAGGCTACACCGATTTGATTAGCCTGTATCAGGCAGGAGTGAAAAATGTGGTGGCGACATCCGGCACAGCTTTAACTGTCAACCAGGCGCGTTTGATAAAAAGATACACTGAAAATGTTATTTTGCTTTACGATGCTGATACAGCCGGCTCTTTAGCAGCAATGCGCGGCGCTGACATTTTTCTAGATGAGGGAATTGAAGTAAGCATAGTTACACTTCCATCAGGTTCAGACCCGGATAGCTTTATCCAGCAACATGGCGCACTGAAATTTAAGGAATTATTAAAACATCCATTTTCCATTGTTCAATTTAAAATAAATACGCTGATTAAAAAATTTAATTCATCCACTACCCAGGGTACATCTCAGATTATCAATGAGTTACTATCTTCAATTGCCAGGATTAAAAACAGCATCAAACAGAATCTGGCAGTCAAAGAAGTTGCCGAGCATTTTACACTTGATGAACGGGCATTAATGCAGCAACTGGATAACATAAAACGAAGCGGCAGAATTTTGCCTGTTACAGTTGAAAAAAAACAGGGAACAGAAAAAGCAAAACCAGCGATTAAGTCAAAATACGATATTGCTGAGGAAGATTTGCTCAGGCTGGTTCTTGAAGATGCCAACTGGCTGCCGAAAATTTTCCAATATATGCAGTTGGATGAAATTCAAAATAGAGAACATCGTGAACTCTTTTCCATTATCCTGGGACTTTTTCAACAAAATGAGAATTTTGATAACAAGGATATATTAAATACAATTACTGATCCAGAGACGTCATCAAAAATTGCTGATATTCTGACAAAAAAAATTGGCGAAACCGCAGACCGTCCACAATTGTTTGAAGATTGTTTGGTAATGTTAAAAAAACGAAAATTAGAAACACGATTACATAATTTAGCTCAGGAGATTAAAATTGCTCAGGACAAGGACCAGGATGCGTCGGAGTATATAAAAAAATATCAGCAGTGTAGGAAATATCTTCGCAAAGTGGAGACTAAAGAATTTTTAAATGAATAGAAATTATTTAGTAGATCCATATTTTATTAATAATATTGGAAAAAATTCTAAATATCAAATTCCAAATAACAAATAAATCTCAATACTCAATTTACAAAATTCAAAAGACGACTGAATAGTTTCAACTAATTTTAAGCATGAAAACAGTGTTCTATTAAAAAATCAAGGAGAAATAAATGCTAAAATACATTTTATCAATTTTGCTAACTTTAACAACTTCAACTTTTGCAAATGATTCTTTAATTCATCACCATGTATTGGCTACTGTTAATCCAGAAAAATGCCATCTTCAAGTTTTGGATGAAATCACGATCCCGGCAAAGCAGGTTAAACCTGTTTTGTATTTTTTACTCAACAGCGAACTTTCTGTTGAATCGAAGACACCGGGAGTGAAAATCAAACTGGAAAAAAGTGAAATCAAAGCTAAAGACTTTGGCATGGATCAGGAAGATTTTGAAAAGTCTTCAACGATATCGCAAAATAAGTATTCCATTACCTTTAACAATGGAGTAACAGGTGATGCTAAATTTCTTGTAAAATTCAGCGGCAAAATTCATCATCCTATTAAGCAAGTGGGAGAAGAGTATGCCCGGGGCTTCAGCCAAACGCCGGGGCTTATTGACGAAAAAGGCGTTTATCTTGCTGGCTCAACTTATTGGATTCCATGGTTCAATGATAAATTGATTACTTTCGATTTGACCATCACTATCCCTGAAGACTGGGATGTTGTCAGCCAGGGAAAAAGGATGGTTCACAAAAAAAAAGGCGACATACGAATCACACGTTGGGATTCTCCTGAACCAATGGAAGAAATATTTTTAATCGCCGCTAAATTCCATGAATATATTAAAAATATTGGCGCTGTTGATGTAATGGCTTTCTTGCGAACTCCCGATGAAAATCTTGCCCACAAATATCTTGAAACAACCGCACAATACCTGGAGATGTATCGCAAATTAGTCGGACCGTTTCCATTTTCCAAATTTGCTCTTGTGGAAAATTTTTGGGAAACTGGTTATGGGATGCCCTCATTTACTTTGTTAGGAGAAAAGGTAATTCGTTTTCCGTTCATTTTGCACTCATCTTATCCGCATGAATTGTTGCACAACTGGTGGGGAAACAGTGCTTACTTGGATTTTAAAACGGGCAACTGGTGTGAGGGAATAACCGTTTATATGGCAGATCATCTCATCAAGGAGCAGCGTGGGCAGGGCGCGCAATACCGCCAGTCAACATTGCAGAAATATACCGATTATGTTAATCCAACAAACGATTTTCCCGTTAGCAAATTTATTGCTCGCCATAGCGCGGCTACCGAAGCAGTCGGATATGGGAAATGTATGATGACCATGCACATGCTGCGTCAACAGGTTGGCGATGATTTATTCATCAAAGGATTTCAAAAATTCTATCGCGATAATAAATTTAAATTTGCTTCATTCAAAGATATCCGTCAGGCGTTTGAAGCTGTAACTGGCAAAGATTTCCAGCAATTCTTTCAGCAATGGATTGAACGAACCGGCGCCCCGGAACTTAGACTCTCTAATGTTGACGTTAAACAGGATCAAAAGGATTTTTCTCTTCAATTCACTCTGACCCAGATTCAGGAAGATGAAACTTATAACCTGGATATTCCCGCAGTGATCTCTTTTGAACAAAACATCAAATTTAAAAAACTGGAAATGACGCAAAAAGAACAAACTTACACAATTGTATTTTCGGAGAGACCGCTATTTTTAAGAATCGATCCCCAATTTGATGTTTTCCGCAGCCTGCATTATAATGAGATACATCCTTCTTTATCAAAAATATTCGGCGCTGAGCAGATCCTTTTTTTGCTGCCGTCAAAAGCAGATAAAACAGAATTGGAAAATTATCAACAGTTAGCGAAAACCTGGTCAAAAGACCCCTCTAAAAAAATCGAAATTAAATTGGATAGTGAAGTAACGGAAATGCCGGCGGACAGGGCAGTCTGGATATTTGGCAGGGAAAATTCATTTAAATCAATTATTGAAAAAGGGATCAAAGATTACGATGCCCAAATAAACGATAAAAATGTGCGTTTTGCAAAAACAACCTTGGCTGCTGATAAAAACAGCTTTATTGTTTGCGTTCGTCATCCGAAAAATAATAATTCGGTCGTTGTTTGGTTAACAATAGAAAATAAAGATGCGGTGGCAGGGCTATCGCGAAAGTTGCCTCATTATGGAAAATACAGCTATCTCGCTTTTGAAGGCAGTGAACCGACCAATATTGCCAAGGGTCAATGGTCTGCGGTTCATTCGCCCTTGAATGTTGATTTGTCAAAAATGGTTGGAAAATCACCCGAAAAAATTGCGATGGATTTGCCAAAACGAAAACCATTAGCCAGACTCGCTCCGGTTTTTTCTGCCGATAGAATGATGGGCTACATAAATTTTCTTGCCAGTGATGAACTGAAAGGTCGCGGATTGGGTACTGCCGGTATTGAAAAGGCGGCAAATTTTATCGTTGAGCAATTTAAAAAAGCAGGGCTAAAACCGGGCGCTGATGACGGCAGTTATTTCCAAACCTGGGAAGACGTGGTGGATGAGAAAAGCAATAAAGCCCCGATTAAGAATATCGTCGGCTTCATTCCTGGTACGAATAAAAATATGGCTGGCGAATCGGTGGTTGTGAGCGCGCATTATGATCACCTGGGTTTTGGTTGGCCCGATGTCCGCAAAGGAAATAAGGGGAAGATCCATTACGGGGCAGACGACAACGCCAGTGGAATTGCTGTGATGATGGAACTGGCTAACTTGTTGGGCAAATCTTTTAAACCCCAGCGCACTGTTATTTTTATTGCCTTTACTGCGGAAGAAAATGGCCTGGTGGGTTCAAGGCATTATGTTCAAAATAGCAAACGTTTTCCTGCAAAAAAGATCATCGGCGCTTTAAATCTTGATACCGTGGGACGGCTTGATGAAAATAAACTGCTGGTTCTAAACAGTTCCAGTGCCAGAGAGTGGAAATTTATTTTTATGGGCGCTGGCTATGTGAGCGGCGTGGAAGCAGAAATGGTAACCCAGGAACTCGATGCCAGCGACCAGGTTAGCTTTATTGAAGCCGGTATCCCGGCTGTCCAGTTTTTTTCCGGCGCGCACCGTGATTATCACCGACCGACTGATACAGCAGATAAGATTGATGCAGCAGGTTTGGTAAAAGTTGCAACCTTTGTCAGAGAAGGTATCCTTTACCTGGCAGAGAGGGAAGAACCGCTTTCTTTCAAAGGACAGGATAAGAAGGCAGCAAAGAAAGGGATGAAAAAGGGTGAGCGCAGAGTGAGTACAGGCACCATGCCCGATTTTTCATTTTCAGGCGAAGGTGTTCGCATTGGCGGCTTATCACAAGATTCCCCTGCTGCAAAAGCAGGATTGCAAAAAGGCGATGTGATCATTAAACTTGGTGAAAATAAAATTACCAATTTACGCGATTACTCAAATGCTTTGAAGTCATTCAATCCGGGGGATGAAGTGAAGCTTGTTTATGAGCGTGATGGTGAACAAATTTCTACTACAATTAAATTAGCAGCGCGTTAAATTTTAAATAAAAAAGAACTGTACAAAAAGAAAAGAAGATAAGGAGTAAACCATGTCCATCGTAGCAGGAATTGATTTTGGTACTTTAAGTGTCAGAACATCCATCTTTGACAGCGAGAAAGGCAGACTCGGCGCTGCCACTGCTGGTTACGAATTAATCCGTAAATCCGATGACCCGGATTTTGCCACTCAGCGACAGGAAGATCAGCTTCTCGCCCTGGTTGAAGCGATGAAGAACGCACTCAAAAATGCTGGTGTGGATGGCGCTCAAATAGAAGCGTTGGCAATTGATACAACCGGTTCTTCGATCATCCCTGTGGATGAAAATTTGAATCCTTTGGGTGACTATTATTTGTGGTGCGATCACCGTTCAAAAAAAGAAGCTGCGGAAATTACAAAAAAAGCGCATGAAGAAAATTTAGAAAATATTAAATGGTGCGGCGGAACTTATTCGTCTGAATGGGGGTTTTCAAAAGTGCTGCACTGGCTGCGTAACAATCCTGACAAACGTGATAAATTCGACAGTGCTTTTGAACATTGTGACTTAATCGTCGGCATTCTTTGTGGAGCAACAAAGCATGCGGATGTAAAAAGAAGCATTTGCGCAGCAGGACACAAATGGATGTGGGTTGATGAGCTCGGCGGACTGCCGCCCGAATCCTTTTTTACAAAAGTTGACCCGTTGCTAACAGGTGTCCGTGATAAAGTTAGCGGCGAATATGCCACATCATTCACAATAGCTGGAAATTTAAGTCCGGAATGGGCGGAGATGCTAAATTTAAAATCAGCCATTCCAATACCGGTGGGCGCACTGGATGCTCATTGGGACGCTATTGGCGCAGGTATTAAAGAAGGAGATGTGGTAAATGTTATCGGCACTTCAACCTGCATTATGGCAATTACGAAAAAAACAGAACTGATACCAGGAGTAGCGGGAATTGCAAATGGATCAATTCATCCCGATTATTACGGCATTGAAGCTGGCTTATCAGCGGTGGGTGATATATTTGATTCTATCGCCATGCGCGCCGGAACTTCTGTTGGCGAACTTTCCCTGGGATTGGAAAAATATAAAGGCGGTCAAACTGGTATGCTGCGTTTTAGCTGGGACAATGGTGACAGAACTGTTCTGGCAAATCCGGAACTTAGCGGTATGACCCTGGGATTGAATTTAACACACCAGGCTCAAGACGAACTTTTCGCTGCAATTGAAGGCACTGCTTTTCACACACGAATCATTTTAGAACGAATGAAAGAATACGGCGTTCCCATTAACCGCGTTATTAACGGCGGCGGCATTCCTCAGAAAAGTGATGTGCTGAACCAGGTTTACGCCAATGTATTAAACGTGCCTATTTTGGTTCCCGAACAGGAAGTTACCAGTCTTGGTTCGGCAATTTTTGCTTTTATGGCAGCAGGTACGTTTGATTCAATTGAACAGGCGCAGGAAAAATTATGTCCAACTTACAAGGTTTTCACTCCTAATTTAAAAACAGTTGAAATTTATGAAGAGTTGTTCGCTTTTTACCGAAAATTGTATTTTGCATTTGGGCAGCACGATTCAACATCGGTATGGGTTGGAGAAATTATGCCAAAGTTGAAAAAGATTGCGGAGAGAGTGAGATTAACTCAATAAACATTAAGCACTTTTTGTTCAGACACTAATCATTAACACCCAATATTTCAAAGCAAAGCGAATTTGCGTCTTTGCGGTGGAGAAACTTTTCAGGATAAATAGAGAAAAATGAAGCCTCGTGTCCTTCATTTACTTTCACAACGTCCTTTTTTAGCAGGCAGCGGTGTTACGCTTGATGCATTAGTGCGCTATGCTGTAAAGTCAGGGTGGGATCAACATGTCGTTGTTGGAATTCCAAAAAATACCCCTAAGCCGACAGTGGGAAATCTGGTACTAGATAAAATTTCACCACTAGTATTTGGCAACAAAAAATTACCATTCAATGTTCCCGGCATGAGTGACGTCATGCCCTATGCTAGCACCATATTTTCGAAAATGACAGATTCGCAGGTTGATGTTTATATAAATGCATGGAAAAATCATCTCAGCAAGGTTATATCCAAATTTACTCCTGATGTTATTCATTCACATCATATTTGGTTGATGAGCTCAATAATTAAAGACGTTGCTCCAAAAGTTCCTATACTCAATCAGTGTCACGCGACTGGTTTACGGCAAATGGTATTTTGTCCACATTTAGCAGACAGGGTAAAAAGAGGATGTGCCTGTAATGAACGTTTTCAGATTTTATTTGAAGAGCATTCAAAAAAATTATCTGAAGCGTTGGGGGTTTCAAATGACCGAATTCATATAATCCCGTCTGGATACCGGGAAGATTTATTTTATTCAACCAACAACAAAAATCGTAATCCAAAAGCTATTTTATATTCAGGAAAATTCAGTGAGGCAAAAGGATTGCCCTGGCTATTGGACGCATTTGAAAAGTTAGCAAATAAAATCCCTGATCTGCAATTACACATTGCAGGAACTGGCTTTGGTGAAGAAGCAGAAAAAATTAAACAAAGAATGAAGGTGTTGAGTCCACAGGTTATTTTGCACGGTCAGCTACGTCAGCTAAGACTTGCAGAGCTAATGAGACAATGTTCTGTTTTTGTGCTTCCTTCGTTTTATGAAGGAATTCCTCTTGTCCTTGTTGAAGCTTTGGCATGTGGATGCCGGTTGGTTTCCACTGAATTGCCTGGCGTGATGAAAAAATTATTTCATCACTTTGAATCTGTTTTTGAATTAGTGCCTCCACCGCGACTGAAAGGAGTCGATATTCCGGTAGTTGAAGACCTTCCGGCTTTTGTTGAAAATTTGATTAATGCAATAGAAACTTCGTTAAATAAACCTTTGTTAAATTCCGAAGACAAAAATATCGCAAGCAAACTTTCGCAATTCACCTGGAAGAAAATATTTCAACAAGTTGAAAAATTTTGGTTGGAATTAATTAGTTAAAAATAGAATCATATTTAAAAACGGATGCACCAGGCACTTTTATAGAATATAATAGAAATTGAAATATTTTATCCCTTCGGGATATTTATTATGGTGAAAAAATTGGATCAATAAAAAACACCCATCTTGATGTGGAAATTATAAAGAGTAGAAAATGAAATTGGTCAATAAAACAATCCTGATCACTGGCGCTTCTTCAGGAATCGGTAGAGAACTCGCAGTTCATTTAGCGGAAAAAAATAACCGTCTCGTTCTAATCGCCAGGCGCAAACAGATACTTCAAGAACTCATCGCATCTTTTCCCAAACACACGACAGGACACCTCTATTTTTCCTGTGATGTATCAGATCACGACGCTGTGAAAAATATTTGCAAGGAATTATTAAAAAAAGAAATTGTGTTTAATCTATTAATCTTGAATGCCGGTATTGGAGGTGTTTTTAAGGCAGCCGATATTGACCTGGAGAAATTTCGCCAAATTTTTGACGTTAATCTGTTCGGGAATGTTTATTTTATAAAATACTTACTTCCACCGATGATTGAGCGGCAGGCGGGACTCGTTGCTGCTGTCTCAAGTTTAGCCGGCTATCGCGGAATGCCCCGGTCTGCGCCGTATTCCGCAAGCAAAGCAGCTCTTTCCATATTAATGGAAAGTTTGCGAATCGATTTATGGAACAGCGGAGTGAAAGTTTCTCAGATTTCCCCGGGATTCGTGGAAACTCCAATGACCAATAAAAATAAATTTCCAATGCCATTTATGATACCAGTTAAAAAAGCAGTAAAGATAATCATCAAAGGGCTGGAAAAAGAAAAAACAGAAATCCATTTCCCGTATCGTTTATCTCTAATTGCTAAAATTGGGAAGTTGTTGCCTGATAATTTTTATGCTAAAATAATGCATGGAAAAAAATAAATAATTGCCACAGTTACTGATATGGATGGGAAAGTGATGTTATACTCGTTAAGGCTTGGTTCGTAACATTTAGAATATTACTTTTCAGTAGTAAAAATGAACATCAAATCTTGCAAAGCGTATGGAGCATAGCGCAAAGAGTGCATTTTGCAGCTAGGCGCTCTGCTCTTTGCGCTATGCATTAAGTGAGATAGATTATAAATTTTAAAGAAATATTTTACAAAAAAAATAAAAAAATGATTTATGATACTCTAGCACAAAAATTTTTGAAAGGAATTTAAAAATGTTCAAAACTAAAACAATTGTATTTTTATTTAGCACTTTATTTTTTCTTTTAATTGCTTCTGCTTCAATTTTTGCCTGTACCAATATCCTTGTTACTAAAGGCGCTTCAACGGACGGGTCAGTAATAATTACCTATTCCTGTGATGGTGAATTTCTTCCACACCTGCGATATACACCAGCACAGGATCATAAGGCTGATGAATTTTTCGAGATCAAGCGCCGCAATGGAAAAGTGATAAAAATTCCCCAGGTTGCGCATACTTATGCTGTGGTTGGATTAATGAATGAGTTTCAATTGACAGTTGGGGAAACAACGACCACAGGAAGAGAAGAACTTCGCAATCCTGATGGCGTGCTTCATTACTGGACGTTAATGCGGCTTGCTCTCCAGCGAGCAAAGACCGCCCGCGAGGCAATTAAAGTCATTACTGATTTAGTGGATAAATATGGCTATGCCAGTACTGCTGAGGCTTTTTCCATTGCTGATCCCAATGAAGCCTGGTTAATGGAAATGATTGGTACGGGAAAAGGAGGCAAAGGCGCGATCTGGGTTGCCCGGCGTGTCCCTGAAGGATATGTGTCCTGCCATGCTAATCTATCCCGAATCAGTGAATTCCCACCTGATGATCCAGAGAATTGTCTCTATTCCAAAAACATTATTTCCTTTGCCGTAAAAAAAGGCTACTACGATTCCAAATCAAAAGAACCGTTTCGATTCAATCTTGCCTACTGTCCGCCTGACCCGGAAAATTTGCACTATTGTGCAACACGTGTTTGGAGTATTTTACGCCGCTGTGCCCCGTCTCTTAATTTGTCTCCAGATTTTCATCGAGCAGTAAAAGGGGTCAAACAATATCCACTTTGGGTAAAACCTGATATAAAACTTTCGATCAAAGATGTTATGGCTTTAATGCGCGATCATTATGAAGGTACCGATTTCGATATGACCAAAGGAGTTGATGCAGGAGCATTCGGATGCCCAAACCGCTGGCGCCCCATTGACTGGAAAGTTGATAGCGTGGCATACAGTTGGGAACGTCCTATCTCCACTCAGCAAACAGGATTCTCGTTTGTTTCTCAATCCAGGTCATGGCTGCCAAATTCAATAGGCGGCGTTTATTGGTACGGAGTTGATGATACATATACTACATGTTATGTACCGTTTTATTGCGGAACAAACGATGTCCCAAAATCATTCACTGAAGGAGATATTCGTAAATTTTCCTGGGATTCTGCCTGGTGGGTATTTAATTTTGTGGCAAATTTTGCCAATTTGAAATATTCTTATATGATAAAGGATATTCAAGATATTCAAAAAGAATTAGAAGACAAGGCATTTGCATTGCAGCCAATTATCGAAAAAACAGCAATTGAACTGGAAAGATCAAATCCCGATTTATTAACAGATTATTTGACTAACTATTGTATTAGTCATGCTGAAAATGTTGTGAAAAGGTGGCGAGAGTTAGGTGAATTCCTGATAACAAAATACAATGATGGTTATGTTAAAGATAAAAATGGTCGTCCCAGGGAAGTCGGCTATCCCGAATATTGGCTTAAAGATGTTATCCATATGCGACCTCAACGGTTCAAACTTTTAGAATGGAAAAATGATTATTATAAATAATTATAGTAACTATTCATCATTACTAAATATATTGAAAATAAATTACTTAAAAAAAATTATAATCAAATGAATGAAAATGATATACTTAAAATAATTGGAAAAATAGCTGATAGAGAAGATATCTCTGTTTGGGCTATTGGCGGATTTGTTCGGGACAAAATATTAAATAAAGCTGCAAAAGATATTGATTTCGCTGTTGTCGGAAGTGGACCATATTTTGCCCAAAAAGTCGCTAAAGAACTGGGAACTCGCAATATTGTGGTTTATGAAAAATTTGGCACTGCTATGGTAAATTTCAATGAGTTCAAACTCGAATTTGTTAGTACAAGAACAGAGAGTTATCGTGAAGACTCGAGAAAACCTGTTGTAATAGAATCAACTTTAGATGAAGATCTTTTAAGACGCGATTTTACGATTAATGCTATTGCTTATGGATTAAACAAGGACAACTTTGGTGAAATTTATGATCCGCTTAATGGACAGCAAGATATAAAAAAACAGATTCTCCGTACACCATTAGATCCTGTAGTAACTTTTAAAGACGATCCATTGCGAATTATGAGAGCTATAAGATTTACGGCTCGGCTCAGGTTTGATATTGATCCTTTAACGTACAAGGCATTAAAAAAAATGTATCAGCGGTTGAAAATTGTTTCCCAGGAACGCATCACTGATGAATTAATGAAAATTATTGAAGTTGATCGTCCTTCGGTTGGATTGAAATTATTAGATGAGGCAGGGATTTTGGGCTTGATATTACCTGAACTAACAACGATGAAAGGTGTTGAACAACGAAAGGATTATCATCACAAAGATGTTTTTAAGCATACATTAATGGTAGTAGATAATATTGCTAAAGCGAGTAAAAATCGTGACTTGAGATTTGCTGCATTAGTTCATGATATCGGTAAACCCATCACAAAAAGATTTGTTGATGGTCAGGGCTGGACATTTCACGGGCATGAGGAAATTGGCGCTAGAATGATCCCTAAAATTTGTCGCAGGTTAAAATTGCCCAATCAATTATCGAAATATGCAGAAAAATTAACGCGTCTCCATTTACGTCCTATTCACCTTTCTGAAGAAGGCGTAACTGATTCTGCCATTAGAAGATTAATTGTCCAGGCTGAAAATGATATTGACGACCTGTTGACGCTGTGCCGGGCTGACATTACTTCTCAAAATCCACAGCGGGTGAAAAGACATCTGGCGAATTTTGATTATGTTGTGAAACGAATTCAGGAAGTTGAAGAGAAGGACAACCTGCGGGCTTTTCAATCGCCAGTTCGTGGAGATGAAATTATGAAAGTCTATGGACTAACACCAGGTCCAAAAGTTGGTAAGATCAAAAAGCAAATTGAAGAAGCGATTCTCGATGGCATTATTCCTTACGAATATGATGCGGCTTATCAGTACCTTTTGAAAATTAAAGAGGAAGAATTGGGCGATTTTTAATTTCTGATTTTTAACCTCAACTGTAATCCCTTACTTATTGGTGATAAACAAAATGGAAAGCTTCATCCACTTGAAGTTAAATCGAATATATTAGAACCGAAGATCACAAAATCCTTTAGAAGTTTTATTGAAAAATATCAGCATGAAAAAAGATTCGTGGCAAACGAAAAATTATTTGCAAATAGAAAAATCGAGGAGACATCTGTGTTTTGGATACCGCTTTATCATGTAAATTTGCGGATATGAGATTCAGTGTTTTTCGGTGTTTAATTATGATAATCATTAGCAACTCAAAAAAAAATTTGCAAACAACTTTAGTTTAGCTATGGCTCAATTTAAGTGTTAATTGAATTCCCCTTCTGGAATTACAAAATCAAAATTATTTTCTCCTACACTTTTTTTGAGTTGTAAATAGATTTTATTAATTTTCTCTCTCGAATCATAAGGCCCTGCAAAATAAAACGGCTTTCCATTTCTTCCAAATTCGATCGCACCATCAAACTCCATTTCTTCCCTGCGGTTTAGAATAAATTTTGTAACTTTGAAATCAGACTGGGGTTTGAAACCAAGATTTTCGGCATACTCGATGCCCCCATAAACAATTGAATGGGCATAATCAACATCAATCGCTATTTGTTTCTCATCAGGCTTATTATATATCATGTCTTTTATTTCAGCAGAAGAAATGTCAGGATTGTAAAATGTGTTTTTTAATCCTAAACAAAAAATGTCAATAAGATAAACACCCATTACAAATTTGTGGTCAGGTTTTTCTCTAAAAATGTAAATATTACACATTCCACTTTCCTGCCAGCCCGCAGTAATATAACATTCTGTAATTGGATAACTCCGAGCTTTTCTCAATTGATTTGGGACAGATGTAGTGTCAACAGCAGCGATTCGTTTTCTTTTTTTAGGAGGTTTTTTCATATTTTTTTTGCTCATTGTAGATTTCTTCCTTTATCTAAATTTCTTAATGAGTATAATAATTAGCTTGATTCGCGAAATTAGCCATTATTAACTGAATCTGCAAATTTAAAAAAAATGAACCACAAAATACATAAAGGACACAGAGAAAAATAACAGACATCATACATGATTTAAAAATATTTAGTATTTAACAATTTAAAAATTAACTGGTTAAACAACCATAAGAAGGGTGTAAACCAATAATTTCGGACAATAAAATCATAGAACATAACCAGGAGATTCTTATTATCGCAGAATGATTGATAGCAGAATAATTTTATTTAATTTGATTTATCAGTGAATTATTTGCTTTCTATCTAAAATTTGTAAATAAAGCCCCCAGTCACCACTTTCTTGAGCGACTTTCACTAATATTTCATTCCGTCCTTTCTTGACTTGAATTGGAATAATGTCATCACAGGCGCGGGCGGAGCGTCCTTTATTTTTCCGAAAATATTCTTTTTCGTTAACCCAGATTGCGGCGCCATCATCGCTGCCAAATAAGAGCAATACTTTTCCTTTTTCAGTCGCTCTTATTGTTGTGTATGCGTAACTCACAAATTTTTCATTGGAAGACAATTTACCCAATAAATCTAAATAACCAAATTTATTGCTTTCTCTTTCTTCCCATTTCAACTCGCTTTGTTTTATTCCTTTGTAGCTTTTTGATAGGTTAACTTTTTTTTCAGGTTCGTGGGGAACGCTTAATCCTTCATTTTCTTCGTTTGCAAAGGGTCCGAGAACCCACCAATTTTTCACGGTAATAGTATTCATTTCTTTGTGTCGTGAGATACGGGAAATTAATTGCCTTGACAGATCAATTTTGTAAGGTGCGAATTCATCAGCTAATTTCAGCCACTCATCAAAATGCGTATAATCATGGGTAATGAAGTAAAAAGGGTAAAAACGGTATTTATTCTCTGGTGTAGCATTTTCTTTGAGAAAGTTGTCCAAAATTGACGGATCAACTTTTTTAGCGTTTTTTGAAAATACAATTCCCAAATGATCCACCGCTCCATTAGCATACTCACTATCTGAAAAATATTTCAAATAGGACAAAATTTTATCAATATCTTCCCATCCAGCAGTTCTGATCTTTGAAAAAATGGCTTCTTCCAGCGAAATTTGAATATCCTGATTTTTGAAACCGATGTATTGCTGGTATGGTCTGGACTTCCGCACATTACGTTGGGAATTATCCGCTTCAAGATGTAATTTCAGAATTGGAGACGGCACCATGTTGCCGGAAAGCGCCTTTGCCTTTACCGGAATTATCAATGGATCACCAGGTTGCAGAGCAATCTTCTCTTTAACAGGTGGAGTAATTTTCCAATTATCTTTAGCATGCCATGAATAATACCCAACAACTGGTTTGGTGAAATTGGTTTTTAAAACAATGTTTGTATCGTAAAAAATTTCATTATTCTGGGCGGCAACGGGAATAACTTCTCCCAGCGCATATTTCAATCGCCGTTCTAATTCAAACATTTCATATTCGACAAAATTTCCCGGCATAAAATCCTGACCTTTATTCAGAGAAAAAGTATCAAAAACTTCACCGTCGATGGAAATAGTTTTTCCGTTAATTTGATTTTCTGTTACATCCATAATAACAAAATGGTAAATACTTCGGTAATAAGCTGCATAAGGTTGGGGAATGACAGAGTACAGAGGAGCCCCGCCACCAGCGCTGATAATATGAATTGGACCCTGCTGTTTTTCACTCATATTGCCAATTGGAAAAGTGCGAACGTAATAATGATCATGTCCGGCAATGACAAAGTTTACACCATATTGAATAAATAGCGGTGTCCAATAATAACGAATGTCGTAAACAGGTCTTGCCGGATGAACATGAAATAGAGGATGGTGAAACATGACAATTTTCCAGGTCTTGTCTTGATTCGTTTTCAACTCATCTACCAGCCATTTGTATTGTTCTGATGATGGACTTCCGTCTTCACAACTATTCAAACTAATAAAATGAACTGAACCATAATCCGCTGACCACCATGGTTTGCCTTCATGAATTGTGAAATATTCAAAATAATAACCAGCTTTTCGTTCATGATTTCCGAGACTCGGATAGACTGGAACTTCTCTGATTAATTCTTTGGCTGGATCAAAAAATTGAGGTTTCCACTGTTCAATCCTATTACCGCTGGCAACCATGTCGCCGCTGTGAAGAATAATGTCTGGATTAAATTTAGCGACTTGTTGACAAATTTTAGCAAATACTTTAACCTGACTTCGTGAATCAGCAACTATGGCGATGCGCACGGGTGTTTCAATATTTACAGGCGCAGTTTTAAAATGAAAAATTTGGGTGGATTCGTTTTCCCAGGTACACTGGTAATAATATTTTTGATTGGGCTTTAAGCCTGTAATTCGAATCTGATGTAATTTACTCGCTTTTTCTTCTTTCACACTGTTATTTAAATTATCGGGTAAAGAACCAAAAAGAATTTTCCCGATTGTTGGTGCCGTAGTTTCCCAGAGAATGGTAATTCCGCCTGGTTTTGCAGACTGTAGGTAAGGTCCGACATGAAGTGTGTTTGCGAATAAACTTGTAGTTAGAAATACAACAAAAAATAGAGGTAGTAAAGTTTTAAATTTTGACATATCTTAACTCCATAATCGTTATAAAAATATTTTAGTTTGAACAAAAAAAACTTATTGTATTTAAACAAAAAGGTTTTTTAATAGTTTCATTTTTTTTCTGTCGGCAAAGGATGAACTCCCTCCTCACTAATGCCCGTAACATAATAATCCGGATCATTCAGAAAACTCAAAAAAATCACAATAAAAGCGATAGCGGCTTCGATCATGAGCGGCTTATCTTCGTAAAGTTCTGCCAGTTTTTTTTCACGGAGTTTTTTCTTTGGCTCATCAAAGGTGGACATAAAAAGTCCATCGAGGCGCTGTTCCGGTATCGGCGGAGTAATGGTATCAATACCGCCATGCTGAACGTATTCCATTGTTTCGATCAAAAGGCTTCTTGCTCTTTTGAGAGAAGTTTCATGATAACCGAATATATGTAAAGCAATTCGCTGGGCTTCTTTCATGCTTGCCCTGGCGAGATAATTAAAAATGCTCTGGGCAACTTTGTCTTTGCTTGCAGCCTTTTTCTGTCTGATCAATGACATGAGTACGGTATTTTTAAATAGTTGATACAGTCGCTGGGCGCCATTAAGAGCGGCAGGTGGTGGATGAGGCATTTTCGGTTTGTGGCCGCGAAAGGAACTGCTGAATAACATTTGAAAGACAACTTCAAAAAAATCTGTTTTATGTAATGGGTCTTCAAATTCGATTCGCATATCCAGCGTATTGTCCAATCGGTCAACCAACTTAATGCGGATAGTTTCCGGTGTTTTTTTAGATTGATCAATCAGTCTTCCAATGTAACGGTAATAGGTTTCATTGTGATCTTTCGTCAACCATTTTAACCGTTCCATCAGGAACCATTGATCCACTTCAGGAATTTTATTAACAAAACTTTGAAACCGGGTGTCTAATTTGACCCAACCGGAAATGTCTAGTTTTCTGGGTTTAATATCTTCAAAATTGTCGTGGAGCAAAGTAACCATTAAGTCAAGCAGGTTGGATTTCTCGGAGACCCTGGCAAGCAGGGCTGTGGCGCGCAACGGATGCAGAACAGAAAGTGGCCCCAATCTACGTTTTCTTTGACCGTACATTTTGCTCAAATATTCAAGCACCTGCAAAAAAACTTTTCTATCCTGCTGGGATATAGTTTTATCGCCGAGTAGAATGGTGGCGATGTTATTCCAATCGATATTTTTTGCGCTCAGTTGATAGTTCAACACGGCAGACAACCGTAAATATTCGTCAAAATCATAGAAGATCATAATGGATTCCCCAGGATGAACAAAACAATGTTAATTTTTTTCAAAAAAAGCACTATTCGTTGAAGATAATACAATTAACTTATGAATGCAATAAAAATATCAAAACTATTTAAAAATATTAGTACCCACGGGTTGCCTCAAAAATAAAGTAACTTTACTAATTTTGAACTTTTATCAAAATTGGTCGTTGCTTCATAATTTATGTAACCGTAAAACAAGGAGAATTAATTATGAGCATAGCGTCCAA
>Ga0075123_10000653_pt1 | contig 17859 bp, 15 predicted proteins | sample AntAceMetag02UKX_FD_69808 | JGI IMG/M metagenome (GOLD analysis project Ga0075123, IMG submission 69808) | Saline lake microbial communities from Ace Lake, Antarctica - Antarctic Ace Lake Metagenome 02UKX | ecosystem: Environmental > Aquatic > Non-marine Saline and Alkaline > Saline | place... | reverse complement strand
GCTGGCTGCGTTAAAAGCATCGCAATGGGTTGTTCGGGTTTGACGGGCAAATTACGGATGCATCAGTCACTTTTGCCACATTTTGACGTTACTCTTTGTGCTGGCTGCGGCCTTTGCATTGAAGGTTGTCCTGAAGACGCTTTGAGCCTGAAATTGTCTGAGACAGTTCCGGTTGTGGATCCTGAAAAATGTATAGGTTGCGGTGAATGTGAGGCAATCTGTGCCATAGGAGAAAGGGCTATTAAACTACATGGAGAACAAATTACCGACTGGGAGAGAGGTAGTCAAACTTTGCCGATACGAATGGCTGATTACACAATCGGACTTATGAATGGCAGGTGGGATAACACAATGCACGTGATGCATATGTACGCGATAACCGAGCGATGTGATTGTCTGGATATAAAACAATCGCCTATGCTCAAATGTGATCTTGGTTTTCTTATTGGAAAGAACCCTTTTGCAATCGACAGATTAGCCAGCCGGTTACTTTCTGAAGCTCTGCGTAAAGAAGACAAGACGGCTGACGAATCGTTCCTGCAATCAGTCGAATTGACAGCGAATTATGTCTATGAAACATACGGGATATTAACCGATGTTCCTGTACAAAAGACAACCGTATCGTGAATTTAGCAATACCAAGGAATATTTATAACGGAGATGTAATGACAAAAAATAAAGAAACTGACACTCAACGCAAGAACGAGAATTCACCCCAACAACGGCAAGGAGCCTTAGTAAATCCCTACTGTAGGCTGACCGATAAGCAGATAAAGCTTGTAGATTCTGTATCGCGAGAACTTTTGGAAGATCCAGGGCTGTTGTGTTACAACCAGCAGGCTACTGAGCTTTTCAAAGCCGCTGGTGCTAAAATAGAAGATGCAGGCAAATGCGTTCGCATCCGTATACCTTCTGCTGTCATCGACAAAATTCTAAAGACTGCTCCGTCAAAAATCATACTTGGTGCTCGCAATCCGGAGAACCGACTCATCCTCGATGCCCATGAGCCTCGTGTGCGATTCGGTAGTGGTTCTGAAACCAATATCTGGCTGGATGTGGATTTCGATGGAAAAGAACCCCTCTTTACCCGACAGGAAGGCTCAGTTGAACGGTTATGCCGAGCAGCACATTTGTGCGAAAACCTTGAAAATCTGGACTTTTTCATCCGTTGTGTGAATATTCGCAATACAGAGATTACTGGCGAAAACAAAGATGTAAATAAGTTTCTTGCCAGCTTGAATAATATCACAAAACACGTCCAAGCCGGCTTGACAGACCTTGCGGCTTTGGATGACGTTATTAAGATGGGTCAGATTATCGCAGGTGGCCAAAAGGCTTTTGAGAAAGAGCCTGTCCTGTCTTTCATAACATGCGTTATTAAAAGCCCGTTGCAAGTCGTAAATGATACAGCCGATAAACTAATCGAAATATCAAAACGTCGAGTTCCTGTAGTAATTTCGAGCTGTCCGATGGGCGGAGCTACCGGCTCTTTCGATGAATTTGGTATGGTCGCTCAAATCAATGCCGAACTTTTGGCGGGCATAGCTTTGAATCAGCTTGTCTGCCCCGGTGCTCCGGTACTTTATGGTGCGGTGCCGGTACGAACGAGGCTTGATAATCTTAACGATATGTATGGCGCTCCTGAGTTCAATCACTATAACATCGATTGTGCCCAAATGGCCCGATTCTATGGCCTGCCTTGTTATTCAACAGCTGGCGTAGGCGATATTGATGTTCCAGGTATACAGGCAACAGCAGAAAAACTGATAACACTTACAGATGTGCCACGATCTGGAGCTCAATATATCCACTATGCCTTTGGTTTGCTTGAGCGTACCAATGTCTTTTGTCCTGAACAGGCTGTTATGGATAATGAGCATATCGGCATTATCAAACATATGCTAACCGAAGTTGATGTTTGCAAAGAAAAACAACAGGCAGTATTAGCTCAGATACGTGAGGTAATGGAAACAGATCACAAAACATTTATGTATCATTTGCCGTTGCCGACCCGGGACAATGTATATGTACGTTATCCATTGGAAGATAAAGATAACGGGGCTTTGTATGCTGCCCGTCAGCGATATCAGGAAATTATGAAAAAACCACGCAATCAGCTTCCCAAGGAAATTCAGCAGGAAATTACAGATATAATTCCAGGAATTCTACCAGGATTCCCAGACACGAAAAACAGCACCTGGGAAATACATTAATCATAACAGGAGAAAAATACGATGCCAGACAAAGAAGAAAACGAACAGATGCACGCTTACAGTGAAGCGGTAAAGAGCGGTCTTTACGCAAAGAAAACAGGGCTCATAGGAAAATATGATAATGTCCGTCGTTACTGGGAAGATGAAATTACCCGGCACTTTCTGTACCCCCATCTAAAAAAGCTTATCGAAAGGGCATCGTTAAGGATGCAACGCTTGCGAGTTATGGACTTAGGTTGCGGAAGTGCCGATGGACTGGAACTGCTCAGAGGCATCCGAGACCGTGACCCTGATCTTGAAGAAGTGGAAGTAAACCTACTGACCCCGGAGATATTGGGTTTTTATAAAGGTGTTGACCTGAGTGTGGATCTGCTTGCTCAGGGCAAATCTATTTATGACGGGAACCCAAAAATCACTTTTGCTAAAGCCGACTTTACTAAAGGGCTGCCTATACGCCAAGGAGAAGAACATTACGACCTCTATTTCTCTTCATATGGTGCGACCTCACACCATAATGATCTTGAAACACTGGTACGGCTTTTGTCGGATATTGCCAAGGCAACTAAGGATTATAGTATTATTGTCTGCGATTGGCTGGGGCGCTATTCTTACGAATGGCAAAGTCTTTGGACGAATAGCCTGTCCAAAAACTGTAATATGGATTATGTCGTTTCCTATATTTATGATAAGGAGGAAAGAGAGCAGCGACGAAGTGAGCTTCAGCATCTGAACCTGCGATTGGTCAGCCGCCAGGAGATCGAGAAGGTTATCGATAAGGCAAGCAAACGAGCAGGTGTTACAATTAAGCCATTGACTTATTTTGACAGATCCATATTCACTGGCAGACATATGGATACGGCCGAATATAACAAACATACCCAACCTATTCGCCAAGCGGTTAATTCTCTGCACGAGGCAAATATGCGAACAGATTTGAGTTCTCTACTGGTGGATTATGTTCCTAAAAAAAGTTTCGATTTTATAAACAATCATTTAGAACACCTTCAGGTATCTTGGAATACTCTCATCCAATATACACAAAAGCTCATCACGGTATATGATGAACAGCAACGCAGCTTCACCGAGAAACCGGGCGAGATACCTGCATCATACCCGGACGCTCTTCACGAGATGATGGACCGCATGCGGCTGGTGGTTGAAGGTGTCGGTTGGCTTGGCTTGGGTCTGCCGCGAGAGAATATTATTGAACCTCAGTTAGGATATGCCTTGCGTTATCTGGTTATGAATGTGCAACAAGGCATAGGTTGCGGCCATGGTTTTTCCGGAATATTTGAAGTGGACAAAAGTTAAGAGAGGCTTGTTTTGATAAGATTTGACCATGTAAATAAAGTTTATCCGAATGGTTTAAAGGCTGTTTGCGATCTTTCATTAGAGATAGAAGAAGGTGAAACGCTTGTGTTGTTAGGAACCAGCGGTAGCGGCAAGACCACTAGTATGAAAATGGTAAATCGGCTAATTGAGCCTACAGAAGGTCGTATACTCATCGAAGATATCGATATTATGGAACAAAACCCTATCGAGCTAAGACGCAAAATTGGGTATGCAATTCAACACATAGGTTTGTTTCCCCATATGACTGTAACAGAGAATATTGCTGTGGTGCCCAAACTTCTAAAATGGTCTGGGGACAAAATAAACGAACGTATTGACGAACTTTTGAGCCTGGTTGGACTCGAACCCGAACAATTCAGATTCCGCTACCCTGCTCAACTCAGCGGCGGACAACGGCAGAGAATCGGCGTTGCCAGAGCCTTGGCAGCTGATCCACCCATTGTTTTAATGGATGAGCCATTCGGTGCCTTGGATCCTATCACCCGTGAACAGCTTCAAAATGAATTTATTGAACTGGAAACGGAGATTAAAAAAACAATTATTTTTGTAACTCACGATGTATTTGAAGCCGTCAAGATGGGTGACCGTATTGCTCTTTTAGATGCCGGAGTATTGCAGCAGCTTGCAACTCCGGTTGAGCTTGTTGAAAATCCTGCCAACGAGTTTGTAGACCAGTTTCTTGGCCAGCATCGATTCCAATTGTCACTTCTTACAAGGACACTGAAAACAATTATGCCGGAAACAAAGCAGACGGCCTTTACCAGCGAAGGTCCCGTACCATCGCAACACCTGCGTGCCAACAATTCCCTTATCGAGGCTCTTGATCTGTTCAAAAAAAGCTGCAAAGCTACTTTGCCTGTCTATCAGAAAGGCTTGTTTATTGGCAATCTACAAAAAACTGAACTTCTTAAAGCCATCACCGGAATACTCGGAGAAACGGGAGGTACCACATGAGCACGCTAATATCATTCCTGCAGAAACTCGGCCCCGAGATACTCAGCCGTAGTTATGAACATGTTTACCTTGTATTTTTATCGATGACGGTTGCAGTTTTGATAGCCCTGCCTTTAGGCATTTACTTGTCCAAGAGTAAGCATCTCAAACTGGTCTCAATTATTATGGGCCTGGCAGGTATAATTCAGACTGTTCCGAGTTTAGCACTTATTGCTTTTATTGTTGTCATTTTTGCGATTATTTCACTGCCAACCATCGGAACGATACCGGCTATGGTGGCTCTTGTACTGTATGCTTTACTGCCGATTTTGCGTAATACTTATACGGGCATCAGGCAGGTAGATGAATCGGTTATCGAAGTGGCAACGGGTATGGGAATGAAACCGATGCAGATATTGTTCTCTATAGAACTGCCGTTGTCACTGCCTGTAATAATGACTGGAATACGAATTTCTACAGTATGGACTATCGGAGTGGCCACTTTGTGCGCCCTTATAGGTGCAGGAGGACTTGGCGATCTTATTATTAAGGGACTACGTAGCATCCAGATAGATTACCTTTTGGCTGGAACTATTCCGGCAGCGATTTTGGCTATAATATTTGATTGGATTCTCGGCTTAGTGGAGAAATGGCTTACTCCTGAAGGATTGAGCGGCGAAGTAGAAAGTTGAGTATAGGGACAATATATATGAGTAAAAAAAGTATTAACTCTACTAACAAAAAGCCTCAACAGCAGAAGATAGCTTCTGATGATCGGCTCAATAAGCTTATTCAGCGTATTGTTGCAAAATTAAAACGCGGAAACGGTCTGGAAGCTATGAGTCTGTTTGCCGAAGGTAAGGCACACCATATTTTGCCAGCCACACCTGATCTGCCCCTGCAACTTGTCGAACTTATGGGAAAGGAAATGGCAGATAAGCTTATAACTGTGTTCGTACATTCTCCCTGTCCTTTTTGCAAAAAAGGCGGGGCAACGTGTGAGAATTGTGACGGACACGGACATATAGATCACGAAATGGTATGTACCGATTGCCTTGGTCTTGGCCTGATAAAGTGCGATTTCTGCGATGGATCGGGGTGGAGTACCATAGATTCAATACCGTCAGAGCTTCGTGCTTTGGTGTTGTACCAAAGAACAAAGGTTGCAAAGATTCGAATCAAAAAAATCCTTGTAAGACCTATTCCAGATATCGCTCGATACAAACCCGTCATTATTCTCAAGAAATGTGCTCAGTTATTGATGGACTTGAATAGATACATCGGTGTGCTTGAAAATACCGTTACTGGCAAAAATGAGTTAGTTAAATCGCGTTACTGGTCCCCAAAAAAGGTCAAAAAAATAGTTGCCACCTGTATCCAGGTCTCGGTTGATGCAGAAAAAAAAGCCAGAGAGATAATTAAATATATGGGCCAAGTGGCTCAGAGACAAACAGAAAATCCTGATGAAGACAGTGACACCCAAAAGCTTGCTGCTGTCAGAACAGAATTTTATGAATCGCTGTTGGATTCCTCTAACATTTTTTCCGGTACAAATCTGGAACATCCATTTCTGGATAAAGCTATAAAAAAACTGAGTGGCCGACGTGCCGAGCCAAAAAAGGATGACCAGATAATTCTTTGATAACAGACAAACAGAAAGGACGATTAAGTAATGAGTACTAGAACTCGCGTAAAGATTCTTATCGGTGTCGTGGTAGTTATCGCGGTTTTGCTGGCAGTAACACGGCATAAAAGCTCATCAGGCGGACTTAGAATAGCCTTTGGTGCCGAATTTCTGACTCGCCCCGATGGATACAGCGGATTATCCAGCCATTATGGTTTCCAGTTCGCCTCTGAACCGAAGCAGATGCTTGATGGTCTGATGTACAAAGCATTGGCTGATGGAACGGTAGACGTGATCAATGCCTTTTCTACCGATGGGCGTATTCCAGCTTATGACTTGTTTTGCCTCAAAGACGACGAAAACTTTTTTCCACCATATTATGCGGCCCCGTTGGTCAGGAAGAAAACACTGGCTCGTCTGCCTGAACTCGAAGATATCTTAAATCGGTTGGGTGGTGTATTTTCCAATGAAGTTATGCAGAAACTCAATTTTCAGGTAGATGAAAAGGGGCTAAAGGCCAGTGACGTTGCCAGGCAATTCCTGAGCGAGACTGGGCTTATTGAGATCAATGCCCAATCGGGCGACGGCTCTGCCGGGCTAATTACCGTCGGAAGCAAGGAGTTTACCGAGCAAGAAATACTTGGCGAGATAATAGCAATTTTGATCGAGTATAATTCTAATATCAAGGTTGTGCGAAAACTCAACCTTGGTGGGACAATTATTTGTTTCAATGCCCTCAAAGCCGGAGACCTCGACATTTACGCAGAATATACAGGCACAGGTTTGGTAAATATATTGAAAGCTGATGTTCAGTCTGATCCCAAGAAAACTTACGACATTGTTAAAAAAGAATTTGCAAAAAAATACGATATGATTTGGCTAAAGCCGCTTGGCTTTAATAATACATATACACTTACAATGCGGGGAAAACATGCCAATCAGCTTGGCATAAAAACTATATCTGATTTGGCAGATTTTGTGAAAAGCCGAACTAAACAATAAATCATAATAGGATTTGATTCTTCAGAAAGGATAAGAAGTTATGGCAGGAATAGCCGGCACATTTGGAAACGAAACAAAAAAAGAAATCGTAAAGCAGATGCTAAACAAGATAAAGCATCGTGGCCCGGATAATATGAACATTCATCAAACAGATGGCATTTGCGGCGGTGTGGTTGCATCCGATTTGTCCCATGCACGGGGAAACGGTTTTGCTGTAGATGGCGATATCGCAGTGCTATTCGACGGTGAAATATATAATGAGCGTAGTACGGGAACCTCAGATGCCCAAGTGGTTTTGGAGTTATACAAAAAACACGGTAGCGTTTTCGGCAGCTTCTTACAGGGCGTTTTTGCCTGCGCAGTCTATGACGGCAATAATGTGATTCTTGCCAGAGATGGTGTTGGAGTCAGACCATTATATTATGGTAAAAGCATAGAAGGGGCTATCTGTTTTGCTTCTGAAATGAAGGCGTTGGCAGGTATTACTGAAGAACCACATGAATTACTCCCAGCGACCACGTTCTCTACTCATGCCGGCGTAGCAGGATATATTTCACGATATCCGAATGTACAGATACCACCAACAGCACACGAGGCTGCTGAAAAGCTTCGCGAATGCCTAACCGGTGCCATTCACAGACGAATGGAAGATGGTGCAGTTGGGGCTTGTTTGTTGAGTGGTGGCTTGGATAGTTCTATTATCGCTTCTGTAGCTCACAAGGTAAATCCTGATTTGCTGATGATTACTGTTGGCGTCCAAGGCAGTCCGGATTTGAAAAACGCTGAAATTATGGCAAAATACCTCAATGCCAGGCACGAAGTTTTTATTTTTGACGCTAAGCAAATAAGAGACATTATTCCAAAAGCTGTTTATACATTAGAATCATTTGATGAAGATTGTGTCAGTGGGGCCATAGCAAATCTCTTTGCTTCAGCCACTGCTTCTAAATATACAAACTGTATATTAAGCGGTGAAGGCGGAGACGAATTGTTCGGCGGCTATCATCTCCTTAAAAAGTTGCCGACAGAATCGCAGCGTTTGAAGATGATGGAAAAGCTCATTGCGATTGCCTACAATACGGCTGTGCAGCGCCTTGACCGTGCGATGATGGGCAATTCCATTAACTATAGGACCCCTTTCATAGACACCGAAGTAATAGCATTTGCTTTGCAAACCCCAGTTAAATGGAAAATACATAATATCGGCAACGGCAAACTCGTAGAAAAATGGATTTTACGCGAGGCTTTTAAGGATATGCTTCCCGAAGAAATATATTTACGTGAAAAGCTTCGTTTTTCAGGTGGAACCGGAACCGACAACCTTATGGATAATATTGCAGCAGAGGAGATAAACAGCTCTGGATTCAACGAAAGTTCACGAAAGACCCAGGCTGGCTATTACCTGAACTCACTGAAAGAATTATGGTATCACAGACTTTTCAAAGAAAATTTCCCATTGCCAGATTTTGAAAAACTTGTAGGCAGATGGGATCCTTATAAGTAGGCGTTTGCTCGAAAGAGATCAGAAATGTAATAGGACTAAATATGTGTAAACAGAATAAGCAAAACTCACAAGCATTCCGAGCAGCTATCATGGTAACACCCACAGACGAGCCGGCCAAAGTAGCTGAAATAGTAGCAGCTTTGGCGAATTTTAAAGGATTTGATTTTGAAGTAATTGGATGTGCCGTACCTTCGGCCTCAGTTTTATCAGTCAGTAGTCCAATGATGGGGATGCCTGTACTCATAAATGATCAAGGTAAAGAGCGTGATCGAACCGAGATACAGGAAGTTTGCCATAAGATAATCCGTATTTTGGATAAGGATTCGTCTACAGATATAAAAACTGAAGTTGGATATATAGACGGACCTTTAAATCAGATTGCTCCAAGTTTGGTATCTGCATTTGACATAGCCATCATACCACATCGTTTGAAGCTTCCGATGAAGTTTAGAATTCTTCGTCCAGCCCTGGATACCCTTATTATGAAATCAAAAAAGATTCCTGTATTATTTTGCACTGATACTTCAATTTGTTGGAGGATTGTGGCGGCTCAAATTGATTCCAGCATTGGCTTTCAGGCAGAGCAGATATTGAGCCGGTTAGCTGGTAGTTTTCGTGTGCCGATATACCAATGGTTTCCGAAAGAATCTGCTGGCTCAGTACCGCCTACTGAAACTAAAGAACACAGATTATCAAGACTTCACGTTAGTCGTGAATTAGATGATGACTCTGTTTTTACAGACCAAAATGGCACTTTGTTAGCTATTCCAAAGGCTGCGATCCTCAGTCTTTTCAGATTTCATAAGTTTCGACGGTTGCTTAGCAATTGGGAGGGAAATCTTTTAATTTTGCCGTAAGAGAAAGAATGGATACCAAGCGTTATGTTTAAAATTGTAATGACTATATCAATAATAATTGTAGTAATAGGATGGGTAGCATATGGAACATGGCGAGTTGTCAGTGGTTTTTCGAGAGACAAAAAGCCTAAACGAACAACTAAGCATTTGCAACAAAGAAAAGAGGTGTTTGATAATTATATAAAGAAACTGCAAAACTATGAGAAAAAACCGTATGAACACAAATAAAGAAGTAGCATTTGGAGCATTGTATGGATAGTGCAATAGTTAAATCTTTTTTGTCATTTTTAATGATACTAAATCCATTTGCATTATGTCTCTATCTAATGGGCGTAATTGACGAACTAGATTCACAAACTTTTACGAAAGTTCTTTTTCGGGCTTCTGTTATTTCGTTAATTGTTTTTTGTGTATTTGCACTTCTTGGAGAGAAGCTTCTTGTTGGTTTTTTAGGAATAAGGCCCGATGCATTGCGTATCTTTGGCGGAGTAATATTCTTTATGGTGGGATATAACTATGTAACAAAAGGTTACAGGGCCACGGGAGTTCTTAGAGGAAGCCTCGAAGAGCTGCCTTCTGCCATCGCTCTACCTTTTATGGTTGGTGCAGGAACTATTACGCAAGCAATTTTAATAGGGAAAAAACACAGCCCTTATCTGTCTGTATCCATTTTGTTATTTGGGACGTGCATGGGCTTTTTGATTGTTATTGGTTTTAAACTATTCAGGGATTATCTGAAGGGTGCAAAGGAAAAAGTTTTTGAACGTTATGTTAATATCTTGTCCCGAATAAACGGTTTGTTTATTGGCACAATATCTACAGAGATGGTGGTGTCCGGCATAAGAAATCTATGGTTTCAGAGTTAATGAAAGAAGAAATTATAAAAGTGAAGAATCTTATAAAAATTATTTGTGCTATTGCAATTCTTAGTTTTTTCAGCACTTCTTGTCTTTTGGCAAGCCCACAGACTGACACTGGGGCAGCAATTAAGCATTCTTCTGACAGTAATGACACAAAAGCTAACAATGTCACAGATAATTCAGAAGCAACCTCGCAGGAAGAAAAAGTTGAGGAGGCAAAAGACCAAGCTTACGAAGCTAAAACTGAAGTAGAAGCAGCGAAAAAAGAAGTGAAGATTCAGGAAAAAACGGTAGAACTTGAGAAAAAGAAGGCAAAGGTAAAACTTAAAGAAGCTGAGGTGGCAAAAAAGGAAGCCGAGATTGTAAAGGAGACAGCAGAGAGTAAATCAGAAGTCAAAGAGGCTATGGAGAAAGCCGAACAGAAAGAGCAAGATGCCTTAGCTGCCAAAGAAAGAGTAAAACTTGCCGAAGAGAAAATGCTGACTGCTCAGGAAAAGGCGGAAATTGCACAAGAAGAATTGAAATTGGCCCGGCAGCGAGCAGATATTGCAGAATCAAAAATTAAGAACCAGCCAAATCTCGTGTATGAAAAATTATTTCAGACAGGCTTGATTATACTCATTGGGTACTTATCCATGTTTATTTTGGTGCGTGTCATAAACCGCCGAGTTAAAGACCTTAAGCTAAAACACTTAACCAGAAGAAATATCGTTTATATTCTCAACGTTTTAATTATCCTCTATATAGTCTTTCTCTGGGTTCAAAACATCAGTTCGATAACTATTTTTCTCAGTGTGATTAGTGCTGGTGTGGTTTTAGTCTTGCAGGAACCGATACTTTCTATTGCGGGATGGTTTTTCATACTTTTACGCCGGCCATTCGAAGTTGGGGATAGAGTCGAGTTGGCTGCAGTGAAGGGAGATGTGATAGACATCCGAATGTTTCAAACATCTTTGCTTGAAATAGGCAACTGGGTTGAAGCAGACCAAAGTACCGGCAGGATTGTTAATGTTCCAAATAGCGCTGTATTTAAAAGAGAAAACTATAACTATAGCAGTGGTTTTGAATTCATCTGGAACGAGATTAAGATTCTGGTTACCTTCGAGAGCGACTGGAAACAGGCTGAGAAAATCATGCTCAATCATGGTCAGACACAAGCTGATGGGATGGGAGATGTTGTTAAGGATAAGATTAGAAAAATGACGAGTCGTTACATGATTCGTTACGAAAAATTGACCCCTATAGTTTATGTTGAAATTAAAGATAGTGGTGTACAATTGATACTTCGTTACCTAACGGAGTCCAGGAAAAGGCGAACAACCCAAGATACGCTTAGCCGTATGATTTTGAGCGACTTCGAAAAAGAAGATAGAGTCAATTTTGCCTACTCAACATATAGGATTGTGAAGTGAAAGATTATGGAATTGTTTGTAAGTGCAGAGTATAATTTAAAGCAACGAAGGAATTAGAAAAATGGGCAGATTGTTAATAATCTCAAATAGATTACCTGTCAGTGTCACAAAGCGTGTTAATAAACTAAGTTTTCAGCCAAGTGTGGGCGGTTTAGCCACAGGACTTGCTTCTTTTCGTGACTCTCATCAGAGCCAGTGGATAGGTTGGCCCGGTATAGCAAAAGACAAGCTTTCAGTCGAACAAAAGCAGCAGATTATTGACAATCTGAAAGAGCATAATTGCCATTCTGTTTTTCTCTCTGCAAAAGACGTTAGAAATTTCTATTATGGCTTCTGCAACAAGACCGTCTGGCCGCTTTTCCACTATTTTCCTTTGTATACGGCATATGAAGAGCAATATTGGCAGGCCTACAAAAATGTTAACAATGCTTTTTGTGAAACAGTTACAAAAATTGCCAAGCCGGATGATTATATCTGGATTCATGATTATCAGTTGATGCTGTTGCCTCAACTTGTACGCCAAAAGCTGCCCAATGCACAAATTGGGTTCTTTCTTCACATACCATTTCCCTCTTTTGAGCTGTTTCGTCTTTTGCCCTGGCGAAAAGAAATCCTTAAGGGCTTGCTTGGTGCGGATTTGATAGGCTTTCACACGTACGATTATGTGAGACATTTTCTCAGCAGCACAGCACGAATCATAGGGACCGAACATTCTATGGGTGCATTGGCAGTAGATGACAGGATTGTAAAGACCGATGCATTCCCGATGGGTATTGATTATGAAAAATACTCAACTGCTGCAGAAGATCCAACGGTTAAAAAAAGGTTATCTACGATTCGCAAAAAGGTGGGAGATCGCAAAATAATCATATCTATAGATAGGTTGGATTACACCAAAGGTATTCTCCAAAGGCTCGAGGCATTTGATCTGTTTTTAACTCAAAATCCCGAATACGAAGAAAAAGTCACTCTTATACTTGTGGCGGTTCCCTCTCGCACCGGTGTTGAGGATTATGCCGAATTGAGAAGACAGCTTGAAGGACTGGTGGGCAGGATAAACGGCGAGCATGGATCCCTCGGCTGGGTACCTGTATGGTATCTGTATCGTTTCTTGCCCTTTGAGAGAATTGCAGCTCTTTACAATGCGGCAGATGTAGCTTTGGTGACACCTCTGCGGGATGGTATGAATTTAATAGCTAAAGAGTTTATTGCAACGAAAAAGGACGGCAAGGGTGTTTTAATTCTCAGCGAGATGGCCGGGGCCGCAAGTGAATTGGGAGAAGCTATCGCGGTAAACGCTAATAACAAGCAAGAGATAATCGATGCCGTCAAAGAAGCCCTCGAAATGCCTGTAGAAGAGCAAACTCAACGCAATAGGCTAATGCAAGGTCGACTTTGCCGTTATACTGTCACAAGGTGGGCGAATGATTTCTTAGAAGCTTTATCTGATATAAAAAAAACACAGACCGAATTTTCTGTCAGCAAGCTTACTCAGCCTACAAGAGAACAATTGATTGCTGAATACAACAAAAGCCCAAAACGGCTATTTCTACTTGATTATGATGGAACACTTGTAGGTTTTGCCGATAGGCCGGAAAAAGCTGGCCCTGACGAAGAACTCTGGGCTTTGTTAAAGGCACTTGTAGCTGAGCCACAAAATGAGGTTGTAATAATCAGCGGCAGGGACAAAGAAACTCTAAGCTATTGGCTTGGCAATACAAACTCTTCACTAATCGCCGAACACGGAGCCTGGATTAAAGCCAAAGACAGTAACTGGGAAGTAATAGAACCCCTGCGAAACGATTGGAAAGACACGATAAGACCCATTCTTGAATTATATGCCGACAGAACACCAGGGTCATCTGTTGAAGAAAAGGATTTTTCCTTGGTCTGGCACTATCGCAAGGCTGATTCTGAATTGGCCTCTCTCAGGATTCAGGAGTTGCGAGACGCTATTTTGAATCTTACCGAAAACCTGGATATCGGAGTATTCGAGGGCAGCAAAATACTAGAAGTTAAAAACATTGGGATAAGCAAAGGACATGCTACAGAGCGGTGGTTAGCAAAGGGTAAATGGGACTTTATCTTAGCAGCGGGTGATGATTACACCGACGAAGATATGTTTTCAATTTTGCCAGAAACTGCATACTCGATTAAAGTGGGACACGGCATTTCAAAAGCCAGATTTAATCTGGATTCTGTGAATGAGCTTAGGGGATTACTAGAAGAACTAATCAAAAAAAATAGGAGCAATCATGTTAAGACTTGAAGATTTCCGCCACATTGTACCGGATGAAACATTAGCTGAAATTTACTCACGTGCTAAAGGTCTTTACGGCAAGAATATTGTGCATCTAAATGCTACATATCAAGGTGGTGGTGTTGCGGAAATTTTATATTCACTGGTGTTACTCATGAACGATATTGGTATCGATACTGGCTGGCGAATTTTACATGGTAGTCAGGAGTTTTTTGAAATCACAAAGAGCTTTCATAACGCACTCCAGGGTGCAAAGTTTAGTTTATCAGAAAAGAAAAAACGCATTTATCTACAGGTCAATGAAAATTTCTCAAAATTTACACACTTGGATCACGATTGTGTAATCATTCATGATCCTCAGCCGCTTTCAATAATAAGGTCTTATAGAAAGCTACAACCCTGGATATGGCGATGCCATATTGACTTGACCGATCCGAATGAGGAACTATGGGATTTTCTTAAAGGCTTTCTGCTCAAATATGATCAGGTTGTTTTTTCAAGTGAAAAATACTTCAAAAAAGACATGCCCGTTGACCAGAGGCTAATATTACCTGCTATTAATCCACTTAGCCAAAAAAACAAAGACATCAGCGACAAAACCATTCTTGAACATATAACCAAAGCTGGCATACCTACTGATAAACCAATAATTACACAAGTATCCAGACTTGATCCTTGGAAGGACCCCGAGGGAGTGATAGAGGTCTTCAAGTTGGTTAAGGAAAAAGTCGATTGCAGATTGGTCTTTTGTTACAACGTGGCCAGTGATGACCCGGAAGGTCTTAGAATGTACAATAAAGTTTATAAAAAGGCCAACCGCCTTGTAAAAACTGGGGATATTTTGTTTGTTGTGGGCAATAATGAAACGTTGGTGAATGCAATTCAAAGATTTTCCAACATAATAATACAAAAGTCCACAAAAGAAGGGTTTTGTCTTTGTGTGACAGAAGCACTCTGGAAAGGCACACCTGTGGTAGCCTCAAACGTAGGCGGTATACCTGCCCAAATTGAAGATGGTAAGAGTGGTTTCTTACTTGAACCAAAAGATAACAAAGGGTTTGCTGATAGAATCATAAATTTGTTAAAAAATCCTGAAGAAGGCAAAAATTTGGGGAAACAAGGCAAAGAGACTGTTAGAGAAAAGTTCCTTATAACCCGTTTGCTTTCTGATTACCTGTACATGTTGAATTCTATGATTGGTTAATAGTTAATAAAGTGAATACAATACAATGAATGAGTTGCAAATAAACAATTGGGCACTTTGGTTTTTGCTAATACCTATACTTGTGGGGGCAATAGGCCATTTTTTTGTTTATAGAATCCTGCTGGCACTTACCAAACGCACAAAGACCGTTACGGATAACCTTTTTATTAAGCATTGCTATCGTCCGATCCAGTGGATTGTAGTACTTTTAATTATCCGCTTGATTTTGCCTGTTAAGTTACCTGAAGACTATCATCCCATTTTAAAGCAAACCCTGAGTCTATTTTTTATAACCTTAGTTTCATTTTTACTTGTAAAAGTAACATACGTTTTGGATGAATATGTTATTGGCCGTTTTGATATCGACGAAAAAGACAATCTTAGGGCCAGGAAAGTTCGCACTCAGTTAAATGTTTTAAAGAGAATAGTGATCATCGTAGTATGTACTTTGGCATTAGGTATGATGCTGATGACCTTCGAGAAAGTTCGCCAACTCGGGACAACTATCCTGGCATCAGCCGGAATTATCGGCATAGTTGTTGGTATGGCTGCTCAGCGGACGATAGGGACTTTTATTGCTGGTCTTCAGATAGCTTTTACTCAACCTATTCGCATAGATGATGTGGTTATAGTTGAAAATGAATGGGGCCGGATCGAAGAGATAACTTTAACCTATGTGGTTGTGAAAATCTGGGATCTGAGACGTTTGGTCGTACCAATAACTTATTTTATCGAAAAACCCTTCCAAAATTGGACCAGGGTAACTGCTGATTTACTTGGAACGGTATACATTTACGTTGACTACACAGTGCCGGTTGAGCAAGTACGTGCCGAACTTCATAAGATATTGAAAAATTCTGAGCTATGGGACGGGAAAGTATGCGTTCTACAAACAACTAATACCTCTGATCACACGCTCGAACTAAGAGCTTTGATGAGTGCTCAGGATGCATCAACAGCCTGGTCCCTGCGCTGCCACGTTAGGGAAAAGCTTGTCGAGTTTATACAAAAAAATTATCCGGACAGTTTGCCAAAATTACGTGCATCATTCCAGCAACTACCTGACAAATAAAGGAACCTATGCGAAACCACGTTTCACAGCTTAATGCAAGTGGTTCAAAGTTAAATTGTACTCTTATTGTTTAACAAAAATGCACAGACAGCAAATACAAGAGCTTATCGAGGTAAGTAAAGAGGTGATTAAAGAAAGCTCGCTGGAAAACGGGGCAATTGTTGCCGCCAACTCCGATAAGCTGTCATATCCATCTACTGTCCAAGACTACCGGCGTGTTTGGATTCGAGATGCTGCATATATATGTATGTCCGCTGATTTGCTTGGACTTAGAAACATTCCTGAAAGGTTTTTTGATTGGTGTCTTAATAGGGCTGAAGGATTTAAGAAAACAGGCATTTTCCAAAACGCATATAATGTTAACGGTACTATTGATGGCACATTAGCACCTCTTGACCAAAGTAAAGTACCCAAAAGTTTAAGCAAAAAATATACAAACTTGATACATCATGGCACGCAATTTCAACCTGACCAAAATGGCTCATTGTTGATTGCGATAGACTACCACATAAATCATTTCGACATTAATAATATATCAAAATTTGAAAAATTGCTCAACAAAACAGCGTTCGGTATCACCAATGCGTGGAAAAAGAATAAATTTATTTTACCCTATTTTGATTTGTGGGAGGAGAGAGATATCCTTCCGACGCAAAGAAGATATAATACCTACTCTCTGGCTATGTGTATAGCTGGACTCAAAATCGCTATCAAGTTGTTGGGTAAAAAGAAGAAATGGTTGCAAGCAAAGACTGAGATGTCGGATATTTTCAATGACATGTACTCTCAAAGAACAAAAATTATCCCGAGAACATATACGCTTGGCCAGATGGCAAAGCGTAAAGATATTACAAGAGAAGATTTTTGGCCAGACAGCTCTTTGTTAGGATTAATATTCCCTTCGGGCATATTAGATCCTTTCGACAGCAAGATGGAAAAAACGGTAGATAGGATAATACAAAGAAATATGATAGATGGAGGAGGTTTTTTAAGATATCCAAACGACAGGTATTGCGGAGGAATAAAACAGGGAAAGCCAACCTTAACAGGTGCCGGTGCATGGCCCTTACTTAGTTTCTGGATGTCTATTTATTTTGCCATTCGTGATGACAAGAAAAATGCAAGAAGGCACTTTGCCTGGCCATTGAAAAGAATAGATAAATACATCCCCGAGCAAATATTTAAAACCGAAAAGAAAAAATCAGTATGCCCCTTGGTTTGGGCCCATTCAATGTTTATCTTAGCTGCTAAGTTTTTAGGGTATTTGTAATTTATAACCAGCAAGTTGGGTCGGCTTGCTACAATCATGTTTGTGAATAAATTTTGTAGGCGTGTTAGAAAACGACATTTTTTCGAAGTTTCACAAACTTCTCGTCGATAATCCTACTACAAATCAAGGTTTTGAAAAAGCTCTGAATAGTAAAGGTTTTTAACCTCCGAAACAAGTTCGTTGTTTTGCATATTAAGGCCTATTGGAAAGTTCGATTTTCCCGTTCAACCTGCCTTCCCGGGTGCTCAAATCCAACGATAGCCAATTCTTTGGTGCAACCACAAAATATAAATAT
>Ga0075123_10000652_pt1 | contig 17882 bp, 15 predicted proteins | sample AntAceMetag02UKX_FD_69808 | JGI IMG/M metagenome (GOLD analysis project Ga0075123, IMG submission 69808) | Saline lake microbial communities from Ace Lake, Antarctica - Antarctic Ace Lake Metagenome 02UKX | ecosystem: Environmental > Aquatic > Non-marine Saline and Alkaline > Saline | place... | reverse complement strand
AGAATTCCTTTCAGGTGGAAAGGCACCCTTGAATCTTTAAATAATCGATAGATCAATTTAACAAATTTAGGCAGGTTTAATAACAATTGAACTGCCTGGGCAGGATTTTTCAAGCCATCGCGAATAATTTGGTCTAATTTAAGTCTCATTCCTGTACTACTTTATTATTTTTCTAATATCAAATATTAATTTGCTAATAATACAATTTATTATTGATAAAATCAAGTTGATTGTTTTGATAATAAGCCAATATTGAAATTGTTTTAAGGGAGTGGAAAAAAAGGAGGATAAATCTTCGCTCTTACAAAGAGTCGATCGTGGCGAAGCTGCAAAATTAAACACTGAAAACACCGAAATTCAACGAATTAATTTTTGTCACTATTCAGGTTCAAATAGAAAGGCAAGACCATGTAGCGCAAAACTATTGATTTTTAATTGAAGAAATTAACAAATTCGTTTCAATATTCAATTGAAGTAGTATTTAAAAACAATGCTCAAATGGTAGCTTTTGAAATGGTTTCCGCCAAAAAGAAGGCGGACAGGTTGCTTATTCTTGTTGTGATACCTGAATAGTGCCAGAGATTCGTTGAAAAATCGAATCTAATTTTATATGAGAAACTTCAAGTTTCTTGAAAGTTACTATTTTTATATTTTCTAAATGGTTTTTTCAGTGAGATTCAGTGTTTTTCGGTGTTTAATTTTGCAGCTTGCTGCGCTGTGTTCGATAGAATAAATTGCAACAATTATTTTGATGACAGTTATCTTTTAACTATTGATGATTATAAATTATAAATTCCGCCTGCTGCTATTTTTCTTGATTGCAGCCGGTCCAATAGTTTCTTTGACACGGTTGATACCTGAACCTGCTTGATAACTTGCTAATTTTCGATTAATAAAAACAACCCGAGAATGACTTTTCCCAACCCAATTATTATCTATGCTATTCTCCAGCGCTAAATGTTCATTCATTTTATAATATTTGAGCGCTTCTGATTGCAGGGGAATGATCCACTGTTGTTGAATAGTGTCCCAATATGAATTTTGTTGCTGTTTATTTAGGTTAGAAGGAGATGGAGAATTAAATATATCCTGGCAAAATTGTTCATAAGCCAAACCAATCCGGTAAAACGCTGCTGTTGTCCATTCAGCGATATTGAACTCTGTTACCTTTACATATAATTTCATCAAGTCATTAAACACTTTTTGTTTCCTCTTTAAGCTATATTGCAAAGGTGGTTTAAGTTTAACTGCCTGAAACTGCGTGTTTTTCATTTCACCGAGTCTGAAAGTTGCACGGGCAGCAAAGTACTCATCAGCAAATTTACCGCAAGCCGTCAGTTGATCATATTTATTCAATAATTTTTGATACCATAAATTAGCTTTAACAGTACTGTTTTTTTGTTCGTATGCAAAAGCGACCTTGAATATTACTTCTAATACTCTTTCGTTTTCATCCGGAAATTCGTTCAAATAACGAGTAAAGGTTTTTGCCGCTGAGTTCCAATCTTTTGCTTTTTCATAAGCCAACCCAGCATTAAAAAGCGCGCTGGCGCCTTTCTGCGATTCCGGTAATAGTTTATTTAATTCAAGATAATTGCTGGCTGCCAGATGGAATTGCTCTAATTTTTCTCGCAACACACCAGCGCGATATATGGCTTTTTTTGCCTGGTCAGACCAGGGATATTTTTTATACAGCGACTCATAATTTAAAGCAGCTTTTTGAAGTTTACCGATTTTTTCAAATTGAATCCCTGCCTCAAATAAAGAATGTTGGGCAATTTGGGGATCAGTGGTGTTTTGAGCAGTGCGCTCAAATATTAGAGCAGCATGTTGGTATTTTCCATTTTTTATTAGCAACTCGCCAATTTTAAACTCGGAAGAAGCCATCATCTTTTTGCTTTTTTCAACCAATTCTGTTGAATCTGGATTTTGAAGCATCAGTACTGTGTACCATTTTTTTGCAGCGATATATTTTTCTTGTTTAAATTTTATCTGTGCTAATAAGTTGATAGCATCGGTTTTTTGGTGTTCGTTTGCTTTAGTTTTTAGCATTGTTTTTAATGCAGATTTTGCATACTTTTCACCTAAATTATATTGCTCTAACCTGTAAAAAATTTCAGCTAATTTTAACTTAATTTCAGGTACTTTTTCTGAATTTGGAAGCCAGTCCAAATAATTTTTACAGGCTGCTATAAGATTTTCAGAATCTTGATCAAGCTCTAATTTTAACCCTTTTTTTTCTAATAATATGTTTGAATAATTCAAAATTTTATCATAGCAAACAATATAATTATATGCTGCATCTTCTTTTAATTCACTCTCGGGAAATTTTTGTACAAACATTTCATAAATTTTTGCTGCGCTTGTATATTTTCCCAAACCAAAAAAACATTCTCCCAAACAATATTGTGCATGCTCTGTTCGTTTGTCTGTTGGAAACACTTTCAAAAATTTTGCATATTTTTTAGCTGCCATTTTATAATTTTGAGGTACAAATGAACTGTCTGCTGATGTCAAAAAGGGAGTTGATGTTTTATATTTTAATTGTTTTAATGTATTATCAAATAATTCCTTATCCCCAGACGTATTATTAACAACTTGCCATTGGCTTCCGAGTCCACATTTTAAAATACACTGATCATGTAATGTAAGTGTTTTTTTTAATGCACCGTTTTTTTCATAACAATCAAAAAGATTTAAAAAAACAGTGGGCATGTTTTTAAAAGATCGGAAATTTTTTAACAGCTGAGCATAAGCTTCTATTGCATCTGAATAAAAACTTCTTTTAAGATAGATTTCTCCCATTTTAAAAAGGAAGTCAGGCGTGTATTCGGTTTCACCCATTTTATTTATAAATTTGAGTAAAGCCTGAACGCCGCCAAAATCACAAAAACTTATTGCGATATAATCAATAACTTCTCTTTGGAGATCTATTTGTGATTTACCCAGCAGTTCGGTATCAATTTTTTTCAGAAGCTTAATATCGTTTAATAAATAATAAAAAGTAGAAATCGCATCTGGTATGTTGTTCATTTTGTATTGACACCAGGCAATTTTGTACAGCGCCATGGCAAAGAAATGGCTGTCCCAACTTTTTAATATTTGTTGATATGTTTTTAATGCTAATTCATAATTTGCTTCATCAAAATAGCATTCCCCTAATCGGAAAATTAATTCAGACAGAACTGTGTTGTCAGATTCTGTGCGAATTAATTGGTGGAAGACTTGTACTGCACTATCCCTTTTTCCCGTTTCAAACATACAAATTGCATTTCGATAAAGAACATTATTATAAAATGGAACATTTGGATAGTTTTGCAATATTTTTCGGTTGGTATTTAATGTTTGTTCATAATTTAGATCAGGCTGTTCAGGCATTTGTTTAATTTTGCCCTTTTCAAATAGATTGGATTTTAGATCAAATTTTATCATATTCAATTCAAAACCAAGCTTTTCACGTCGCAATTCTAATTCAGATAATTGAAACAGCAAATCAGGTAAAAAGGAGGAATCGGTAAATGCTTTTACAGCAGATTTAGTATGAATAATCACTTCATTTATTTCACTAAATTCTTTGATTAATTTAGTTATTTCTGCCCTATCAATGTTTGTCGAATCGTATGATTGTGTAGTTTGGCTGAATAGTGTAGATCCCGCAAAAAGGAACAAATAAAATAATACAAAAATATAAAATAAACGTGCTGCTATTAATCTATTTTTTATATTTTGAAAAATCATTTAAACTCTAAAAATAATGAATGTTAAAGGTATTTTACCTGTAATTTCTATAAAATCTGAATAATTTGGATAGCGTACAGTTCAACTTAATATTATTTCATATCTTAATAATTTTAATGGTGCTGTTTTGTATTGGTATCAATAAGATAACTCTGCTCAATATACTAAATATAAAAATAAAATCAAGTGAAAATTATAATAAATTATACTTTTTTAAATTTTACCAATTAAATAACAAAATTGTTATTAATACTTAATACTAATATTATCAATATCCAATGATAAAAAAAAACTCTACCAGGAAATCATATTATCTTTCAATTATGAAATTTAAATGATACCTTGATAATTATACTTTTTTGTTGACATTAAATTGATTATTCAATATATTTAAATTATCAATCTTGAAAATAGTTTTTTAAAAATATAAGGAGTTGACTTCAATGAGAAAAATAGTGTTATCTTTTACTTCTCTTATTATTATGTTTATTATTTGGGGCTGCACTGGTTCTGGAAAACTGACTAAGGCAGATAATAATATTAAAGAGAAAGCAGGGAAAACAGGAATAATCAATGAAAATTTTGATCCATCTTTGCTTGATGAGAATGAATTAAAATTAAAGAAAACAATCTCACCCGAATCAAAATCCGATAACATAGATGATTTTTTTCTTCAAAGTCCCGAAAAAGCTCAACTGTCTGAAGAATTAGACGGATTTAGGGTTCAAATTTGTGCAGTTTCGGATGAAGTAAAAGCCATGCAAGTCCAACGGGATGCGATAATTAGATTTATTAATGAAGATGTTTACATGGACTACCATGCTCCATATTATAAAGTTCGTATTGGAAATTGTCTTACCCGTTATGAAGCTGAACATTTGCAACAATTAGCCATACAAAAGGGTTTTGCTGATGCATGGGTAGTGAGAACAAAAGTGAAGACCAATGTACAAAAAGATGAATCACAGCAGCATGAAACCGCTGCCCCTCCGAATTAAATCAAACTATCAGACATTTCAATTATCAATGCAGCGAATCCGCATTTAAAAATATATTTACGCTGATTAAAATTTCTTTTATTTTTCAAATTTTTCATTTGGAAATTGTGCAAAAATTTAGTACATTACGTAATTATTTTTTTGGGAGGAGAATATCAATGTCTGGACATTCAAAATGGAGTACAATAAAACATAAAAAAGCTAAAACTGACGCTCAACGAGGCAAAATTTTTACCAAAGTAATTAAAGAGATTACCGTAGCTGCCCGAGCCGGAGGCGGCGATGAATCAACTAATCCGGCGTTGCGACAGGCAATGGCAAACGCAAAGGCAGTAAATATGCCTTCAGCAAATATTGAAAGAGCAGTTAAAAAAGGTACTGGAGAACTCCCCGGCGTTGTTTACGAAGAGGTAGTGTATGAAGGTTATGGACCAGGGGGGACTGCTATTTTGATAGAAGTACTTACTGATAATAGAAACCGCACCGTAGCAGATATTCGTCACATACTTGCAAAACATAATGGGAACCTGGGTGAATCTGGCTGTGTCGCCTGGATTTTTGAAAAAAAGGGTCTCATCTCGGTTAAATCGGAAAAAATAACAGAAGATGATCTTTTGGAGTTGGCGCTTGATGCTGGCGCTGATGACATGCGACTGCAAGATGATATGTATGAAATAGTTACTCAGCCAACGGCTTTCGAGCAAGTAAAAAAAGCCCTGGCAGAACAACAAATAGAAACAGAATCGGCAGAGCTCACAATGCATCCAAAGAATACGGTCAAAGTTGAAGAAAAGGAAGCAGAACAACTCCTCAAATTGATGGACCTTTTAGAAGATTATGAGGATGTCAATGATGTTTATTCAAATTTTGATGTAGATGAGGAAGTACTCGAGCGGTTGGAAAATGCTGGATAAATTTATATTAGGTGCTTCAAATTTATAATTTTTTTACCAATTTTTTCATAAATTAAGGAGAACAATATATTGAAAGCATTAATATTGGCTGCAGGACAGGGAAGAAGACAAAAGAAAAATGGTGATTCCAAACCATTAATTCATTTGCTGGGATTGAGCTTTATTGAAAGAGTAGTTTTGACAGCTAAAAAATCAGGTATTAAGGAATATCAGATTGTCATAGGTTACAAAGGCAAAAGAATCCAAAAATATTTAGGGAATGGGGAAAAATTAGGTGTAAATATCGATTACATATATAATGATGAATGGAGAAAAGGCAATGGCATATCAGTTCTTAAGGCAAAAGACTATATACAGGAGCCTTTTATTCTTTTAATGGCTGACCATCTGTTTGATTATAAAATCTTATTTGCACTTCAAAAACAAACAATTGAAGATGATGAATGTATTCTTTGTGTGGATAAAGATCATCATAAATATTTAGATATAAATGATGCTACAAAAGTTTTTGTAGAAGACGGCTGAATTAAAGATATTAACAAACAACTTAACCATCATAATGCAATTGATACAGGCATATTTTTATGTACACCAGCTATTTTCGATGCCCTTGAAGAAAGTGTTAATAATGGAAACAATAGTTTATCAGCAGGAATAAAGGTTTTAGCAAATCGTCATAAAATGAAAGCGTTTGATATTTCTGATAAATACTGGCTTGATGTGGACGATAATAACTCTTTGAAAAATGCCAAATCTTTGTTGTTTGAAAAATTAAAGAAAAATACAGACGGGCCTATCTCCAGGATATTAAATAGACCCATTTCAATCAAAATATCTGAATTGCTTTTAAAAACAAATATAACCCCCAACCAAATTTCATCGATGAGTTTTATTGTTGGTCTTTTCGGTGCGCTATTTTTTTATTTCGGAGATTATATCTTTCTCGTCATCGGTGGACTTTTGGTTCAACTGTCATCCATAATCGACGGTTGTGATGGTGAAGTTGCACGGTTGAAGCTTATTGAGTCAAAGTATGGCGGATGGTTCGACGCTGTTATGGATAGATATGCAGATGCAATAATTATTTTTGGGATGATTCATGGTCATTGGATATTACATAATGACATTATTATTTGGACCATCGGTTTTATGGCTCTGATGGGTAGTTTTTTGAACAGCTATACTGCTGATAAATATGATGCAATCTTTAGGAAAGAAATAAATAAAATCAATGGAATTAGAATGGGAAGAGATATAAGGCTGTTTATAATTTTTATAGGTGCACTGAGTAATCAAATTCTTATTACATTAGCAGTTTTAGCAATTATTAGTAATTTTGTATCAATTAGAAGGTTGGTCGTTTTGAGATTTAAATATGCTTAAAAATATTGAATCAGAAATAGAAATGATTATTTCAAAATCTAAAGTGCCAGAAGATTTAATACATTCCAAAAATACGAGAGAATGGGTTTTAAAATTAAAACCAGAAGCGGATATGGCACTTCAAATTGCTGCATTGGGACATGATATAGAAAGAAGTATTGAAGAACGGAAAATCAAACGAGAGAATTTCACAGATTACGACGAATTTAAAAAGGCTCACTCACAGAATAGTGCAACCATATTACAAGAGATTTTATTAAAATATGACGTTAATCAGGATTTTATTGATAAAGTTGTTAATTTAATATTGCTGCACGAATTTGGTGGGACAATGGAAGCTAATATCCTGAAAGATGCAGATAGCATTTCATTCTTTGATATAAATTTACCATTCTATTTTCAAAGAAATTCGGAAAAAGAAACTGTTTTTAGAATGAAATGGGGATACAAAAAGTTGTCGAAAGCCGCCAAATCGATAGTGAAAAATTTCAGCTATGATAATGTTGAATTAGAAGCGTTTTTTAATAAGATTGATTCGCAACATTCAGATAATTTATAAACAAAACTGAATAGTTAATAAAATTAATTAGTGAGATTCCTGATTAAAATTTTATTAAATTAAAATCATTAAACTTTTTTGCAACTTATTTAATTTTTATTCATCCAATTAAGGCATTAGAAAATGATTATTACCGGAGTTGATCCGGGTATTCAAAATACAGGCATTGCAGCGTTAAAAATTGATAATACATCAATTGAGTTGGTGACTTTTAAGAATATTCCCACTAAAAATACTGATTCTTTTGAGAAAAGATTGAAAGCTATTTACGAGAATGTTATTAAATTTTTACAAAGTTATCAACCGGAAGTTGTTGTTTTTGAGCAGATATTTTATTCACGAAATGTTAAGGTTGCCTTAAAAATGGGACATGCTCGCGGCGTTGCTTTACTGGCAGCGGCAAATGCCAATGTTCCGATTTTTGAGTATTCTCCTCGAGAGATCAAGTTAGCTGTTACAGGAAATGGAAATGCTTCCAAACACCAGGTACAGCAGATGATTTGCCATTTGTTAAATTTATCATCTATTCCATCAACTTATGATATAACAGATGCGATGGCGGCTGCTTATTGTTTTTGCCAAAGAAAGAAATTCAAAAAATTAATAGACGCGGCAAAATCGTAATTAAGAAAGTGTATAAATTTTTTTAAGATAGTATTAACCGCAGAAAGCACGGAGTGCTCTAAGAGTACAGAGTTACTTTAATTAAAATATGTCGTAATAAATCCTGTAATCGTTTACCTGTGGTGAAATTCTTTTACAAAAAAAATGAACATTTAACTGATAATACTATAGAGTTGCAGGACTGAAGTAATGATCAATTATTTGCAGGGAGTTCTTGTTCATAAATCACCAACAAAATTGGTAGTAGATGTAAATGGAATCGCTTTTGAAGTAAATATAACGTTGCCCTGCTATGAGGGTTTAGGAGAAATTGGTCAGAAAATTAAAGTAATTACATATCTTCATGTCCGTGAAGATATGTTGCAACTTTATGGATTTAAAACAAATTCGGAGCGGGAGTTTTTTGTGCATTTGATATCTGCTCCAGGAATTGGGCCCAAAAAAGCCCAGGTGATTTTATCCAGTGTTGCGGCAGCACAATTGCAGAGATACATACTTGAAGAGAATTTAACGGCTCTTACTTCGTTGTCAGGAGTTGGGAAAAAAACCGCGCAACGTCTCATTTTAGATTTGAAAGATAAGGTAGTAAGCATCGGGGAAGATGTGGATCGGCTGCCGGGTAAAAGTGAAGATCAGTCAACAATCGATAATTTGATTGATGAAGCCGTTGCGGCGCTGACTTCTTTAGGTTTTAATAGAAACAGCGCGCAAATGGTGGTTCTCAAAGTTGTTCAAAGGAATAATCAAGATATTAGTCTGGAAGAGATTATTAAACAGGCTTTGCAAAATTTGTAAGTTAAAATGAAAAAAGCATGACCGACACAGAATTAAAAAGTACAACAAACCCCAATCAATTTGATGATGAATATGAATTTGATCAGACGCTGCGACCGATTAGACTTGATGATTTTGTTGGACAGGAAAAATTAAAAGAGAACCTGAAAATTTTTATCCAGGCTGCTAAGAATAGGGGAGAGGCGCTGGACCATGTTTTATTTTATGGTCCGCCTGGATTGGGAAAAACTACACTTGCATATATAATTGCCAATGAGTTAAATACAAATGTACGAATGACGTCTGGACCAGCGTTAGATAAGCCTGGCGATTTAGCGGGTGTGTTAACCAATCTATCGGAACGCGATGTATTTTTTATTGATGAAATTCATCGTTTGAATCATACAATTGAAGAATACCTTTACCCTGCTTTAGAGGATTTTAAACTTGATATTATTATTGATAAGGGTGCAAACGCCAGAACGATTCAATTAAATCTGCCCTGTTTTACTTTGGTGGGCGCTACAACACGGGCGGGATTGCTGACGTCTCCGCTGAGGGCGCGTTTCGGCGTTGTTAGCCGGCTCGATTTTTACACGGCAGAAGAACTTGGAATAATTATTAACCGCTCTGCCAGGTTATTGGGAATCGGCATTGATCCTGATGCGGAAATAGAAATTGCCCGGCGGTCTCGTGGAACACCTCGAATAGCAAACCGGCTGTTGAGGCGGGTGAGAGATTTTGCCCAGGTAAAAGGCGATGGTAAAATTGACCTTGATGTTGCTCAAGCGTCTCTTCATCGGTTGGATATTGATGAAAGAGGACTTGACGAAATGGATAAAAGAATTGTGAAAACTTTAATAACCAAGTTTACTGGCGGACCGGTTGGTATTAAAACATTGGCGTTGGCAGTCGGAGAAGAAAGCGATACGCTTGAAGAAGTATATGAACCATTTTTAGTTCAGCAGGGTTTTCTTAACCGAACTTCCAGGGGGAGAGTCGCAACCGAGATAGCCTATAAACATTTTGGATTTGATATAAAAGCACAGGAGCAGACAAAATTATTTTGAGGAGTAACATATATGAAACTTTCTGAATTAAGATATAATTTACCAGAAGAGTTGATCGCAGAATATCCGGCTGAAAAACGTGATCAATCAAAACTAATGGTTTTAGATCGTAAGACGGAATCCATAGATACAAAAATTTTCTATGATATAGTTGAGTATTTAAATAAGGGGGATTGTCTGGTTGTTAATAATACTAGAGTTTTTCCGGCTCGTATTATGGCTATAAAAGATAAAACCGACGCCCAGGTGGAAATTTTTTTGCTGCGGGAGTTAGAAAACGGTTTGTGGGAAGTTCTTGTTAAACCAGCAAGAAAAGTGAGGGTCGGAAATCGACTCACAATTACTGATGGCGTCTATTGTGATGTTATTGACAATACAGTTTCGGGCGGCAGAGTGGTAAGATTTTTTTATGAAAATAATTTTTTTGACATCGTTGAAAAATTTGGAAAGACGCCGCTGCCACCATATATCAAAAGAGAATCCAATGCCGAGGATAAAGAAAGATATCAGACAGTTTATGCAAAAACAAGAGGAGCGGTTGCCGCACCGACTGCCGGGCTTCATTTCACAAAAAAAGTTTTTAACAAAATAGAAAAAAAAGGTGTAAAAATTGTGCCGGTTTTGCTTCATCTTGGATTGGGCAGTTTTCGCCAGGTAATGGTGGAAGATTTAGGTCGTCATAAAATGGATTCCGAATATTTTGAAATTTCAGAAGAGTCAACAAATATTATTAATGAAACAATTAAAAACGGCGGCAATATAGTTGCGGTTGGAACGAGCAGCGTTCGGGTTTTAGAGTCCGTAGTAACTACTGAAAGTTTTGTAAAACCATTGACTGGCTGGACTGATAAATTTATCTATCCGCCTTATGATTTTAAAATTGTAAATCGTTTGATCACAAATTTCCATCTTCCCTGTTCAACGCTGCTCATGTTAGCTTCGGCGTTCGCGGGAAAGGATTTCGTGTTTCGAGCTTATCAAAAAGCGATCGCTGAAAAATGGCGTTTTTATAGTTATGGAGATGCCATGCTTATTATATAGAGGGTACTCGTGAGCGTTTGCGCAATAATCGCTGCTGGTGGACATGGTGTTCGGATGGCGGCTTCTATTAATAAACAGTTTCTTGAAATTAACAATAAACCAATAATTGCCTATACGATAGAAAAATTTAATCTATCTTCTCTCGTTGATAAAATTATTATTGTTGTTCCAGGAGATTGGATTGAATTTGTATCTCAATCAATAGTAAATAAATACAATTTTTTAAAAGTTGATAAAATTTTAAAGGGGGGAAATACAAGGCAGGAATCAATTTTTGCTGGGCTAAAAAAACTGGAAAAAACGGATTCAGTTGTCGTGATCCATGATGCGGTTCGTCCTTTAATAGATCCACTACTACTTGACCGTGTGGTTGAAAAAGGAAAAGAAACTGGTGCAGCAATCGTGGCAGTTCGCGCATACGATACGATAAAGAGAGTAAACAAGAGCCTCATTGAAAATACACTCAATCGGGAATTGATATGGTTTGCACAAACGCCGCAAGTATTTCATTCAGAGATTATTTTAAAAGCATATCAGCAAGCGGCTGATGATAATATTATGGCAACGGATGATTCATCGTTAGTCGAACGAATCGGATATCCCGTACAAGTAATTGAAGGTAGCTATTCTAATATTAAAATCACCAATCCGTCAGATTTAGATTTAGCAAAATTCTACTTGAAACAAAATAGAAGAAGCAGTTAGAATGAAAATCGGTATTGGGTATGATGTACATCGCCTGAGCGAAGACAGGAAGTTAATCCTCGGCGGAGTTAATGTTCCTTTTGAAAAAGGACTGATGGGACATTCGGATGCTGATGTGCTGCTTCATGCGATTGGCGATGCATTGTTGGGTGCAGCTGCTCTTGGTGACCTGGGAGTTCATTTTCCCCCGAATGATAAAAAGTATAAAGACATTTCCAGTTTAATTTTGTTACAAAAAATTTTTCAATTGCTGCTGAAGAGTAATTTTGAGATTGTTAATATTGATGCAACAATAGTGGCAGAAAAACCAAGGCTGAAACCTTTCATAAGCCAAATGCGACAAAATATTGCTGAAGTTCTAAAACTTGATATAGCCCAGGTATCAATTAAAGCGACAAGCACGGAAGGGTTGGGATTTGCAGGTAGAGGAGAAGGAATTGCTGCTTATGCTGTTTGTCTGATTGAAGAAAGTTAAAAGGAAACATACATCAATGGAAACAAGAGTAAGATTTGCACCCAGTCCGACGGGTCATTTACATATTGGTAATGCCAGAACAGCGATCTTAAATTGGCTGTTTGCAAAAAATACTGGCGGAAAATTTATTTTACGAATTGAAGATACCGACCTCGAGAGATCTGCTGATGAATATATCGGACAAATTTATGAAGATTTAAAATGGTTGGGACTTTTTTGGGATGAAGGACCAGATATTGGCGGTCCTGCTCAACCCTATCGTCAATCACAACGATTGAATATTTATAGCAGGTACGCACAAAAACTGTTAGATGATAGGAAAGCTTACTACTGTTACTGCTCACCCGAAGAATTGGATCAAATGCGAAAAGAGAGTCTGGCTAAAGGAGGGACGGGTTTTTACAACCAGAAATGTCTTCATTTGAGTGCCGAACAAAAGGATGAATTAGTCAAGCAGGGGAGAAAGCCAGCAATCAGGTTTAAAGTGCCAGAAGGTGAAGAAATTGTATTTGAGGATTTAGTAAGAGGGGAGGTAAAGTTTGAGGCAAAAAATATCAGTGATTTTGTGATAATGCGCAGTGAGGGGATACCCACTTACAATTTTGCCGCTGTTGTTGATGATGTTCTCATGAAAATTTCTCACGTGATCCGCGGTGACGACCATCTGTCAAATACTCCGCGACAGATTTTGCTATATCATGCCTTAGGTTTTGAAATTCCAAAATTTGTGCATATCCCAATGATCCTGGGGGGAGATCGAACGCGGTTGTCAAAACGGCACGGAGCAACTTCACTGGATCAATATCGTTATAGAGGATATCTCCCCGAAGTTTTGATCAATTTTTTAAGCTTGTTAAGCTGGTCATCTGAAAGCGGCGATGAGATTTTATCAGTCGAAAGATTAATTGATGAATTTGATTTTAGTCGCATTTCAAAATCTGCCGCTGTATTTGATACTGAAAAATTAAACTGGATGAATGGACATTATATTCGCCAGACAAATCCAGACAGAATTACTCATTTGGCAATCCCATATTTTCAGCAGTCTAACTATCCGGTAGATGATCCGGAAAAAATTAAAAAAATAATTTTAATTTTACAAGAGAAGATTGAATTTTTGGAGCAACTACCTGCTCATGCGGCAATTTTTTTCCGGGATAAAGTTACTGTCGAAGATGCAGAGACTAAATCATTAATTCGTCAAGATAGCGCTCAGAAAATATTCTGGTCATTTTTACGAGAAATAGGGGCAATTGAAAATATTGATAGAGATATTTTTCGAAGAATTATGAAAACAGTCCAGAATGAAACCGGTATAATGGGGAAAAATTTATGGATGCCAATAAGAATTGCTTTAACTGGCGAGATGCATGGACCAAATTTGCCGGTTGTTGCTGAAATTCTTGGAAGAGAAAAATGCGAACAATTTATTAAGCAGGCGATTATAAAATAAAAATATTATAAGAAAGGAACAGCAAGTATGCCAAACGATAGATCTGAGCGGACTCCAAATTTTATACGAAATATAATCACTGAAGATTTGAAGCACAATAAAAATGATGGACGTGTACATACACGGTTCCCGCCAGAGCCAAATGGCTATTTGCATATTGGGCATGCAAAGTCGATTTGTTTGAATTTCGGATTAGCCGAAGAATTCAATGCATTATGTAATCTTCGATTCGACGATACCAATCCTGTTAAAGAAGAAGATGAATATGTTGAATCGATTATTGAAGATGTGAAGTGGCTCGGTTTCGATTGGGAAGACAGGCTCTATTACGCTTCGGATTATTTCGAACAGTTGTATGAATACGCTTTACAACTCATTAAAAAAGGAAAGGCGTACGTTTGTGATTTAAGCGCTGAAAAGATTCGTGAGTATCGAGGCACTTTAACAGAACCGGGTAAAGAAAGTCCATATCAAAATAGAACGATTGATGAAAATATGGATTTGTTTGAACGTATGCAAAAAGGCGAATTTCCGGATGGTTCGCGGGTTTTGCGGGCAAAAATAGACATGGCGCATTCAAATTTGAATATGCGGGATCCAGTGATGTACCGCATCCTCCATGCAGACCACCATCGCACTAAAGATAAATGGTGCATTTATCCAATGTACGATTGGGCGCACGGTTTGGAAGATTCAATTGAAGGAATAACACATTCTGTTTGTACATTGGAATTTGAAGATCATAGACCATTGTACGATTGGTTTCTTGAGCAGTTAGAAACGTATCATCCTCAGCAGATTGAATTTGCACGGTTGAATTTAACTTATACAATAATGAGCAAACGCAAACTCCTTGAATTGGTCCAGGGCAAGTTAGTAACAGGTTGGGATGATCCCCGGATGCCAACTTTGTCTGGGCTGCGCCGGCGCGGTTTTACTCCGGTGTCCATTCGGAATTTTTCAGAAATGGTTGGTGTGGCAAAAAGAGAAAGCATCGTTGATATTGCTATGCTTGAATATTGCATCCGCGAAGATTTGAATAAAACAGCGCCCCGGGTAATGGGCGTTTTGCGACCTTTGAAAGTGGTTATCGTGAACTATCCTGAAGATCAGGTAGAAGAACTGGACGCAATTAATAATCCAGAAGATGCGGGAATGGGCACACGAAAAGTGCCTTTCTCTAAAGTAATTTATATTGAACAAGAAGATTTCCGGGAAGACCCGCCAAAGAAATATTTCCGACTTGCGCCGGGGAGAGAAGTTCGGCTTCGCTATGCTTATTTCATAAAATGTGTTGATGTAATAAAAGATGAAAAAACTGGCGAAATAAAGGAACTGCATTGTACGTATGATCCGGCAACAAGAGGTGGCGATTCTCCGGATGGACGTAAAGTAAAAGCGACACTGCATTGGGTTTCGGCTGGACAGGCGATTGATGCAGAAGTTCGATTGTATGACCGGCTGTTTGTGAAACCATATCCATCAGAAGATAAAGATGTCGATTTTAAAACATTTTTAAATCCGAAGTCTTTAGAAATTCTCAAATTTTGTAAACTTGAGCCGGGGTTGAAAAATGCGGCGTCTGGTGAAAGATTTCAATTTGAACGACAGGGATACTTCTGTGTTGATACTGTCGATTCAAAACCAAATAATCTCGTTTTCAATCGAACGGTTCCTTTGCGCGATACCTGGGCAAAGATTGAGAAGGCGATGAAAAGTAAATAAAAAGAAGAAAACTATTCACCGCAAAAAACGCCTGTCTGCCGTCAGGCAGGCAAAGGACACAAAGAAAAAAAATGGCAATTAAAATTTATAATACATTATCCAGGAAAAAAGAAGAACTTATTCCTATCGAAGCCGGTAAAGTTCGCATGTATTTGTGTGGTCCCACGGTTTATGATTATTTTCATATCGGGAACGCCAGACCATTTATCCTTTTTGATGTCTTCCGCAGATATTTGAAGTATCGAGAATTGGATGTAAAATATGTCGTTAATTTAACGGACATTGATGATAAAATTATTAAGAAATCCATCGAGGAAAAAATTCCTGCATCAGATGTTGCAAAAAAATATACTGAAGCATTTAAGGAAGACATAAAAAAAATAGGTATAAAGGCAGCTGATGAATATCCCAAAGCAACGGAAAATATTCCGGAAATTATTAAATTAATTGAAAAATTAATAGAGAGAGGAATGGCGTATTCAATTGATGGGGAAGTATATTATTCGGTAAAGAATTTTCAGGATTACGGCAAACTATCAGGAAAGAAAATTGATGAATTACGATCGGGCGCCCGCGTTGAAATAGATCAACGAAAAAAAGACCCGTTGGATTTTTCATTGTGGAAAGCAGCAAAACCAGGCGAACCTTGCTGGGAAAGTCCCTGGGGAAAAGGCAGACCGGGCTGGCATATTGAATGCTCGGTAATGTCAATGAAATACCTGGGAGAGTCTATTGATATTCATGCTGGCGGTATCGATTTAGTTTTTCCCCACCATGAAAATGAAATCGCTCAAAGCGAAGGCGCCACTGGAAAACCGTTTGTAAAATACTGGATGCATAATGGGTTTTTGAATATTGATGGGGAAAAGATGTCCAAGTCTCTCGGAAATTTTTTTACGGCTCGTGAGATTATGGAAAAATATCATCCTGCGGTAATCAGGATGTTCTTTCTGTTAAAGCATTATCGCAGTCCAATAAATTTTAGTGAAGATAGAATTAAAGAAGCACAGCAGGCGTTGGAGCGAATCATTACTACTTTACAAAATATCAGTGTTGAGCTTGATGAAAAAAAAAGTGAAATTCGGGAAACGGAATTTGTTTTACAAGAGTCAATAGAAAAAATTAAGCGGGAATTTCTCGATGAAATGGACGATGATTTTAATACTGCCGGCGCTATGGCTAAGGTCTTTGATTTGGTGAAAGAAGCTAACCTTATTTTAAGAAAAAGAAGTACGATAGATATGTTAGTAGACCTACCACCTGATACTGGTTTGTCAGGAAGATTGACAGAATCAGAACTGGCAGCATTGTTAAAGATTAAATCAACTATTCAGGAAATCGATTCATTTTTAAACATACTTTATTATGGTGATGCACTAAAATCAACAATAGATGAAGATTTGTTAGTTCAAATTTTAATTGATGTTAGAAGAAAATTAAGAGAAACAAAACAATGGGCTTTATCTGATGAGATAAGAGACAGGCTCGGTGAAGTAGGCATTATTTTGAAGGATTGTTCCAATAAAACGACCTGGCAAAAAAAAGTAAAAAATTGAAAATAATTTAAAAAACACTTGACTTTTAATTATAAAGTTATATATTATGGGTTTTGCATAATTACAAAATTCGGTGAGTTTCAATAGGCTTAATCTTAATGAGTTGTTTGTAATAGCCACCATAGCTCAGCTGGTAGAGCATCTCACTTGTAATGAGGCGGTCGCGGGTTCGACTCCTGCTGGTGGCTCAAACGAAAAAAGGGAAGGTTCCCGAGCGGTCAAAGGGAACAGACTGTAAATCTGTCGGCTCAGCCTTCGGAGGTTCGAATCCTCCCCTTCCCACCATCATCTAATTATATATTTTTTACCAGCGGGAATAGCTCAGTTGGCTAGAGCATCAGCCTTCCAAGCTGAGGGTCGCGGGTTCGAATCCCGTTTCCCGCTCAAAAGTGTAAGCCCCTCATAATAGCTCCCATCCCATTATTTGGAAGTTCATTCGTGAGATTTGAGGCACCGGGGAAGAATCTAAAGGGTTTTATGTGTGATGGGAAAAAGAGAGCAAATTAGGATTATAATGTCTTAATAAAAGTCTCTTATTTTAAAAAGAATATAGAGCCTATGAATATTACGAAGCTACTTATGAGGGGCTTATAATGTCTATGAATAATGATTTATAATCGAATTCATTGAAATGGAAAGCCCACGTAGCTCAGTCGGTAGAGCACATCCTTGGTAAGGATGAGGTCACCGGTTCAATCCCGGTTGTGGGCTCAATACATAAATTTAACAACAAGACATTAATATTCGCGGAGGAAATTCAGTCATGGCGAAACAGAAATATAAACGTACGAAGCCGCATGTAAATATAGGCACAATTGGTCATGTTGATCACGGTAAGACAACCTTAACAGCGGCGATAACGATGTA
>Ga0075123_10000651_pt1 | contig 17889 bp, 21 predicted proteins | sample AntAceMetag02UKX_FD_69808 | JGI IMG/M metagenome (GOLD analysis project Ga0075123, IMG submission 69808) | Saline lake microbial communities from Ace Lake, Antarctica - Antarctic Ace Lake Metagenome 02UKX | ecosystem: Environmental > Aquatic > Non-marine Saline and Alkaline > Saline | place... | reverse complement strand
TGAAAAAAGAGAATTTGAGATTTCAGAACTTGATACTTTTAGTAAGTTGGCCGAAATGGGTGGTTCTTACAAAACTGAGAATAAAGGTATTTACACTTTAATCACTAATAGATATAAGTTACTATTGAGTTTTTTCGAGAGTGGCGAAGAGGTTGAAATTAAATGTGATAGTGCTAATTTTGATTACACCGGAAGTAAAAAAGAATATGTTGAAATTTTAAAAAAGAGGGAGGCTAAAAATGCAAGCAAATAAGCCAGTATCTTTTTCTCAATTAAAAACATTCCAAGGTGTTATTGACAATAATATATGCCTTTTAGAATATTATAAAAAATACGTATTAAGATTAAGGTCTGAGGGCGGGGAAGCGGCACAAAAAGGATTACATTATGAGTACTTAATAACTGGGCAAGAGCCAAACAGGGGGTCGGAATTTGAACAATTAAGAGTAAAAGAGGGCAAACTAAAAAAAGACGGTTCATACTATTCTGATTGGGATCAAATACCCGAAAAGGCGGATTTATTCGCTAACTTTTGCAGAGAAAAAAAAATTGGCTGGACTGGTGGAAAAACCCATCTATTTATTGAAAACGGAATAAGACATAAAATAATAACTGATATTGAAGCGACTTACAAGGGTAAAGATGTAATTATTGATTTAAAATTTACAAGTTCCTTGACGCTAAACATCAAAAAAGAATGGTCTTGGAAAGTTGATAACTGGGTAGATGTTGAACAAATGTTAAATAATGGGTATAAAATTTGGCAAGCTTTATATTATTGCGCTGTTTTACTTCAAACAACTGGGAAGAAATATGATTTTGTTTTTTTCGTTCAAAGTTCGGCAAAAGATAATTTTACTTATTTTCCTTATTATTTGACTTTTACAATAGAAAAACTGATGAATTTTTGGGAACAAATGGAAACATTAATTGAAAAAGAAAAAGAAACTATGTCACTTTTTGACGAATTAGATTTTGTTGGTGAAGCTGACAAATGTGTAAATTGTGATATGCAAAATAATTGCAGTAATAAGAATTTAGTAAGTAATTTTATTTACATTTAAAGAAATAAACATGATATTTACAACTTTATTAACAGATGATTTTATAGGTTTTCACAAAATTTTCATAGAGTCAATGTTATATTTTAATGAATGGTTTGAAAAAACAGAACACATTATATTATACAAAAAAGGAAAATTAACAAAGCAGGACTTTATAAAAAAGTATCTTAAAAATGTTAAGTTTGTAGGAGTTCCAGAAGATTTTTTGCAATATCGAGACGTAAGCAAAAATTTATATCCGCATTTTGCAATGACTTATGATAAACTATATTTTTTATTTTTAGATGAGATAAAAGGCAAGAATGTAGTTTTGTATGATGCCGATATGATATGTTTGAAATCTTTTTATCCTGAATTTTCATCAAATAAGGTTTTAGGGGGCGACGATCCAACAAGTAAAATTAATACAGGATATGTAACATTCGGCATGAATATTACAAAAAACATTGATTCTGCAAAGTCTATGATTGAAATATTTTCAGAAGATTTTCTCCAGTTACCCGATCAGGAGATAATAAATACAGTTTTTCCGTGTGAAAATTTCCGACGAAACAAAATATTAAATAGTGTACTAAATTATGTAGTTTTAGAAGATTTAAAAAAATACGATATTTTACACTATATTACTACAAAAAAGAATATTGCGGAGTTCTGCAAAAAGAATAAAGAGTTTTTGCCAAAATTTATTGTTAAATTAGTCGAAAATAATATTAATCTATCATCTAAATTCTACGAAAAAAATGGACAATCAAATGACTAGTGTTATGGACGGCATGATAAAGGCGCAAAGGGGAATTAAGAACGTCTTAATCCCTTTAAAACGAGATACTGACACAACATCAACAGACAATGATTATATAAGCTTAAACGCTGAGGATCATATACATATTTACTTTGATTCTGTGAAAAATAAAACAATTTTTCAAACAGATGACTTGACACATGAATTTGAAACTGATTTAACGGTTATAGAAGTACATGACTTAATTAATAGTGAATTTAAGAGAGGTTAAAAAATGGAAATAATAGAACAGAAATATAATCACGCCGTTAATTCTTATATTAAACAGTTTGAAAGAAATTCAGGATTTGAATTCGATTCCTGGGCTAGTGACAAAATAGGCGAAATTGCATTTTTTAGTGACTATTCTTTTAATTTTTCAGATGTTAAATATGTAGTAGATAATGACATTTCAATAGATTTTTTAGTTGATTGGTATTGGTTTATAGTAGAATATCAAAAATGTTATTATAATTTAGATGCTTATTGTAAACTTAGAAGGGATTCCGAAAAAAATCAACATTTTTGCTTAAATGCTTTTGAAAAGAAATTAATATACATGAGAATACCCGACTAGATTTTAATATAGTTGTAAAAATATTCTATTTATTGTAATACGGTTCGTATATTTGCAAAAAACATTAATCAAATGCCATCAACAAAAGATCTTATTGAAGCTATCGAAGAAAATGAAGAAAAAGAGACTTAACTATACTCTCTTTTTTTTTTTGAATAAATACTAAAAACATTATAACAACATGTACGAATTATATGATTATCAAAAAAAAATAAAATATGATGCCGCAATATCTCAGAAAACTTTTGACAGGACTATAATACAAAGCCCCACAGGTTCTGGAAAAACCGTAACTTTTGCCGATATTTGCAGCTCTTTAGCAAAAAAGAACAAAAAAGTCCTATTATTAACTGATCTTACAGAGTTAAAGCAAAGCACTAAAAGAACTATTTCTAAGTTTTTGCGTAAAGTTAGTGCCCTTTCAGGTGACCGCTTACCCTACGCTGATGTAGTGATAGCAATGGCTCAGACAGTTAGCAGGAGACTGTTAAAGCCCGACTTTCGAGCGTGGTTGTTACATTTTGATTATTACATTATTGACGAAGCGCACATGGCTCACAATAATAAATTAATCTTAGATTTGATAATTCCAAATCATAAAAAACTACTTGGATTTTCAGCGACTCCTGTTATGCCGCTTGGAAATACTCATTTAATGGGGGATCTATATCAAGATATTGTGCACGGTCCATATACAATCGAATTAATAAATAAGGAAAAATTAGCTAAACCAAATTATTTCATTTCGGGGCTTGACAGTACGGATTCTTTAAAGATTAAACATTTTGATTTTGATCCCATTGAGGTTAAAGAAGCTTTTGAAAAGAGGGTAATATATGATAGCTTATTAAGTAATATAGTAGATCATAAAAGACAAAATGTACAAAGTTTAGTCTTTTGTAATGATATATATCACTCTTATAAAACTTGCGATTATCTCAATAAAAACGACATAAAAGCAATGTGTTTGGCTTCGTCACCATCTATGCCACGACCTCCAAAAGTGATTAATGCTTTATCGGCGGATGCTTACCAAAAAAAAATAAACGAATATAATTTTGTATTAGATATGCAAGAAAAATATTCAGGAGATAGAACAAGGATTATTGCAGATTGGGAAAACGGAAAATTCAGTTTCCTATTAAATCCTAAAATCTTAATGACTGGTTTTGATTCACCAACTATTAGAGATATACACCTGTTTTACAGCGGCTTATCCTTTAGAGAATTCAATCAACGTGTAGGGCGTGGAGCAAGAATTGTTGAAGGATTAAAAGATGAATTTAATGTTTTTGATTACGGTCAAAATGTGCAAAACCTAACATTTTGGGAAACAATGATTGATTGGCAATTATACAAAAAATCAGATTTCGACAAAGGAGAGGGCAAGGAAAAAAAACCAAAACCTTGCCCCTGGTGCAATAAACCTTTATTTACTGATTCTTGTAGTTGTGGTTTTCAAGTTGTTAAAATAGAAAGCATTAGAGAACATGCAAATTTAAAAGAGACTAACCTTCAAAAGTCAATTTCCTATAATGATGTAAAACAAGATATTGAAACAAAAACGGTAAGTGAAATTCTTGCAGAAAATAAACTTGATTATGGTAAAGCTTTAAGATTCATATACATAAATAAGAAAGAAGAGGGACTCGCTCAATTCGCTTTTGAAAAGGGCAAAAATATTACTAAATTTGTTCAAGAGCTTTCACACCGAAAGTTTGCCCTCACATCTGCACAAGAGAATAAAATAAAATCTTATTATCGTGAATTAACAGCTTAATACATAAATAATTATGATACTAGTCGAAGCCTGTAAACAATTCCTAAATAATGGAATTAATGTAGTCCCCTTTAAAACGACTCCAGACCCAATAAAATCACATAAATTTAATAAAAAACCTGTAATTAAAGAAGTTTCAAATTTTTTCAATCATTTTTTATTAAAATCTAAAGTTGAGGAGGTTTTTAAACCTGCCAACTCAGTAGCGTTAGTTTGTGGAGCCATATCAAAAAATTTAATTGTTATAGATGTCGAAAATGCAAATTATACAGCTTCAAAAATGTATGATGAGTTTAAAGAACATTTTGATTCTTATATTGATGATTTAAAAATCCCAATTGTAAAAACTCGAGGGGGCGGTTTTCATGTTTATTTTCGTGTCAGAAAAGAAGATGAAATTTTATTAAAGACTCAAACTTTAGCGCAATTCCACGACCATGAAGACGAAAAAGATAAAATACTAGTCGAGGTAAGAGGTACAAAAGCTTTTTGCAATACTTACCCCTCAGACGGTTATATAATGAAGGATAACGATATATTTAATATCCCTACCCTCGACTCTATACTTTCGCATGAAATATATAATTTCTTTATTTCTTATGATTGTAATATTGATAGACATGATGATTTTTCTGATAATATAGATAAAAATGCACCCGAATATTTATATAATAAAGACTCCGCAAATGAGGCACAAATATTCCAATTATTAAAAAATAAAGGTTGGAATGTTGAAAAAACAGCCTATAAAGGTGAAAAGGAATATTATTTTTTAAGAAGACCAGGAAAAAATCAAGGAACGTCAGCGACTTTTCTTTTCCCACCTGATGATGATAAAAAACGTCCGGGGTTGTATTTATTTACATCCAATACAGCACCATTTCCTCGTACTGGATTCTTTAGTCTTTTTGAATGTTTAAAGTATTTGCAGTTTGATAATGATTATGATAAAACTATTCAAACTGTTGTAAATAGCGGATATGGTCATGTTAAAGATTACGCTTTAATAGATAGTTCAGTAAAAAGTTTTATCCTTAGAGGGATTAAAAAAGAGTTATCCGTCTCAGATATTGCGACACAATTCCCATACGAAAATCCAGAATTTTTAAATAACCGGATTGAATATTTATATAAATTACATAAAAGAGAATTTGGGTTAAAGAAAAAATCTTCTATTGATTTATTAAAATATGCTTTAAATAAGAAATATAAATTATGGCTAAATAAGTACGGAGGAATTGTAATGCGAGGCACGGAGCAAGTAAGTCTTAATAAATACTGGTCAAAAATGGTTTGCGATTTTGACTATAAAGGCGGTATTGCCGATTTTTCAAATCATTGTCGAGGTGGTGAAGTAATTCCAGAAAAAGACCAAATAGATTTATTTTTCAAAACCTCACCAGCCTATGATCGTGAAACTGAAAATTCTTATATGAATGAGTTTGCAAAAAAATTGCACGTTAGAAATGTAGTATCAGACGTTGCCAAACTCGAATTAAAAAACCCTTTTGATGGGAAAATATGGGACCTCGACGACTTCCATAGTTCAATGTTACAAAAGCATTTAATCCGCTCAATAGCTCAATTTTACGAAGGTAAGCCGAACCGTTATATGTTAGTGTATCAAGGCGGCGAGGGGATTTTCAAAAGTGAACATATACGTTATTTGTCAAGATTCTTGCCATCCCCTTATTTTTCTGAGGAGCGATTTAAGAATATTACAATAGATGTAAAATATAAAGCTTGTAGAACTTTTATTAACAATGTAGAAGAGTTTGACGGCATAAAAAATATTGATGATATAAAAGATATAATTTCTAAGATAGATTTTAACGATAGATTAGCTCATAAACCTGATTTTATGATAGCAAAAAGAATTGTAAATTATTTTGGGACTACTAATAAGGATGATTTTTTACCCTTCGATCAAGAAAATACGCGTTTTTTATGTTTTCCTGTTGAATCAATAAACGGCGATTATAGTTTAAAATTTAACCCCTGCTCGAACAATATTGACCCCCGGAATATTTGGCGTGAAGCTTTTTACTTGTATAAAAAACACGTACAAAATAACTATGAAGGATATAAAAAATATTGTGAATTATCAAAAGAAGAAAAACAATTACAAAACTGCATAAATTCATTATTCACGAACGCTTCGCCAGTTTCTTATAGTGTCCAGAAAACAATCAAAAAACCGCTTGCTAAATCAGAACGAAAAATAAAAATAAACTTAGCTGACCTACAAAATTTAATAAGAGATAATTTCAACATACCTCCTCAATACAAAAAAGATGAAAGTTTATCGAAAAAAGCCTTAAAAATTGCTATTGAAGCTTTAGAAATTGAAAAAATAGAGCGAAAAAGATATGTGAATTTTGAAGGGAAAACTAGACAGGGAGATTATTATATTGTTGAATTAATAATATTTTAATAATAAATACACAAACAATATGAAAAGTAGTCGCATAATAAGTATTACAATGTCAGAAGCAGGGGCGTTGCATTGTCAAAAAATAGAATTTGACGAATTAGGTAACTCCGTAATGGTAAAAGGAGAGAACGGAGCGGGTAAGACTTCCATTAAAAACATTGTTTCAACGATTGTTGCAGGAGCAAAGTATTTGCCCGAATATTTACGAACAAACGGGTTAGAAATAGTGACGGAATATAGTGTTTCAGATTCTATTTTTTACATGAAAGTGAAGAATAAAAAAAGCCTTACATCTGACTTGTTTATGTTAGATGATAAAGGCAAGAAGATGACACCAATTTTAAACGGTTCAAAAATTACCGCTGCTGAATTTCATAAGTTATTATCAACAGAATTAAGTTTTGAAGCTGATAAGTTCATCAATGAAAAAACTCGAAATGAATTTTTATTCGGGAAGAAGGACGGCTCAAAAAAAGGCGTTTATTCTGATAAATTAAAAGCCGTCGGAATAATCTTTAATGAAAAAGATCCCGAATTTATAGGAACTATTATTGATAGAATTAATAAAGCGAAAGATATTAGAACTATTTCACATAGTAATTTAACCGCTAACAACGCTCATTCTGTAGCCTTACAAGCTGATGATATTTTTAATGAAAAAAGTGAATGGATTAGTCCAATTAATTATATTGATATTTCATTATTGGATAATGAAATTCGAACATCAAAGGATGAATTAATTACTTTAAACACAAAAAAAGAAGTAACTAAAACAAAAGCGGAATCATCTCACAAAGTAGCACAAAATTTATTGTTATCGACACTTAAAAGCGAAAGAAACGATTTAGAAAGTAAATTATCTATTGCTAAAAACAATATCAAAAACTATAACGATAATATTGATACTGATTTTGAATTAATCCTTTCGAAGCTTAAAGAAGAGATTGACGCTCATAATAAAAAGATCCAATTACAAGAAGATCGGAGAACAGAAATATTAAGTAATTATGAAAAGTTAGAGGGATTGCAACGATATTTTATTCTCGCTTTTGGGTCTCACTTTGATTACTCAGACCTATCAGCCAAAATAAAAAATCTGCCTGGACTTGAGAATAAAAAAAATTACGTCATCGAAGCAGGAAAAACAAAAAAACCTCTTCAAATTAAAGCGGGTGAGGAATTACCAGAAGCGCAGGACGCTAAAAACTTAATTACAGAGTTCCGAAAATGTAACGAAGCAATAACCGCGAAGAACACAAGAGTTACAGCTTTTGAACCGTTACCATTTGAGTATATTGAAGATGAAACAATTAAAAACGAAATGACGCATATTCAAAACAACATTTCACTTTTGGAAACTGAGGCTAGTGAAGCAAAAGACTCAAATAAAATATGTAATAGAGTATCAGCTTTTCAAGATCACCGAGAAAGTGACCTAATTGTAAAAAACTTATATACTGAATATAACAGTATGCTCGAAGCTGTCGAAACTGGAGTAAATGGTCTGTATTTTAAGTATGATGATCAGAAAAAAGAGATTGAATTAAGATTTTCTCCGTTAAAAAGTGATTCCGCAGACTATTTTGATCAAAAGGATAGTAAATTAGACTTACCTTTTGACGCTTTTTCAGAAGCTGAAAGAAGTTTAATAACGATTATGATGCAAAACTACCTCTTAACGTCAAAAGCTTACGGCGTAAGATCGTTATGGACTGAGGCGAATATCTCTAAGAGCACTTATAAAGAAGTCCAGAGACTTGCCGAAATGTACGATTTAAGAGTGTTTTGTAGCTTTGTTGGAGACTATAAAGCAGAAAACTTACAAAAGTCTGAAATCCTCATTCAGAATGGTGAATTGATTTTTAGTAAATAACCTAATAAGTCCCCTTAATCGGGGCGCTTTTAACATGACAGATAAAGAGATAAAATTAATATCTGAGTATAATCTCAAAATAGCCAATTTGAAAAATAAAGGAGGAAGTAACGATCTCATAGAATCGTACAGTATCATAATTAAAGCTATTGAGGTATCATCTGAATTAATCTCAGAGACTAAATTAAACAATCGAAGAAACGAAGAACTAAAACAGAAGTGAACATGGAGAAACTAGACATTGTTTTAAGTTTATTTAATGGGACGGGGACTGGACAACAGGCTTTAGATGATTTAAATATATCATATTCAAAGTTTTATTCTAGTGAAATAAAACCAGCTGCGATTAAATTAGTTAAATCCCATTTTCCAGAAACGACCCAATTAGGAGATATTAAAAACTGGGAATCTTGGAATATTGACTGGTCACGTGTTTCACTAATATTAAGCGGTTCGCCGTGTCAAGATTTAAGCATTGCAGGGAAACAAAAAGGAATTACAGGTAAAAAAAGTTTTTTGTTCTTCGTATTTGTTGACATACTAAATCATGTTCGTAAATACAACCCGGATGTTTTATTTTTTCAGGAGAACGTAGCTAAAGGCGTTGCAGATGAAGACATAAGAATAATAAGCGAAAGTTTAGGTATTTATCCTTTTAGAACTAATTCCAACCTGGTAACAGCACAAAATCGAGACCGAAATTATTGGAGTAATTTTAAAACTAAGAAAGTCGGATTCTTTAACGACATTTATACAGATTTTACACACCCGTCAGTTTTAAAGACGCAATTGTCCGACATTTTAGAAAATGGCTTTACTCTCGACAAAAAAGCACAAACATTGCTTGCAAGTGAAGCAAAAACTTTTGGATATAAAAACATGGACAAATTTAAAGCTTTGATTATACGCAGATTAAAAGCGAAAAAACAAAATCCTAATTTAGTCTATTCGTTTTCCGATAAAGCGAAAACGGGTGCTTTATTAGAGTCAGAAGGAAGAAATACATGGAAGGATAAAAACAAACAAGTTAATCGATACTATAAACATTCTACTCACCTGATTATTTTTTCGTTAGAAAACGGCACTTTAGATGTCCGAAACTTAACCAAAATAGAATTATGTAGATTGCAAGGTTTTCCAGATAATTATTGCGATATTTTAACCAGAAATCAAGCCGCTAGCTTGTTGGGTGACGGCTGGACTTTGCCAATGATAAAACATTTTTTCAAAGAATTGCAATAATTTTTGATTACTCATATTGTAATAATTTTGCAATATCTATAATTCATCCTTATATTTGCTGTATGAAAAAAATGCTAGGAAAAGAACTAAAATCAATGAGGGTGTATTGTGATTACACTCTTCGAGAATTAGCGGATAAAATAAGCACAGAAGAAAAAACGGTTTACGTTTCCGAACTTTCCAATTATGAAAATGGAAAAACAGAGGTAAAACTTAGCTTATTGGTTAAAGTTGCAGAAGTTTGTAAACATACGATTAAAATAAAATTTTCTAAGAATGAGAAAAACGATATTTTTACATTATCAAAAAACTTTTAAGAAAACTATTGAAGAAATTCCTTTACTTATTCAATTAACTTTTGAATATTTGAGTGAAAGTATTGAAATAGAAAACTTACTAGATTTGCAGCAAAATAGATTATCGGACACTGGTAAATATATTGACGGCAAATCATTACAAACAGATTCTGGCGCTTTAATTGATAAGCCTTATTCCGAATTGACAGATAAAAATGGGCATGTTGACTTATACGATACTGGGGAATTTTATGAAAGCATGAAAGTAATAGCGAAAAGTTTTGAACTAGAATTTTCAGCTGATTTTGAAAAAGAAGATAGTAATATCTCCGACAATTTCCAGTTCCAAAAAAATGCTGATGAGTTCGTGCAAGATGTTTTAGGTTTAACAGCCGAAAATTGGAATCAAATAAGACCTCATTTTGTAGAAAAATTCATTGAATTATTCACATTAAAATTCAACAAATTGATATGATAATTAATCAAAATTTATTAAACTCTATTAACAGTTTATCTTTTATTGAAGAGCTTTATTCTGATACTATTGAGTATATTACAGATGAAAGCAACTCACCAGGCGTTTGGGTCGGCAACGATAGAGAATATAAAAAAATCAATATAAAAGACACTATTAAAGGGGTTTCTTGGACTTATGGAAATGATTTTTCTATTGATAATGGAGAAATGACTTCAAAAATAGAGGTTTATTTTATAGTAAATACTCTAAGATCTAAGATTACAAGAAACGAAATCATTTATCAACTTATAAGCTTATTTAACGGTTTAGGTAAGGATTTTAGCATTGAAACTGATGCTTCAAGAGCTTTATCGAGATATACAAATTTCTTTGAGTTGAATAAGCAAATAGGGAAAGTTCCTTATCTTGTTTTTAGAATTGATTATGAAAAAGTAACAAATATTTGTTTATAATGGCATACTTACTTGAAGCGTTTTTGTTTTTACAAAAATGATTTCAAGTAATATGTTAAGTGCTTTATATTTATCACTTAGCATACAAATAAATTATTAATTAATTACTATCAAAAATGAAGGATAATAGTAAAATTTACGATGAAATTTTGTCTCCACTTTTTTCTCAAATATTAGATATTTGTAAAGAAAATGATATACAAATGTTTTATGCAGTCGCTTTAAAAAGATTGAATGTTTTTAATATTGAAATTGCAGATGGATTTTACACAGAAACTGAACTAGACGAAAGATTTATATCTAAATGTATATCTGATGTTGAGAATTTTAATAAAACAAAAGACAGTGAATTTAGTTGCACTTAACTAACGTATTAAAAACGTTTTAATGTTTTTTAATATAACGTTATAATTATTAAATAATACTAATTATTAATTAATATATACAAAATGATAAAAATAGTAAAATTAAAAGCTGTTGGGAAAAGAGAAACCGGTAGAAGTAAAAAATCTGATAAAGTATGGACAAAAGTTTCAGCTACTTTTGAGGTTGTTGGACAAAAAGATGAGATTGTTGCTAGTCGATTTCAAGTAGAAACGGATGAGATAATAAAAGAAATTGAAACAATGGAAATAGGTAAATCTTATGCCGTTAAATTCCGACACGAAAGTAGAGAGTATAATGGAAAATGGTACTATTCTATGGGCATTGAAAAAGTAACAAAAAACGAAATTGATAAACCTTTGAAATATAATCGAAATTTACACTATATAACTGGTGTCATTTATCAGATTTTAAATATTAGAACTTACGAGAATGCCGCCGCTATTGATTTTTTAATGATTTCGGGAACTGGCACTATATTAAAATTATCTTATTATACTTCTGATTTAGCGAAGTTTGAGGAGGTAAAACCTACAATTATAGAGGGTGCGATTTTTACGGTTGGTGTAAAATTCGCAATTGATAACTACGAAGAAAATCAATTTGCGACTATCTCTATAATCACAATGAATGAAATAAAAAGCTCTAAAAAAACAGAAGAAAAAATAGAAGAAAAACAAGCCGCTCCAGTTTCAGAACCAGAAAATGATGATAATGATGAATTACCTTTTTAATGTGTTTTTGATAAGTACTAGAATCTCAATGAATTTAGCTCAGTTGTTTATTCTAGTACTTGTTTCAATAATTACAGGTTTTTTTATTTGTAAAAAGTTTAATAAATAAATATTATCTAATAATCAAAAACGACTAAAATGTATATAGAAACACAACAAAGCATTATAAAAAATGCAAAAAAAACAATATCAACAATTTTAAAAGATCTTAATCCGTTTATGCTGTTGAATTTATTGTTTTTAGCGTTAAAAGATAGAGATTTAACGACTTTAGAATTCTGGTATTTTATTGATTTAAAAGTTGATGCAGAAACGAAAATTAAAAAACTTCAATATAACTAAAAACTATGTTTAACCTATTTAAAAAAAAAGAGAACAGCAAAGATATTACGTATTTTTTAACTTTAGCTTATAAGTTAAGTGAATTGCAAGAGTTTTATATAAAAAAAATAAGTAATCAAGGCGACAAAACTAGAATAATTTCCAATTTGGGAAAATATTACTATTCTATAAAAAAAGCTAACGAATTAATAATTAATAGTGATTCTTTTTATATTGATGCCGAAATAGAAAAAATTAGAAAAATGCTGTATGAGTCGGAGGCTATTCGAGTTGATTGGATTTTTATTCTGCAAGAAACATCATTGAGAATGTTAAACATGATACATCTAAATGATGTAAAATTTAACCTCAAAAAACACATTAAAAGTGCTTTAAAAGAGGGTGAAGAATTTAATTCTTTTGTAAGAAAAGAAGTTGTAAAACTTGAAAAATTAGATAATGCAGAGTATGAAGAGGCTATAGATAACGTGTCAGATACATTAACAGATTTGTTAGTAAGTTTAAGATAATATTAATCAATATAAAAAAAAAGGAAAATGAGCGAAATTATAAAGGATTACCGACCAAGTAACATCATTTTTGATGTTGCAATAGATGATTCTGAAAAAGAAAATTTGGGGCATTTTGATAGTCATGAAGATGTAAAAGAGTTCTTGAAAAAAGCTGTTACAGTCAATGAAGCAATTACAGTAATGCGACATTTAGACATTGCCGAAACGCAAGAGTTGAGAAAAAAATGTGTTGACTTATTAGAGAATAAACTACCATATATTGCTGTCGAACTTTCAACCGCTGAAAAAGAATTGAAGGATATAAAAGCAAAAGTAAAAGATTTGCAAAGTCAGTACGATGGTACTGATTCTGAAATAAAAGCGACCGCTAACATCTCAAAAAGAGGCACAACGGATATGTCACTAGGTTCAGAATTTACCTATAACATGGCATACAAAGGGAAAATTTTGACATATTCTTATATTGATAACGAATTGAAATTATGCCACGTTCGAGAAGTTAGGGAGGATGAAGCCGAAAATTTATTCCAGAATCAATTATCAAACAAGGAGTTTTTTGAAGCTATATTTTTTAAAAATGAGTAGATTAAAACACAAAAGAGGGCGAAAAAGTAATTATGTAAAAAAGCATATTTCTTCTGATTCGCATAAAAAAGTACGCCCTCTAATTTTGGCTAGAGATAATTTTTGCTGTAAGAGTTGTGGGAGTAAAGAAAACTTAGAATTGCATCACATCTCTTACCACATTTTGGGAAAAGAAATGAGTAATGATTCTCGAAAATGGTTAGTAATGTTGTGTGGGAATTGTCATAAAGAAACCCATGATAGTTTAACTCACAAATGGAACCCGAAAAATAGGAATAAAGAATTTATTTTCTAATAAAAAAAAGCTACATTATAACTATGTAGCTTTTTTTGTATATTTGTAAGAAAAAAAATAATAGATATGGATTTAACTAAAATACATAATGTAGAGATAAGACCGAAAGTTGAGAATACAGTTTTTCAAAACTTTCTATATGGTCAAACAGGAACAAAAGCAATTAGTCGCCTACATTTTGCGACTACAACAGAAAATCCTTCAGCGGTGTTTAAATGGGGTTTTATGAAAAATTCTACCCCTACTTTTATACCTAGTTCCTTCGTTGTAGATCCTCAAAACTTTAATCAATTGAATACGAGCCAACAGCAAGCGTATGTCGGGAATGAAAGTTCAATGGCTTTTATGTCTCCACTTTCGGGTGAAGATGGCAAAGCTTCTATGATAGCCGAAACGGTTATTTTTGATAAGTGGGATGAAAATACATTTTATTTTCTCGGAGACATTGCAAAAAAGAATGGCACTAATTACATAGCTATCCAGGATGATTTTAAAAACAAAAAACCCAACATTAAGGTTTTATATTGGTCCCCCGTTTTCACATATTACTTAGAACACGAATTCATTATACAGCCTTATACTAGTTTAGACGATTTTAACGGCAACAATATTTATACTAAAAGTGATTATTTATTAAATGCCGAAAGTGTAAAATATGTCTATCAAATTGAAGTAAAAACAACTCCAGAAAATCCAGTTATTTTAAGTTCTACAAAAGATTTTGACCCCTTAATTTTAGACGGTGCAGTCGGGTTTTTAGAAGAAAAATTAAATGGTAATCCTAGAGATGTGATTTTATCTGATTTAGTAATCAATGATAATTTGTTTGCAGTTGAAGGGGAAAAAAACAACCTCGTAACTTTTAAATTAAATTCAGAATCTTTCCCTTTATCGCTTGCTACATCTCACGTACAAATAATTGCGTACAAATTAAATTATGAATTAAATACTAATGTTAAATTTTTAGATCAAATTGACTTTAGCAGTATTGAAGCGAAGACAGGCGAAGTGGACGGAATGCTAAACACAGCAGGCATTATTGAAAGTGGAAATGGATTACTAGTCAATTTTAATTTTAATCCAACTCCTAACGACGATATTATAGTATATATCAATGTAATTTCAGATACTACGCAATTAACAAATCAAAGTTTTAGGCTCTTTTCCGGAACTATTCAAGAAGCTGCAAAAGTCGAACCTTTTGAGTTAAGGCAAATTTATAATACACCAGACGCAAGTTTTATATTTTTTCACGAATATTTAAACATTAATACATCAATTTTTCATAAAAATGTAGCTGCTTTTGTTGATGATATATTGATTTGTAAAGTTGAAGTTCAAAAGAAAAATGATTTTGCGATTTCTAAAGGAATTACTGTTGCACTTGTAAATAATAATAATGAAATTTTACAATCAGTTAGTTACAATAATAGTCAATTGCCAATAGTTGAGCCAACAAATTACAATATTAACGAAGTTGGACGTGAAAACATACAAGTTACTTATTTTAATACATCTGACTACTACTCAATTATTTATCCTTTCCAAATTAAAGAATTTTGGACGGCAAAAACGGACATAAGAGTAGTTTTAACCATGGATTATGAACTAGAAGGAGTGAGTGACTCAACTGTAATCAAGTCCCCACCATTCCGATTAGGCACTTACGATCAAACAAAAAATTCAGATACGGAACCGCAAGTTTTAGCGAAGTTTGATGAAAAAATAAAATTAATGAGTGAAGATGGCTCAATAAATATTAATCAGTTAAATTTAGGTAGTAGTATTCGCCTGGTTGCTGAATTTGAAGATAAAAACACGCTTACAAATAGTTTACAAGTAGAAGAGTCGGAATTAACAGGTTATTTCGGAATTTCGCAGCCACAACAATCTGGGAATTTACACTATGTAACAAAAGAATTTGGGACTTTGGGGTCTACTTTTTATAAAAACATTGACGGCTCTACTTCACCAGCTTGCAAAATCACAAAATTAGATGTAAAAACTGCTAAAGTTGAAGCGATTGTGGATGTTGACGAATTAGTAAACATTCTAGGTGAAAGTGATAATTATAATATAGTTTGCCGATTAGACAAAAAAGAAGCTGCTTTTTTAACAGTAGATCAATATACTTTTATTTTCAATCAAAATACCTCTCAGTCTTATGAGTATACGCTTGATTCTGATTTATTAAAACAGGCTTTTCTATCTGTTTATTATTCTGTAAATTACCCAAATATTATTGAGTTTTTCCATGCTGCAACTTTTTTTGCAAGTACTGATTTTGAAGTTTTTAAAGCTCACATTAACGGAAACGGAGCGTCAGGTGAAAAAATAGTACTTACTTGGACTACCTTTACAGGTTCAGTTTATGAAAGTATTGTAAAACTTAATATTCCTAGAACGGCCGCAAGTCCTGAGACCTCAATAGGATTAAATAATACTTTATTTACACATTATTTAGAAAATGAGAATTTATACGCTTTTGACAATAAAATAAAATTATCTAGTTTCTTTGTTAGTGGTGCAAGTTCCGACGAATTATATTACGCATTAAGGGGTGTTGATAGTGAATTGACAGAGTTTAAACCTTATACTAAGAGTAGTCTAAATGCTGACATAAATGCAAGCGAAACACCTTTTATTTTGCATTTATGGGGCGCAAGGAATGGAAACGCCGACAATATCGGCCTATATTATGATGCGTTAGGTGCTACTGAATTATTGAAATATGCTAATGTTTATGGTGAAAATACTTTAAAATTACGGCCCGTTTGGGATGTTCCTTCTATGGTGGTCGGGGGAAATCAATATGTGATAGTTGGAAATAATACAACACCATATAAGCAAATTGAAGTCAGGGACGTTTTTACATTTTATTTTGTGTTTTGGAGTGATGACTTAGTGACAACAAGAAAGCAAATTTTCACTACTAACTCTCAATTGTCGGGAACTCCAAACCCATTTTTGAGCTTTAATATAGCACAAAAAAAATTCAATGTTACCTTTACCGCTACTGAGGGTGCAACAATAAAAACATTGAATTTTAGCGGTTTAGGAGTAAAAAAAGGATATAATTTTGTCGTTGGTCGTTGGGATCCGTACAGTTTAGAGCAAAGACACATTTTTGTAAACGGTCTTTTGCAAGCTGGTGAGATTTTAAATGTTAATGATTTTGATATTGATACAGATACGGTTTTAAATTCTTATGATGATGCCTTGTTTTTTGCAAATGATTATGATACAACCGTATCAGAGTATTTTAAAGGAAAAATATTTGATGCAAAATTATCTACTGAAATTTTTAATAATCGAGTTGTTGACTATCGAAAAGCAATGTTAAAAGGTGAATTGACGTTTTTAGCATCTTCTTTGTTGTTAAATGTCGATTTTCACAAAGCTGATGGAATAGACCCAACAATCACAGACGGTACAAATGTTTATCCTATTTCTACTTTAGTAAGTCCGACATATACAGATTTTGATGATTTAACGTAAAAGTAAAAAAAAAAGAGGTGCTTTTATTTATATAGCACCTCTTTAATATCATAACGTTGTATTAAAAAGCATTAAAACGCTCTAAATACGGTCGTTATGTTTCACTTTCTAAAACATCTACTATCTCAATTTTTAGCTTAAGAGGTTCTAAGAACTTGTTGAGCCAGCTAATTCGACTTTCAACAGTTCTAAGTTTACCTGCGAAGTCTTTGTATTTGTACCCGAATTTCGAGCAAAAGAGCCGTTTTGTTACGAACAGCTCTTTTATTTTTGCGTTTATCATCTTCATGTTATTGGTTCAAAGCAATTTTCGTCCCGTCTTTTTCAACGGTGAAACCTCTATCGAGGTCTTTCTTTGATACTTCGATATGACTGTTCCATTCGGTCCAGTCTTCTCCGCCATCTGTATAACGGGTATTTGTGAGTCGCCCCACGTAGTTACCTTCTACGTAATCTTCCTCATTTATATTAAAATCAAATGAGTCTGACGTATTGGTATACGTCAAATCCCCGAAAAGAGATATATTCTTTTCGTTTCTCGCTCTTTTTTGAGCGTTTTTAT
>Ga0075123_10000644_pt1 | contig 18063 bp, 41 predicted proteins | sample AntAceMetag02UKX_FD_69808 | JGI IMG/M metagenome (GOLD analysis project Ga0075123, IMG submission 69808) | Saline lake microbial communities from Ace Lake, Antarctica - Antarctic Ace Lake Metagenome 02UKX | ecosystem: Environmental > Aquatic > Non-marine Saline and Alkaline > Saline | place... | reverse complement strand
CTCAACTATCAAGTAAAGCAAATGCAACGTGATAGTGTATTTGGCACATTCCAAGAAAGTTCAAACCTTGATGAACAGGATAAGCAAAAGGTAAAAGAAATTAAGAAAAGGGTTGACAAAGACCGGGTAGTCTCTACCTTTGGAGATCTGGAAGCCTTGCAGGAGTTAAAAAAGAAGATGGAAGGAAACGAATAATTTATTTATTAAAATTAGTTATATTAAAATGAATATATAAAACAAAATTATATTCATGAATCATTATGTATATTTAATAACTAATCTCAAATCTGGGAAACAGTATGTAGGGGATCATTCTACAGATAATTTAAAAGATGGGTATTTGGGAAGTGGAAAATTGTTACTAGAAGATAAAAGGAAATTTAAAAAAGAAAATTTTAAAAAAGAAATTCTAGAATTTTTTGATACTAAAAAAGAAGCGTATGATACGCAAGAAAAATATATCATAAAATATAAAACCCATGTTTCGGAGGGGGGATATAATATAAGTAGAATAGGTGGATCATGTGATAAGGGCCATTATAATCATACTGAGGAATCAAAAAAGAAAATGAGTGAATCACATAAAGGAAAGGTTTTATCAAAAGAGACAAAAGAACGAATGAGAATTTCTGCGATGGGGCATGAAAGATGGAATGGTAAAACACATTCTGATAAAACTAAAAAGAAAATGAGTGAATCTCATAAAGGAAAGGTTTTATCAGAAGAGACAAAAAGAAAAATGTCCGATGTAGCTAAAGGGAAGATTGTTTCTGAAGAAACTAAAAAGAAAATGAGTGTAGCTAGGAAAGGAAAAACTTATAAAAAAAGTAAAAAGAAAAATATATCAGAAAAAATTAGTAAGAATCATGGAAATAAAGGCAGGGAATTTTCAGAAGAACATAAAAAAAGAATAAGTAAAGCCAAAAAAGGATGTGTTTCTCCAAGAAAGGGAGTTAAATTATCTAAAGAAACTAAAAAGAAAATGAGTGAATCTCATAAAAAGAATTAATTTTTTCTTAAATATTTGCCCAGACATTTTTTTATCCCAAGTTTTATGGTTATATTAGACCATACAATATAATAATCACATATGAGAATAGCAGTTAACACAGAGAATTATGAGATTCTAAACTCTATAATTAGAGGCGCAAAGGAACATGGAAGTACTGTTGTCATAGCCAAATTAGAAAAAGGATTATTTGATCATATTGATTCTGAAGCAATAGATGCTTTTGTATTAAGATCAGATACTTCATACGCACAGAAAGCTGTGGATTTTATAAAACGATATTATCCTTACATCCCGGTAATTGTTATGGGACATGAAAAACATTGGATAACTGGTTCAGACATCACAATTCCTTTCGAAAAGGGAAGTGATACAGATTATTTTGCTAAAGCAGTTTTGCATAACATCTATGCATACACTAAGAATTTTGAAACTCTTCAAAAGCTAACAGCTAAAATGGATGAACCTATCGATTTTGGCAATTGTACTTATGACCCAACCAAAAGAATTTTATTCTGTAAAGGAGTGCAGGTATTTTGGCAAAATGGTGAAAAGAAAACTGGAAAACTATCTCCAAAACAAGCTGGAGTATTTGAACTACTTGCAGCTAATTTTGGAAAAGTTGTTAACAAAAACTCTATCATGGAAAAGGTGTGGCATACCGAGAATTTCTTTATTGGACGTTCGCTTGATGTTTTTGTTACTCATTTAAGAAAGATATTAAAGAATGGTGGCATACCTATGGGTATTACAAATGCCCCCAATCAAGGATTGATGTTAGATTACTTACCTAAAAATAAAAAATAAAAGGCATGGTTAAAATTGGTGAAGATTTTGATAAAAAAGATAGACAAAGAGAAAAACGAGGTTTTGATTGGGAAAAGTTCTGGGATAATTTTCCATGGTTCTGGATTGTTGTTGCGTTTATTATAGTTAGTGGAGGAGTTGAAGAAATGATAAGAGCGAAACATCCTGTTCCTATGGAACGTGCAGTAATAATTGAATATGTAGAGGATGCTTCATTTGACCATTATAAAATTCAATTCCTAAGCGATAGAACTGTAAAAATGGTGGATTATCCAGATGATGGATATGCTGTGGGAGATACAGTTTTAATTGAACGATAATGAAAGCTCGTTGGGATAGTTTAATAAAGAGAACAAGGAATGTCTTTGACATTAACATAGATCATATGTTTGCTTCTTCTATTTATGAACGTTATATTGTCCCACACTACACAGAAGATAGATATTATCATACTCTTCGTCATATACAAGCTACATTAACAGCATTAACAGATTTTGAACTTTCACCTATTGATAGAGTAAAAGTTGAACTAGGATTGTGGTTTCATGATATTGTATATGATTCAACAAAAACTGATAATGAAGAACAATCAGCTGAGCATTTTGCTAAATTTGCAGATTATGCTAGAATTCCTATGAAGGACATGGTTGAAATAAGTAACTTAATTATAACAACAAAACATGTCCAAGTTCCTACTGAAATATTGCCATCCATTATATGTGATTGTGATTTAGCTGAATTAGCATCTCCTTATTATATAGTTAATGCAATAAATGTCAGAAAAGAATATGGGTTTTTAACCGATAAAGAATGGATAAAAGGAAGAACAGAATTTATTGAAGGAATGTTAGACAAGGAACATATCTATCATACAGGTGAATACAGGACCATGTTAGAGGACACTGCTAGGCAAAACCTACAAAAGGAATTAGATACATTAACAAAACATAGGGATCACTGAAGGGTCCCAGAATAACTATGAAAATATTTAAAGGAGTACAACGGAGATTATACAATTTAGATAAAACCATGAAAAATGTGTGGTTAGCAGCTGGTGTTCATATGAGTGATAAACCACTTCCACCAGTATGGGATGAAGATGGAAAATATATTGATAATAATGTCGGTGATATACTTCCAATGATAGAACTGCCCGATGGAAAGTTCGCTTATTACAAAATAATGGTTGAACGACATAAAAGCGGAGGGGATTGGTTGTATGATAGTGATGCATATGATTACGATTTAGAGTTTAGTCATATTGATGGAGAATTTAAAAAACGGTGGTAATGAAGCCAATGAGACAATGCATGACTGTTACTGGTAAAGCAAAGAAAACCTTTAAAGTTTTTGAAGATGCAGTTACTTGGGCACATAAGATGAATAAAAATCCAAAGAACATTTGGAAACAAAGAGCTTATAAGTGTCAACATTGTTTAAGATTTCATACAGGTAGAGATCCACATAACATATTATTGAAACATGAAAGCAATATATATAACCGATCTGAATAAAATCTTAGATGAAATGAATAATCATGAAATGACGAAGAAAGTAAGACGATATCTTCATAAATTTCATATTAGAATTAATTCTTTGAATGCTTTAGATAAACAAGAGCGAATATATTTTATGGATTTGCAATTAGTACATGCAAGGAGAGAAATTAACGCGAACATAGATAGCAAAGTTAAATCTCATTTAAAGAATGAAATAACAGCTATTTATAGAAACAAAATAAGATTAATCAATGGCACAGAAATATAAAAAATCAGAAACAGTTTATACCCTTAGTGGTAAAGAGAGAAAGTATTACTCTTCAGTAAAGGGCGTAACCATTATTCATTTATTTAATAATGAGTGGAGAATTGGAAGAGTAGTGCGAAAGAAAGGTAAGGAAGCCCATGTTGTTGTATATTCTCCAGATGAGAAGCTCTATCATGCCTATGGAGAAGAAGCATTAAAGTTTGTAGGTGGAAAATCCGGAGATGGAATCAATAGAGCAGAAGCTAAGATTTGGATTCTTATTAATGTTCTTGATGATCCAGATTTTTGGAGTTTAGATATGACAGAACAACCAGAGGTTGGAATTCCGGTAAAAGTCATATTTGAAAACGGAACAATCAAATGGCTAGACGAATTTACTGGAGATTGGCAGGCCCATAGGCTAGAAATACCAACTCAATATCCATCAAAAGAGAATCCTGCATGGACAGCTTATCTTTTTGGAAGAGTAAAAAAAGATGGTCCGGAACCTTCACAATTTATTTGGGCGGACACAATTGAATATAAAAATATAGTAGCATGGAAAAGAAAGTAAAAACAGAAAAAAAATCATCAATAGGAATAATTGCTATTGTTATAGCAGTTTTAGTACTTATTGTAGGAATTATCGTTTTGCAAAAGAAGAAAGATGCAAGACCCTTTAATCACATAGAGGTACCTCTCACTATCGTAGTTGAAAACGCAACGGATTATGATAAAGCAGATACAATTTCAATGTATATAGCAAATCGTATTTTTGATATTGATACATTAAATTTGATGATTGTTTATATTCCTGAACATTTGAATGAAGGAGAAATGGAATTATATGGGATTGTCCAGCATATTCCATTTAAGAAAAATCAATTTATCATATTACTTAATAGAAAAAATATTAGTTTAAGTAAATTGAAGGAAATTTTATCACATGAATTTGTACATATTAGTCAATACATATCTGGAGATTTAGTAGTCTATCCAAATTATGCAGTTTGGAAGGGAGAGGATATTTACTTTGGAGAAGTAGCTTATAAAAATAGGCCTTTTGAAAAAGAAGCTTTTCAGTATCAAGGTGCAGTTATGTCAAAATTAAATAAAATGCTATACGAATGAAAGACGATTTAGGAACTAGGATGAAAAACCAATACGAAATAAGGACTCGTACTTGGCTTCCTCGTAGAACATATACAATTATTAGGCTAGATGGGAAAGCCTTTCACACCTTTACAAAAGGAATGGATAAACCATATGATGAAAGTTTTATTGCTGATATGGATCGAACAGCTAAATATTTGTGTGAAGAAATTCAAGGGTGTAAACTGGCATATGTTCAATCAGATGAGATCTCATTATTATTAACTGATTTTGAAAGAATTACAACTGATGCTTGGTTTGATGGACAAGTACAGAAAATAGTTTCGGTATCAGCTTCAATGGCTACTGCAATATTTAATAAATATTCGCTTATTGATAAATTAGCATTCTTTGATGCTAGGGTTTTTTCTATTCCAGATCCAGTTGAAGTTGAAAACTATTTTGTTTGGAGACAAAAGGACGCAGTTAGGAACTCGTTATCTATGCATGCTCAATCATTATATTCTCATAAAGAGTTGAATATGAAATCACAAGTTAAGTTACATAACATGATTCATATGAAAGGAAAAAATTGGAATAATTTACCTGACGGATTTAAGAGAGGTAGAACAATTACAAAAGTTCATTCTTTTGATATTGAAAGTGCTCCTGGAACAGCTATTATTGATTTGGGAACCAATTGGATTATCAAAACTCCAGATTTTTTGAAGGAAAGAGATGAATTAACAGATTTAATCCCCAAAATTAATTATGATTTAGTATGAAAGAATTTCTAAGAATTGCGCTTAAGACAGTAGGAATAGTATGTGGAATACTTATGGTAGGTTTAATAATTTTTGGAATAGGTTTGAATGCGTATTTGAAACGCAATGATCCTTATTATAAGCAACCACACGTTGTAGAGATAACTAATAAACGACATGTTGATTTATATTATTGTACCAGTTATGTGCATGATCCGGTTCATAAATGTATAATTTTGTTAGATCATAAAGGAAAAAAGGTTCTTCATTTATATAAGAACGAAAATACTATAATCGAAATTAAAACAAATATTGATTATCGTCCTGAAATATTATTAGAAGACATAGGAGAGTCGGAAGAAATTAAACTTCCGAAAAAAGTTGTTTAAATATTTTTTTGTGTCGATTATTTTTGTTATATTAGAATCTAAATTAAAGAAATCATGGAAGTAGTAAAAGCAGTCCCTATTAGGTCTTGTTCAGAATGTCCTTTTTGGGTAACATCTCCTTATTGGACAGAAGATAGTTTTGAAAGAGCTGAATATTGGTGGTGTAAGTGCCCTGGCAATAGTTATGAACATAAAGAAGATAACCATGAATCTGAAAAAGTAAGACAAAACTTAATTAGTGCTGGGGAGCCGGAGAATATTAAGAAAATTGCAGGTTATGTGGAATGGACAGATAAAATTGAGATTGCAGAATGGTGTAAATTAAAAAACTTTGTATAAATGGAAACAAATGTAAAAATACTTAGCACTATATCTGCTAAATTACAAGAACGATGGGATTTAACGAATAGCCCAAATTATAACAAATCAGAAGAAGAATTAGTTGAGGAAAATAATGCTCTTCGTCAAGATATTAAATATTCTATGGATATGATTGATACAATTATTGACATAGAAACAAAGAATACTGGTGGGAGTGTGGTTCTTGGATAAAACCAAAATTAATTTAAGATGAGCTGGAATTATAGAGTATGTACACATTTATTTAAATATAGTGAGGAGTTTCCGGAAACTTCTGAAATGAGAAAGTTTCCTGATCAACGAATCTTTTCCATTCAAGAAGTATATTATGATAAAGAAGGTGTTCCTTCGGGATACATTGATGATACAAAAAATCCACTTGGTGGTTGGGAAGATATGTCTGAATTGATTGGAACTCAGACATTAATTGGGCAGGCATTTGATAAGCCAGTAATAGATTTAGATAATTTTCCAAATGAATATAAACAAAATACTGAATGAATCACAGAATTAATAAAGAGATTAAAGAAAGAGAAGTACGATTAACTGGTCCTGAATACAAAGGAGAAATAGTTAGTTTTGAGGAAGCTTATAAAGGAGCTATGATTGTAGGAAAAGATTTAATTGAAATAAATCGTAAACCTACTCCAGTGATTTGTATTGTGCAAGATTATAATAAGTTTCTTTATAATCAAAAGAAGAAAGAAAAAGAACAAGAAAAATTAAACAAACAAAATAGGCAGGATTTAAAGGAAGTGAGATTTGGTCCGAATACCGATGAACATGATTTTAACTTCAAAAAGAAACATATTATTAACTTTCTTCAAAAGGGAGATAAAGTTAAAGCTTTTGTATTCTTTAAGGGAAGAGAAATAATGTTCAAGGAGAAAGGTCAAATCCTTTTACTTAAACTGCTTGATGATATAGAAGAATATGGAGTAGCTGAAGGGTTACCTAAATTTGAAGGGAAACGTTTAATCGTTTTTATCAAGCCAAAGAAGAAATGATCAAAATATTTAAACGGATTGCATATATTTTATTAGCTGCTCCGGTAATTGTTGTTTGGATGGGAAGCGTTTTAGTTTCTCCTATTTATTGGATTTTTACCGGTGAGCCTGAGTTATTTAATAGATATGCAGAACAAAGTATTAAATTATCAAATTATTTAAAAAGCTAATGAGAAAGTATACATTAGATATTTTGAGAGATGAAAACTTGATTGTCCTAGAAGCAATCATGGGTAGTCGTGCGTATGGAACTTCATTACCAACTTCAGATACTGACCTAAGGGGAGTTTTCATCCAGCCAGAAGAAGATATTCTTGGATTTGGTTATGTTGACCAAGTTGCAGATAAGTTGAATGATATCGTTTTTTACGAAATTAGGAGATTCTTGCAATTAGTTCAAACTAATAACCCTAACATTCTTGAATTGTTAAATGCTCCGGAAGATATGATCCTTCACAAGGATCCAATTTTTGATCTTGTCCTTGAACAAAGAGATCAATTCATTACTAAGCAATGTAAAAATTCATTTGCTGGTTATGCAATTGGGCAAATCAAAAAGGCAAGAGGTTATAATAAGAAGATTAACTGGGAAGAAAATGAAATGGTTCGTAAGACTGTTTTAGATTTTTGCTATGTTATTATTGATACCGATGCAATTCCTTTAAGGGGGTGGCTTCCATTTCAAAGTTTAAATGAGTATAATGAAGAAATGGTTGTTACTAATGTTAGACATTTAACTCAAAGAGATATTGGTCTTGCTAAAATTGATCATGCTCATGATATCTATGCAATGTTTCTTTCACCAGAAGGTAATAAATGGGGGATTGTTTCGGATGAAGATAAAGCTGCGGATGTTCAACTATGGTCAGTTCCAAAGGAATCTAAATTTCTTGGACATCTTACATTCAATAAGGATGCTTATTCAACTCATTGCAAGAGATATGCAGAGTACAAGGAATGGTTGGAAAATCGGAATGAAGATAGGTTCAAGATGAACAAGGAACATGGTAAGCAATATGATTCGAAGAATATGATGCATACCTTCCGTCTTCTTAATATGGCAACTGAAATTTCAGAAGGAAATATTATTGTTCGCAGACCATCTGATGAAATTGCAACACTTATGCAAATTAGAAGAGGGGAAATGGATTATGAAGAATTGTTATATCAAGCTGAAGCTTTGATTGCAAAACTTGATGATTTATTTGATAATTCTAATCTTCCTGAAAAGGTTGACCAAGAGTTTGTTGATAATTTATTAATCACTATTAGAAAGCTGAGGTACCGTTAGGTTCTCAGCTTTTTTTAACACTAAAAGCAAATGGCAAAAAATTATTTTATATTCTCCGATAATCCAAATCATGCAGCAATATATACAAAAGGATTGTTGTTGATAAAACCTAGGAGTGGTGGATGGATCAGTATTGAATTTATATACTCAGAGTCCAATACTTATAATTGGTATTTTGATACTGAAAAAGAAATGTATGAAGCGTATGCAAAAGTAAAAAAATCCTTACCCGCCGGAGTAAACATTGATGATCACATAACACTTTAAAATATGAATTTTATACATCTCGGGGATTTGGAAGCTTTGAAAGTTCCAATAAAACATCCCGAACCAATAAATTTAGATAGAGTATTATATCTCCATACATGGGACACATCGTCTTATCATAAATTATATTTCAAAATGACAGATGGTAATGATCATACATGGGATTTTAAAAATTCAGATGAATTAATAAAATATCATGGGAGAATATTAGATTTAATGGAATCAAAAGATCTTTCACGAATAATATCACTTTAAATTATGCAATACATATATTCAGATAATCCGAAACATAAACCGATGAATTTAAAAAAATGTTTATATTTCTTTCGTATAACTAATGAATCTGCTATTATTATAAGATTCAGGAATAAAGGAGGATGGATGGATTGGGAATTCGCCACAATTGAAGAAAGAGAAGAAGTTTTTGAGAAAATATTAACACTTGATAACATGCAAAATGTATCAGCAATAACACAATTATGAAATACGTAAAAACAGAAAACCCTAAACATTATAGAATTAATTTAGAACGTACTTTATTTTATTACCCATATGAATATAATGGATCATTTTATATTAAATTTAAAGTAGCTGGTACTGATGTGCAATGGACTTTTAAAAATTCAGAAGAACGAGATAGTATATTGTTACAATTAGATTATGCATCAGCCTCACAAAATATACAAACAATTGTAAGTCTGTAATTATGTGGATAAAAAATGAAAAGGATGGCAGATTGTTACAAATACATGAATGTATTGAAATAAGACCGGTCATTATTGATTATGATGGCTGTATGGCTTATCGAATAGATTTTACTTGGATTAAGGCAGGAACTACTATAAATTTTGATAATGAAAAAGAAATGAATAACTTTATGGATCAAATATATTGTTTGTATAAATTTGATACAATTGATCCAAAACAAGAAAGTGTAAAATTATGAACGAAGATAAATGGTACCACGATGTGCAAGCCAAAGAACTTATAAATCTTAAAGATTGTAAAGCAGTATGGGTTCACAGAGATAGAGAAGAATCTGATGAAGTTGTTGGTCAACATACTTTACATTTTGCATATTACGGAAAAACAAAAGGAATGTGGTTACATTATGATTCTAGCAAATTATTATGTAGCGCATTTGAACACTATAAAATTTTATTAGGATGTAGAGACGTAGATGTTAATACAGATCCTATAACGCTATAAATTATGTGGTTAATAGAAAAAAGTCCGGATGAATATACATTTATGCCTGTGAATACTAATCATATGCAATATATTGATAGGGATAGTAATGATGATAAATCTTCATTTGCAATTAAATTTTGTTTTGTAGCTGGAGATAGTAATAAATGGATAAAATGGTGGTTCAAAAAAGAAGTTGATCGTGATCATTATTATAATAAGATGAGAGAAAAATTGCCGACAATAGATTTGGGAATTGACGATATTACTCTATAAATATATAAAATAAATTATAATGAATAAACCGACATTTAAAAATAGAGGAAATGAAGAAGTAGAACTTAAGGATGGTAGAAAAGTCTGGTTATCCAGATCTCCTGCTGTTGTAGCAGTTATACTTGGTATAGAAAGAGACAACATTTATGTATTGACTGAAAAAAGATCAGCTATGATGGATGAAGGAAATAAATGGGCCGTTGTTTCTGGTTATATGGATTGGGATGAGGATGGAATGGAAGCTATTGTAAGAGAAACTTACGAGGAAACTTCTTTTCATATGCCCCAGTATGAAAATAATTTAGTATTTAATAATGATGGCGATCCTTTTTATGTTCACACAGATCCAAAATCTGATGCTAAACAAAACGTATCCTTGTCATATATCTTTATTTTTGAATTTAAACAACTTCCTAGAGAAATAGAACAATTTAAAGATAAAGAAATATCTGAAGTTAAATGGATGGAAATATCTGAAGTATTCCAAGGTGGAAAAGATTGGGCATTTAACCATGATGTGAGAATAGAAATGGCAGTAGAAAAATTTCAAAAACATTTGATATGAAACATTTAAGACAAATTGATTATGCCTGTTTAAAAGGTGAAAGAGTATGGTGGCCAAACTTAAAAGGTGAAAGATTCGAAGGAATTATCGTTAAGTGGGAAAAGATCGATGGCACAACTGATATTGCCACAGTTAGAATGGATGATGGCACCGAAAAGCAAATTGATTGCTAAAGAAAAATAATAAAGATAAAATGAAAGTTAAAAAAGTTAAACTTATTACTGAAGAAGCCAGAAATGTAAATGGTGTTCAGTTTTTAAACAGTACTGAAGATCAGTTTCCTTATGTGGAATCTGCTATCAATACATTAGATGGTAATTTCAATTGGTGGAAAGATAATTGGCCAGAAATTGAACAATTAATGGCTCAATATCTTGAAAAGGCTATGAGTGATGCATTTGAGAACAAGAAAGTTAGTGTTTCTTCAAGGTTCACTGTTTTTCATGGTGCTGATGAAAAAGTTCAAGATGTTATTTGGACTGGACCAGCTATTGTTTATTCATTCGAAGGTGCTTCCCCATCATTAGTATCTAGTGTTAAAAATGCATTCGGTGGAATGTACAAAGGAAAGAAGGTTTTCACTGATGGAGATCAATTGATTTTCTTATTCGGGTAAAGAAAACCTGATAATATTTTGATGGTTGGGATTAGAAGAATTATATTTTTCACATTTCCAACCATTTATAAATTTATCTTGTTTTCTAGAAAGTTGAAATGTTCTTCCTGATACATGATAATATTTACAAAAAATTCCTTGATTTCCTTCTATAATCCAAGATTTATTTAATTTATTATTAAAGATAACGTATATGTTAGAATTGGGATTTCCTTTTCCAGAACATTGTAATTTGCGTTGATTTTTCATATGTTGAGCATTATCTCCATAAAATTCTTCGTACGTTTTTCCTTTTCTTGCTTTACTCATTTTCTTTTTATGATCCTTTGAAAAAATAATATTCATGGAATTAAATAATTCCCTTAAATATTGATAATCTTTAGACGATATTTTTCGCCCGAATTGTTTATCATTTGCTAATCTATGAAATGCGTATATTAAACTTCTATTTTTAGGATATATTTTAGTTAATAATTTATGACAAACATAGTGTTCTCTAGCAGTTAATAAAACTAAATTTTCTTTATCATTAGTTCCTTTTATACATTTAGGTTTTATATGATGGTTTTCATAATAAACGCCATCATATTTTTTTCTATTTTCTATTAGAGCTTTTGATATAATAGAATTATAAATTTTTTGATGATTCATAGTAAAACTTAATTTATTTTTAACAATATAATGATTAATATGTTAAATAATTTTATTATATTATATATACATTTTTATTTACAGAAAAATTTACATTTATGTCAACTATAAATATGCTATTTACGGAGAAATTTCGTCCGAAAGATTTGAGTCAACTTATTGCCCCAGCAAGAATAAAAGATGAATTACAAAGAGGATTAATTCAAAATCTACTTTTATATGGATCTGCTGGTACAGGCAAAACATCTACATTAAAAATACTTTCCAAGGGATATACAACTCTTTACATTGATGCTTCTTCAGAAGGAAGTATTGATGTTATAAGGGATAAAATTGGAAAATTTTGTTCAAGTATATCTTTGATAGGAGGTAAAGAAAGTTTAAAGTGTGTTGTATTAGATGAAATGGATGGAGCATCTGAATCATTTTTTAAAGCACTTAGAGGTGTCATGGAGAAATATCACAACGTAGCTAGATTTATAGCCAGTTGTAATTTCATTCAAAAGATACCGGCACCTGTACAAGATAGATTCAATTGTATATCATATGATCCTATCAATAATGAAGAAGAAGAACAAATTGTCAATGAATACAAAATTAGAGTTAAATTAATTTTAGATAAGATTGGTGTTGTTCATACTCCAGAGATTCTTGATAAATTTGTTAGAAATGATTTCCCCTCATTGAGAAGTTTAATGAATAAAATTCAATCCTTTTATCTTAAAGGTGTTAAATTACTTGATGATAAAAACTTCAACATCAATTATGATTTCGTAGACTTATTTAAACTAACTCTTGCAGGACCTGAAAAACCTTATGAAAATTATAAATTAATTGTTGGGGAATATTCTTCCAAGATTGATGATACACTTAACGCATTAGGTATTGACCTAGTAGAATACATTAAGAGCCATGCTCCTAATAAGATAGATAAAATTCCCTTAGTAATTATTACAGTGGCAGAACACCAAGCCCAAAGAACAATGGTTATTGATCCAATCATTACATTGCTTTCTTGTATAATGAAAATTCAAACAATATTAAAATGAAAGAAGGATTTAGTAAAACCGCATTTGTTATTATATCGTTTTTATGTTCTATAATGATTATAGTATCTCCCATAATTGGATTAATTTCGGGTAAAGTGTTGGGAGCTATCGCAATTGGCTGGTTAATTTCAGGAATATTAATAGGAATTATGATTGGTTGTATGTCTGAACAATATTACAAATTAAATGATGATTTTAAATGGAAATTCAGTAAGGATGCTGAAGTAAAAGAAAAAGGAGTTAAATTATGAAAGTAAAAGTATTTCAAGCTAGCTCAAGTTCTTCAATAGAAAGTGAAATTACCAAATGGCTTGCTGCTAATCCAGATGCAGATATAAAATTTACAAATGCTTCAGAAGCATTAGGTAAAAGCCAATATGGTACTGATAGATCTAAATCAGTTTATTTGTTTTATGAAGAAGGGGTAAGATTATGAAAAATAAAAAAGAATATCATGTTCCATCATATATTCCAACTGAAGAAGACTTAAATGAATTTGGGTTTTATAAAGATGATATTGGATTATGGATATGTGAGACTTATGATGAAGATGTATGTGGAATGACATTTCCATGTTTAATAACATGGCATGAAGATGCTGGTTATTTCTTAGTAGGCGGAAATTATTTCTCCCCAAGATCTAAGGAAGCGCTTAAACATATCGTGGAAGCATTTACAATTGGGCCTAATGAAAAAATTATGAAGGAAATTGTAAAGAAAAAATATAAAGGGATAGTATGAAAAAATTAATTATTATTTTAGTGTTAGTAGCATTTATTGGTTGCAATCGAAATCCATATGAGGATTTAAACAATCATCCTAAATCTACTGTGATGAGTGTACAAACTGATACTATAAATTCAGATTCTATTGTATATCATTTTTATCTAAAATCAATATATGGAAATTATACATCTATTCGAGTAGATCCAAAATGGGCAATATTATTTAAAGAAGGAGATATATTATGAGTAAATTAAAAATATTTTCTGGAAGTGTTAATTGGATAGATGATGATATCCTGGCTTGGGAAAAGGAGAATCCTGATTATTCAGTAGTTTCATACAAATTTAAAAATATTAATGACAAGGTAGTTCTTGTTCTTGAATATAACTCAAAAAATGGAATTGAATTATGAAAAAAATAAAAGCAATTTATAGTGGAAGTTTAAGTGATGTAGATGATGATATAAATGCATGGATGAGTACGCAAAAAAATATAGATGTCATTTCAGTAAATGGCACATCTATAGAAAATAGGGATGTAGTTACATATATTCTCTATAACGAAAATGCAGGTTTATCTTTAAACTCTTAACAGAATTTTAATCACTAAAAGTTTTTTTATCCCATAATTTTTGGTTATATTACAACGTAAAATATAAAACATATATGACAAATTTAGTATTCGATATGAACAATATGCTTTTTAGAAGTATGTTTGTGTTAGGAGGATTCGGTCAAAAACAATATACATTTAATTCTCAAATGGAAACCGACGAGTTGATGAGAAAACTTGCGATGGATATGTCTTTCCTTATTCGAATGATTAATCCATCCCGGGTTATATTTGCAAAAGATTCTAAATCTTGGAGAAAAGGAATACAAATTGAAGAGAATGAAGGATATAAAGGACATAGAAAACAATCCGCCGCATTAAATTGGGATAGCATTTTTAGTATATTAGATGAATTTCTAGAAATATGTGTTGATAATGGAATGATCGTAACTCAAATTGATACTGCGGAAGCTGATGATATTATAGCATTGTGGATGGATGAGTTACTCAACAATCAAAAACAACATGTTATTGCAATATCAGGTGATGAAGATATTCGTCAACTTGTAAAAGCTTCCACTAATGAAAAAGGACAACCTATTTTTGCTACAGTTTTCAATCCTTTTATGCAAGGTAAGAATGCAGCAAGGAAATTGTATGTTCCAGAAGGATCTTTTAATGAATGGTTGAATCAAATAGGAGAAGCTGATATCTGGAATATGAATGCTAGCATTGATGTAGATAAAGGGGACTTCAAGAGGATCAGGGACACAGATAAGGTCCGAGTTGAAGAGGTTGATGGTAACCTTATCGCAATGAAAAAGGTCTTCTGTGGGGACGATGGTGATAATATCCCGTCTATTTTTACGTGGATGACTAAGACTGCCAAAGGCGATGATAAGGAAGTTCGTATCACAAACGCCAAGTTTGAAAAGATATATGAGTCATTAAGGAATTCGCCTGGTGAAAGAATAGATCATGACGATCTATTAAATAAAAAAGATAAAATTCTACAAGGAATTAAAAAAGCTTCTAAAACTACCCCACCATTTAAAATCGAGGATAGACTCGATAGGCAAATCAAATTAGTTGTATTAGATAAGAAATTATTCCCAAAATCAATTGTAACTACATTTGATGAATTAAAAGAAGATCAATTAATTAAACCAAGACCAGAAATCGGAGGAATTAATATGAACGTTATGCTCCAAGGAACTCGGTATGTAAAAGAAAAGCAAGGTGGTAGAGGTCAAGGAACTGAAGCTGGAATATTTAAAGAAATAGATAGACTTAATAGTAACAAACAATTATTTTAAACATATCAAATCATGAAACAATCATTAGTATTAGACATTAACGAGCTTTATAGGGTTATACCTGAAGCTAAGGCTCTTGAAGGAAAGAACTTTAAAGATGTAAGAGAACTTTTAAAGGATCTTATCCAAGCAGTTGAATCAACTGGACGTTGGCAATTTGTTCAATATGTGAATAACAAGCCATCTTTATTTATTGTAAGAGAACTTGAAGATAAGCAGATTGATCTATCCAAACTAAAGAAAAAATTGGAAAATGCCCTTAAAACTGCTGAAAATGCAGTGGCCGGTATTCAAGCAGTTATTCCAACATCTGTTCCATCTTATGAAGCTCCTCCGTTGGAGCCGGCTTATACAAACGATAGTTTTGAAGAAACAAGTGAAGAAATTGAAAGTATGGGATCTAAGGTTCCACAAACTAAACTTCCTTGGGAATAATCAAAACTTTTGCCTCTTTTTGCATATAATATAATTAACGTATTGGTATGGAGTTATTTGAATTTACTAAAATAATATTTGAAAGACCTGGTGAATGGGAAACTATTACACCAGGCGAAAAGAGGAAGCAATTTTTTATGATTAATAGAAGATTTGCAATACAATTTCCAATGCAAGCTAATGCATTACAACATTTAAAGATTAATCAAGCAGGTGTAGTAGATTTTTGGCAGCATTTTATGCAAAAGACTTATAAACGAACTCCCGGGTGGATGTACACAAAAGGAGTTAAGAAAGCCAAACAAGCAAAGGAAAAGAAAATTAATGTAAGTGAAAAACTTATTAGTGAGTATGCTAGACGTATGGGTACAGATAGAAAATCTATTTATGATGCACTAGAATTTTATCCTGATCGTATGGTGAAAGAATTAAAACAATTTGAGAAAATAATAAATCAAAAGTAATGCAAAAATTATTTATAGTGAAAGAAACAACACCTGATGAAGATGATTCCGCTTTACAAAGAGTAAATGATTTCATTGGTAAAACTGGAAAAATTATAACAGTTACTCCATTTGGAGTTGGAGTTGCAGCTGGAGGAAATAGTTCAATTGGACATCATAGAGTAGCTGGAAGATGTCTTGTAGTTGCAGATGATGGTAAAGGAGAAAATATTGGTTTATAATGTTTCCTAGGGTTAGAGAAGTAATAAGAGCATATGGAAAGACTGGATTATTAGGAGTAGAATTATACTTCAACCAAGAAGGAATGCAAATTGATCCATCAACTTGGTGTGGTCATGTTAAAGAGGGGATAGATGAGGGTCACAAAATTTCGGTGACTATAGAGTTAGAACTAATTAAAGATAAATTTAATTTTTATAAAGATGTTTCAGAAAAAGAAGGAGATAGTACCGGAACCAATTCCGTTGACGGAAAAGGACATACAGACAATAAAGGAGAAACTAACAGAGAAGGAGAAACTAGATAATTTAGATATAAAGGATTTGGATATGAAAGATCTAGTTCCTCAATCATTTAATGGTACGGTTGTTTTTGTTTTAGATGATAAACATGTTATTTTTCTACCAGTTGGAATGGATGGTCCAAAATTTAAAACATTTAGGAAATCTAATGGTGGAGTATTTAACAGAGATGTACTTGCATGGAAAAGAGGTAAGGAACATGGTAAGTATTTATTGATTGAAGGACATGGAGAACGTAAAATTGTTCGATTAATTGAGGATGAAGAGTTGCTTTTATTCAAAACTTTGAAGTTAATTAAGGGAATTGTAAAGGATAAACCTTATATGTTGGTTAGGAATCTGGAATTCGGCGGCAAATTAACGTCAGATGGGAGATATATAGAAAAAGAAAATAGCGAACACGATGATGATGTTCCGGAAATGGTAGTGACACCCCAGGTGAAAGTGGTGGAAGAAGACCATGATGTGGCAACAACGAGTGTATCTCTGTTTGACGAATAATTGAGACTTCTTAACAAAGTCTTAACGAATTTGAGTCATGCGGCTCAAATTTTTTTGTTATATTCAATTATTCTTTTTGTTAAACTAAACAATAATTTATGAGAAACTTAAAGAGGAAACAAATTAAAGAGGGGGCAGAAGAAGTATCGGAAGCCTTATTAAAATTTGTACACTTAAAAGTATTTAGAAAATTAGTACTATTTTTTGTATTTTTATTTCTAAATGTAAGCACAACACCTGGCGGTTTTGAAAATTTAACTTCTGCTTCGGCAGCGATCAATCCACCATTAACAGAAGAAGCAATATATGTCCAATCTGTTAAAAATAGAATGAATGGCCAGTTAGTAGGAGAAGTTGGTCGGTACATTGAAAAAATGGCACCTGAAAGTGGACTCTCTCCAGAATACTTAGTTGAAAAATGTTTAGAGTATGATACGGATATTATATTTGTATTATCTCAAGCCTTATTGG
>Ga0075123_10000639_pt1 | contig 18097 bp, 17 predicted proteins | sample AntAceMetag02UKX_FD_69808 | JGI IMG/M metagenome (GOLD analysis project Ga0075123, IMG submission 69808) | Saline lake microbial communities from Ace Lake, Antarctica - Antarctic Ace Lake Metagenome 02UKX | ecosystem: Environmental > Aquatic > Non-marine Saline and Alkaline > Saline | place... | reverse complement strand
AAATCTTTTAGCCTATAACCTTTCTTAGCCTCAGCCTTATCCTTTTTCAATGAATTAAAATATGTACATCTGTCCAGAAACTTTTGCAAAAAAAACAAAGACTTTACTTGTAATACTATAGAGCCCTCAACTTGCATTCTGCACCCTTAAAATAATACGAGAATTGTTTTTTAAGAATATCCGATCAACAATCATGGGATTCTTTAAAAATTTAAAAGTTACTTCCACTTAGATTTGTCCTTTGTACTCAATAAGAATTTTTTTATCACTTAGTTCCTAAAAGTCGCTGGTGATGAGCACCAACATCCCGGCTTTCTGTTGTTAACATTTTATTTCAGTGTCATTTTCCGTTATCTCATACTGCACTTTATAAAATGTATCATATTCAACAACAGCATTTTTCGGTCGCCGTCCACGTTTATTGCTTTTTTTCTTGATTTTCACAACTTGAACGTGACCTGTTACATGCCAGAAAGCCGTTGATTTTATTGTAGCCAAAAGTGCATCTTGAGCATCGTTTTCGCAATGAAACAATGCTGGTTTTTTGTTCAATTTTAACAGTCTGTTATGTTGATGCTATTTGGATTTTGATGATTATAATAACCATAAACACTCTTTGAAGTGGTATCAGCATGAATCATTTTCAAATCAAGATTAAATTCACTGATGGCACTAATAACTATATCGCTAAATAATTGAGTTGCGCCGTGCTTGTAAATGATGTCCAGTGTGCGCCCCAGGCGGTCATCATAAAAATGAGATGCCTCGATGCCTTGTCCTAAAAGATGTTCGATGTCGGTTGTTTTAAAAAATTCATTCATTCGATATATTGGTGAACGACCGCTCAGGGCATCGATGATCATTTTTTTAATCACTGTCCCCGGAGATATTTCCCACTGGCTGCGATCCCAGGGTAGTGATTTCTCTGCGATGTTTTTTATTTTTAAGCGATAACAAAAATGAGCGATAACTGGTAAGTGCGCACTATCATAAATTTTAAATTCCATGACACTTACCGTTCAATTAAATCATAAGTATTTGGGGCAACTCGTTTAAAAAGAATGCCCCCTGGCAATTTTTTTGGCGATCGAAGAAACGATTGTTTCACGATCTAACTCGACATCATATTTTTTTTTCACCAGAGATATAATTTTTTTGATGTGCAAAGGTATGCCTGTGTCATTGAGTATGTCAGATATCATTTCAACCTGAGTTTTTCTCTTTACTTTGACAGGCGAAAATTGTTGTTGCAACCCTCTGATTATTTTTATTCGTGCATCAAGAAGTTTTTGTTTAATTTTAAGATATTCTTATAATTCCATAAGAAATCGGTTTTTTATCGATCCAATATTGTTTGATCACTACAATACAAAAAATAAATAAAAACAAAAAGATTGTACCCATTAAAATCAAACTGGATAAATCATCAAAAGATATTAGCTCATTGCTCCAATTACATCTATAAAATCCTGACGGATTAACTCCAAAATTATTTCTTTGCTAAACCTTAATCTTAACCTTTACCTTTACCTGTACTTTCACCTGTACCTTTTCCTAAATCATTTCCCATTCCTTACGGCATCGATCACATTCGGTTCTTCGACAATAAAGTTTATAAAGATGCATCAATCCTTGCTGTTTTGCGGCTGTGTTGATTGGTTTTTTCTCAGATGGATCATCGTTAAACAGCAAGTTAATCATCTTTTTTGCTACAGAATTTTGCGATCCTTTGGGATATTCCTGATAAATTTGCAAAATTTTTATTTTTAATTTTGAATCCTCACTTTCATTGGCATAAGATATCAGAACAGGAAGGATAATATTAACCACAATTTCTTTTGCCCTATCTGCTCCCACAAGAGTCACTGTTTTTTCGCCAGAAAGCTCTGGAGGTTTTTCTTCGAGTCGATAATGAGTTGCCCAATATCCTTCGGTTTTACAAATAAATAAATTTTCTAATTCTTTTATCAATTGTTGGTGATTATTTTTAAGACCTGCAACTATTCTTAAAACCTTATGAAGAATTCCTTCTATCATAAATTGCTGCAAAATTAAACTGGCTCCGGCAATACGCCGTGTGGGAAAGTTGCTGGGACGTAACCTAAAAAAAAGCCACTCGTCTTTTCCCATGGATCCAAATCCCAAACGATCTGAAAATTTTTTCCAAATCTTCTCAAGTTTGGGTACAAATTCCTGTGTGTCCTGATCTTTGATTTTTTTCCAATCAAAAGAAGTATCCTGGCTGGGTAATAATCCTGCTGCGCCGAGTAATAATCCCTGAAGCTGAATTAGCTTGTCCCCATCCGGGCAACTGAAATATTCATGCATTAACGCCTCAAAGGGAAGCAAATTTGCTAATGCGCGAAAAGGGATTTGGTTTTTGGAATATCCCAGCGCCTCCATAATCCCCAGGTATAAAACCTGATCCAAAGATGCGGACTGATGCTGCTCCCGGAACCTTTCCGCCTTTGCATATAAGCGTTCTTTGCTAAAATAGTTAATAACTGCAATAATTTCTGAGGAATTTTTCTCGCTGAGCAGGCACCCTGGTTTCGCTGAGTAAGAAAGAAATTGAAGTTTGTATTTTTTTGCTAATAAAAGAAATTCACCTTCCGAAATATTCACAAAAACTTCTGCCAAAATAGGATTACGATTCAATCTAATCGCCGGTTCTCTGTTAAAAGGTTCGCCAATTATTAGATGCAAAATCACATTATTATAAGCAGGGTCCGCATGGTGTTTGTGTTGATACCAATCTTCAGGCGCGTGGTGAATTTCCAGATCCCCTTGAATTATTTTATCTTCCAATTTTATAGAAATATTTTTGAAATCAGGACCAGCGTCATAATTACGAATTCCAAAAGCGATAACCTCAACTTTTTGTCCGTTAATTGTTTGTAATTCAATAGTCGAAAAATATTTTTTTTCCCAGAGTTGACAGATAAAATGCTCAGCAATCTCGCTGCGGTCATCTACTTTCATAAAAACAATCCTTACTTAAATGTAAGCAACTTTTTAAATATTTCCGCCAAAAAGAAGGCGGACAGGTTGCCCTTAATCATTTTATCAAATTAAAAGATCACCCAATCTCCCCAAAGGCAACCAGATTCATCAATAACGAATTTTGAATTAAGCGGCTCAGAGAATTTTCTTAAATGTGCTAATATTGTATCAGCCGCAGCTTCTGTGAGAGGCTTTGGCTGAAAAACTACTTCGCTATTGTTTACTGAAATCGGAATCACTTTTGCAAAAAGCAAACCAGAATCTGTAAGATACGTTTTTAAAATAATACTTTCAGTCGCTCTATTGCTGTATGAAGAAAATGCAAAATTCCCCAGACTGTAAGCAATAAGCCGATTTTTATAAATTTCCAATCCCTGCAAAACATGTGGATGATGTCCGATCACCAAATCTGCCCCGCAATCAATTGCTTGATGGGCATAATCTTTTTGATATTGCTTGGGATAATTTTTTAACTCCGAACCCCAATGAAAAGTAACAACTGTAAAATCATATAAAGAATCGCATTCCAAAATGCTTTTTTTCATATATTTTAAACTGGGGTAACAGGTTCCACCAGTGGAATCTGTCACCCAAAACTCCTGGGGAAAAGTCATTGAATAACCGAGTACCGCGATTCGATGTCCTTTTTTTTCAATAACTGCTGGCTTTCGAGCCTGCTCAAGATCGAGTCCAGCACCGCAATGGGCAACTCCTATTGAATCCAGTGTTTTTATTGTATTACCTAAACCTTCGATACCATAATCCAGCATGTGATTATTGGCAAGCGTTACCACGTCAAATCCAGCTTCAGCTAACCCGATAGCGTATTTTGGCGGTACCTTAAAATTGAATCGTTTGTCAAACCTGGTGCCTGTCTCTGTGAATGGTCCTTCAAGATTGGCAAAGGCGACGTGTGCCTGTTTTAATATTTTCTGTGTGTAAGCAAAAGGATAGATAGTTCCATGCTTTTTGATGTAGTTGATTGTGTGATTTCCAAACATAACGTCACCCACGGCAGCGAATGTTATAAAATCAAAAACAACACCAGTATCAAGTGGAAGTCTGTAAGTAATTTTTTTCTCTGGATAGTGAAAAACAAAAGGTTTTGGCTGCTCTATTTGAAAATTTTGTTTATGCGTATGGCAATTATTTATAAGAATAACAAAAAGTAGAAAAGAAATGAATCGTCTCATTCATGCTAATCCGATTATTCAAAAGCCCCAACTTTTTTGGAGGGGCTTTTATCTAATAGTTATTTGTGTAAGTTAATCTCAATAGCGAAAAAAATAATTGTCAGTAGTGAATGGTTTATTGATAATTAAAAATTTGAAGATATTATCCCTGGGGCTCGTCTTCATCTTTGATTTCTTCAACATCAATATCTTCAACTTCCTGACCGGTTTCTTCAGCGTATTGTTCCCGAACTTTCTCCAACTCTTCTTTTTTCTCATTTAAGGTTTTGTTCAACTCTTTTACTTTATCAAGAATTTCTTTAATTTCTTCGTTGGAGGCAACCCTTGTATTGCTTTCTTCTACAATTAACCGATACACATTTGCACCAAGTGCATTGAATTGTTTGTCAATGTCTCGCTTTATACCAATGATATCAACTTTAATTTTACCAATTTTGGTGTACTCATCGGTCTTTTTTGCTACGACAGAAACGCTTTTCTTAAATACTCTCGATAGGTCATCCCAAAAGCTCATAAGCTTCTCCTTTTTTCCTTTAATTTAATGGTTTAAATTTATTTACAATTTAATGAGAAACTACTTAAATGTCAAGTTAAAAAGTATGATTTTTTAAAAAGAAATGTAGTGCACTTTTGTAAAATTCCAGATTATTGAATTAACATAAATATTTATTGTACTTATTGATATTTTATAATAACTCCCTTCTAAGTGAATTAAATCTTCGCCAAAATATTTATGCAAAAACAATAAATTTAAAATATAAATAAACTAGAGGAGCAACAAAAAGCGGGGCATCAAACCTGTCGAGCATGCCGCCATGACCGGGCAGCAGGTTTGATGAATCCTTTTCACCTGCATCCCTTTTGAAAACAGATTCAATAAGATCACCTACCTGTCCAAAAGTCGCTACAATTAATGCAATAGCAAGGCAGTGAAATAGGGACAATGAATTTATGTAAGTTAAATGTAAAATATAGGCGGTGATAAACGAAAAAACAGCTCCAGCAACAGTACCTTCAATTGTTTTATTTGGACTGACGCGAGGAAACAGCTTATGTTTGCCAATAGCCTTGCCAATAAAATATGCTGCTGTATCGCATATCCAAATTGTAATTAACATAAGAATTATCCATTTTCCGCCCAAATCATAATCCATTCCCAGTTCCTTTGGCAGTTCGCGGAGTAAAATCATAAAACCAAAAAATACGGCAGGATAAAATATTCCCCATGTGGTTGATGCAATGTTAAGAGTCGCCGAAGCTTTATTTCGAAATAGCTCGATCAGTAAGGTCAAATAAAATAGGAAAATTAAAATAATCCACAACTTTTCTATTCCATATTTATAAAAAGAAAATGTAATGAATACGGTTCCTATTAGCCCCAGAATTTTCAGCGGCAGCATTCCTTTGTGTTCAGTAAGTTTATAAAATTCAAATTGTGCAATTAGGTTGATAAAAAGTACTAAAATAACAAATGGTAATCCTCCTTTGAGAATGAGATAAATGATCAGCGGCGCGCCAAAAATAGCAACGAGAACTCTTAAACCCAGTTTTTTAAAACCCAAATATTTTCTCCTTTTGATAAAATTCTAACATTACTTGAATGAGTTTGTTATTTATATTTATATCTTACTGCTCATCAATTACTTCAATTAAAACTTCAACGACCCCTGCTTTGACCATGTCCAATTTATTGGCGGCAGCTTTAGAAAGGTCAATTATTCGGTTTTTGGCATACGGTCCCCTGTCATTGATACGAACCACCACGCTCTTATCATTAAAAAGATTTATCACTTTTACACGGGTGTCAAATTGTAAAGTTGGGTGAGCTGCCGTTAATTTGTTCTGATCATATATTTCACCACTGGCTGTTTTGCGACCATTAAATTTATCACCATAATAAGAAGCCTTCCCCCTTTCGATGCTATGTTTTAAATTCAGTGGTTTGCCGGGTTCCTCATTTGCTTGCTCATCAGTATCAAAATATATGATCCTGTCATTTTTTTTAAAATCTCGAATATTGTGGGGATCAGTCTGCTCCTTTTTGTTTAAGGTTTTGGAATCATTTTGTTTCGCTTTTTTTTTTGATTTTTTCTTAATACCAGGTTCATCTTTCTCAAAATAAATGATCCCGTCCACTTCTGTATTTTGCGGTATTGTTTTACGATTTGTTGCGCAACTGTAAAACATGATAAGAATAAATAGAAATGATATCATTAGTGTTGATAATTTCATCTCACAATTCCTCAAATAAACCTTAAATTTTTCGTAATTGTTCAGCCACCGAGTCACGAAGGACACAGAGAAAAAATAAAAAAGAAAAGAAAAAAACAATCAATTACATCCTCTGCTGAAAGTGCATAAATTAACAATACCGGCATTACAATTTTATACTTTTAAATCATTATTGTATAAACTAAATCCAAAGAAGCTAAATGTCGATATTAACAACAAAATCTATTTTATTTAAGCATTCTGAACTGACTTATTATTTAAATAATCTCTGTGATCTTTGTGGCTCTGTGGCTTATTTGTTTTTATCTGAATAGTTACGCTTTCTCTAAAACCCTCAAACTTCCAATTATTTCAGCAATCTTCCGAATGCTGTTTTTTTGACAATAATTTTCCAAATCTGCTACTAGTTGTTCTGAAATTTTCGGATTGACAAAATTAGCCGTTCCAACTTGAACCGCGGTGGCGCCTGTGATTAAAAATTCAAGTACATCATCGATGTTCATAATTCCGCCGACACCAATCACAGGAATATTCACTGAATTCACTACTTCAAATACTTTTGCAATTGCCACTGGTTTTATTGCCGGTCCGGAAAGCCCTCCTTTGATTGATGCCAATTTTGGTCTTTTCGTATTTACATCCACAGCCATTCCGAGCAGAGTATTGATGACCGAGAGTCCATCCGCACCTTCACTTTCAGCTGCATTGGCGAAATCGGCAATCGAAGTAACGTTTGGTGTCAATTTGACGATCAAACACTTGTTGGTTATTTTTCTGACGTTTGCTGTAATTTCTGCTGTAACCTTTGAACTTGTGCCAAATGCCATTCCGCCCTCTTTCACATTTGGACACGAGACATTTAATTCATATCCATCTACTCCGCCAGCTTGTTCTATTTTATTTATAACAGCAGAAAATTCATCAATTGTTTTACCAGCGATATTTATAATTACTTTAGTTTTCAAAGATTGGAGAAAAGGCAATTTTTCTTTGATGAATCGATTCACGCCCACATTTGCCAGTCCAATGGAATTTAGCATTCCGCACGCAGTTTCCGCTATTCTGGGGGCAGGATTACCAGCTCGCGGTTCTAAAGTTACTGCTTTGGTAATTATTCCTCCCAAACGGTTTAAATCCATCAGAGGAAAAAATTCTTCTCCGCTGCCAAAAGTTCCTGACGCTGTTAATATTGGATTAGCTAATTTTAATCTACCAATTGTAACTGAAAGATCAATCACTGAATTTAATTTCTCCCGAATCAAATACTGGTCCGTCTTTACAGATATATTTATACTTTTCAGACGCCGAAGTTGAAAGAATATTGCATCCCATACACACTCCGAATCCACATCCCATCATCGTTTCTAAAGACATCTGGCAGGGGATATTTTCCTGACCAACTATTGTTTGTAACTTAATCAACATGGGATTGGGACCGCAGGCAAAAATTTGGACACGCGTTTTTTTATAATTCTCTATCTTTTTTTGAAAAAATTCAGTTACAGTTCCTTTGAATCCTAAAGAACCATCATCGGTTGCCAGATAAATCTCGACTCCCAACTCTTCAAAATCCTGGATAATAGCGAAAGCTTCTTTTGTTCTATTACCCCAGAATAAAACTGTTGGTACATTTCTTTTGGCTAACTCCTGGGATAAAAATAAAAGTGAGGCAACTCCTAACCCTCCAGCTACTAACAAGGCAGGATTTAGCTTTTCAGGAATCACATAACCATTCCCTAACGGACCGAAAAATTCTACCTCGTCTCCAATTTGAAAATTTGCCAATAATTTCGTCCCTCTGCCAAGTATTTGATACAATATTTCAAACCATCCCTGCTTTTTATCTACCCGATGAATACTAAAAGGACGCCTGAGTAGCGGGAAAAAATTATCAGAGACTTTTATATTTATGAACTGACCAGGCTGGCATGTATTTGCCGCATACAAATCAGAAACACGCATCCTGACCATTGAAGAAGTAAGTATTTTATTTTCGAGAAGTTTTCCTTTGGTGAGTTTTGCCGTAAAAGTTAAATTTGAAAGCGAGTTTGTTTTTGTCATTTATTTCTACCATCGCCTGGGACTTGTTCTTCGTGGATCGTTCTTTTGCATTTCTGTTCTTAAATGTATTCGATACTGCTCCTTGTCCATTGAAGCAATATCGATATCAGTCGTTATATGCTCAATTGTTTTTTCTTCTGCTTCAGCTAGTTGAGTCTCCTGCTTTTGTTTTTGCTCGGAAGTACCAATATCTTTCGTTGCTGATTTCGCCTTGTCCACTTCTACAACTTTTTTCTTTATTTGTTCGGCATAAGGTGAATCAGGATATTTTTCCAGCAAAGATTGGTACGATAAATAAGCTTTATCCAAATCATCAAGTTTATTTTCATAAATCCAGCCAAGCGTTAGAATTGACCGCGGAGCATAATCTGAAGCAGGATATTCCTCCTGTATTGATGCTAGAATTCTTAAAGCATCATCATAGTTTTGATTTTCTAAATAAGCTAATTCAGCCGTTTTATATTGCTCAGCAATTGCAACATCCGGATCAGGAATATCAATTGTTTTTATTTGTCCCCTCGCATGTTGCGTTAATGCATCATCCGGATATTCTGAAATAAGTCGTCGAAACATAGAATCAGCCAGGACTGTATCTTGTTTGAAAGTTTCTGCAATATAGCCGATTGAATACAAGGTTTTGGGTATGACAGTTTTTGAAGTGTCAATTTCTAAAACACCAAGGTACTCTTTCAATGCCGAATCGGGCTGATTAAATTCAAAAAGATAGATTTCCGCCAACGAAAGTTTTGCTTTTACCAATGCTTCTATGGGAGTTTCTGATTTTTCACTATTAGCAATATTTGTTTTTTTTGTTTTGTCAAGATAGATGTCGTAAAGTAATTTATTTTTCTTAAAAGTCGGGTAATATCGGTCATAAACATTTTTCAAAGAATCCTGGTAGTCTTCCAGATAAGCAAAGGGCAGCTTTAGTGAAACAGAAATTAGTGAATCGAGCAAATTAGGTTTAAACTCTTTACGAAAGTTAGTTTGTGCGTTTTGATTCATCTGCTCTTCTTCATAATCTTTGAATTGAACACTATAAAGGCTCATCAGTGTATCTTGATAGATTGGCAAGGAATCTAACGGTATTTCCAATGGTAGTGCGACTAACGTGTCAAAATAAGTAAATTCAAGGAAGGATTTATTCAATTCATCTTCATCTGAATCCATTTTTTCAATCACTGCTGCCATAGAATCCCCTTTAGCGATTCTCTCTTGTTGGGCGATAATGCTCACCTGTAATTCTAATAATTCTTTAATGGCTTTACTTTTTGCCCTGGCATCATTTGCTCTCTCCGATCTTGCATTTTCCAAAGGCGCTTTGTCATAATATTCTTTAGCGAACTCAAATTCGGCTTTATATTCCTGATAGATTTCACCCAGGTAATAATAAGAATCCGCGGCTTCAACCGTTTTAGGGTGCTGCTCAATTATATCTAAATACCAATCAACAGCAATGTCAAAATCTCTTTTAAGACGATAACAATGAGCAATTTCCAAGCGACAGGCAGGCCAGTTTTCTTCATTCACGATATTGCCTACTAAATTAGTAAATATATCAATTGCTTCTTCATACTTTTCCATGAGTTCATAAGTCATTCCAGCCCGAAACATTGCATCAAATTCTGTCTTTTCATCTGGACTATACTTGCGCGCCTGTTTAAAACTTTCAACAGCTTTCTCATAATTTTTTAATTCAAAGTAACAATCCCCCATTTCAAAATATGCTTGTGACCGTATTTCTTTGTCTTTTGCCCTTTCGGCTGCTGTCTCAAATTCGCTAACGGCTGTAACGTAGTCTTTTTTATGCTTGAACAAACCGCCCAATAGATACCGGGCTTCATCTCTAATATGATCCTTAACATTGGTATTTAGAACTTGATGAAACGTTGCTTCTGCTGTTTCGTAGTCTCTTAATTCTATATACGTTTTACCCAACCAAAGTTGTGATTCAGGAACAAATTTACTGTCAGGGAAATTTTCTTTTAATTCAATAAATTTTCGCTGTGCTTTTTGATAATCTAATTTTCTAAAAAAACACTTACCAAGCAAAAACAAAGCGTCATCAATATATTTACTGTTTGGATATACTTCTAAAACTTTCGACGCCTTTTCTATTGAAAGATTATAATTTTTCAATTCCTGACTTGATGCACGATTTGCATTTTTTCTACTTTGCGTTACTTGCCGATTCTGCTTTTGTCGTTTCTGTTTCTTTTCCTTTTTTAACCGTTCTTCCCGTTGTTTTTCAGCATCATTAAAATATTTTTCAGCATTAAAAAAAGTATTATAATATGCACAATTAGAGCAAAGAAAAATAATCAATATCAATATATTTAGTTTGAAATATTTCATTTTTAATCGTTTAAAATTCTCTTCATTAATTCAGGCAAGATCTTACCCGATTTTCCGATAATTGATTCATCCACATAATTTGTAATAACCGTTGGCTCGAAATTTATTTCCACAACATAAGCGCCAGCTCGTTTAGCTTCAACAGGCAGCGATGCCGCTGGCTGGACCACTGCTGATGTGCCAATAGAAAAAAATACATCTGATTTATCTGCTGCAGCGAAAGATTTCGTTAGCACATCATCTGGCAATGATTCACCGTACCAAACAACATCCGGTCTAATGAGCCCCCCGCAATCACATCGAGGCAAATTCTCATCATCAAATAAAATTTCATCAAACTGTTTATTACAATCAACGCAGCGATTCCGCATTATGTTCCCATGCAATTCATAAATTCTTCTACTTCCTGCCAGGCGATGTAAATTATCAACATTTTGAGTAATAAGGCAAAAATCCGTAAAAAGATTTTCTATTTTTACCAGGGCGTAGTGTCCCGGATTCGGTTTAACCTGCCTGATCAAATTTTTTCTAAAATTGTACCATTCCCAAACCAATTTTGGATTTTCGATAAATGCGTTAAAATTCGCCAATTGTTCCGGTCTGAATTTTTTCCACAGACCCTGTTCACCTCGGAACGTAGGCACTCCGCTCTCTGCTGAAATCCCTGCTCCAGTTAGCACAGCTACTGTTTTTGCTTTCTTTAACCTTTTAATCAATAAATCTGAAAACATTACTATCTCCTTTAAAGTTATTGAAGTTAAAATACTATTGTTTAGATAAATAAGCAACCATTTTATTAAAAATATTACACAATACACTGGTTGAATGATTTAATTAAATTTTGCCAATGCAATTTAATTCAATTTTAACAACAGCTAATAAACTGGTACAATTTTTGTTACATAATTTATATCTTTTAAATTTTATTAAGTTTTAAGCTTTTTTCTCTTGATATTTGTTAAAAAATTTTATATAATACATTTGTTGGAATTTTTCCGAAAATATATGTTGTAAAATGACATAAGATGAGAATTTTTATGAAACTGACGATTAGAAGGATATTTATCATCCTTCTGATATTGTTTTTGGTTCAAATCATCTATGTTAATTTGTCGTTTGGTCAGAACGAAAAATATCCCAGAGGCGCTCAATATTTTTTAGGAATAATGACCAACTGCTCATAAAAGTCAATATCTGGGGATTTGTGGCTAAACCCGGACAGTATTTGATCCCAAGTGATACAGATTTAATATCATTGATTTCTTTTGCTGGCGGACCAATAGACGGCGTAAAATTAAGCAAAATGAAATTAATTCGATCCGTACTAAAAAAGGATATAAAACAAAAAGTAATTTCAATAAATGTGCAAAAATTTATTAATAACGGCGATGACTCAATTATTCCCCACATAAAACCAGGTGATACAATTATCGTTTCCGGATCAAGGTGGTATCATGTTTCAAAATATTTAGAGTTTGTTACTAAAATTGCCATGGTGGTCCAAGTATATACCTTAATTTATTATTATAGCACAAGGAACTAACCGTGTTGTAGAAAGACCATTTCACTTAATTAAGTTGTTGTAATTCAAAAAATAACTATTGACAATTTTAAAAAAAAGATATATTTTAGCTAAATCATTAAAAAATATTTTTATTTTTTTCCTCACAAAAAAGTAATATCATTACTGGAGGTTTGTATCATGGATTTAAGGAAAGCCATTAGCGGGGGGATCATTATTTTCTTAATCATCATTTTAGTACCGTGGGCTTACGGAATCGGGCTTAATGGCGGTCGTGGGCTTACTTACGTGAAATCTGCCTGGAATCTGAAATCAGGCTTTTTAACTCTTTCCGGACGTAGCCAGGTTTTTGGTAAAGTATCTAACAATGCCCAAAATTCTGTTGCAGTCTGGGATATTCAAGGAGCATTAAGTTTAAATTACGGCATAACTGACCATATTGAGTTAGCCCTTTCTCCAATAATGTATCAGGACACCCAGGTAGGTAAAAAAAAGTACATGATGCCTGGTGACCTATTCCTTGGATTAAAATTTGGTTCTTATAATGTTACCAGGAGTTCTCTCACCTGGGGACTCAGTTTTGATACAAGATTTCCCACTGGGAAGGAATCCAATGTTGCGTTTGAACCATATTCTGCAGGCACTGTTACCTGGGGTTTTACAGGAATGCTCTCCTATTCAAAAGATCCTCTTTATCCTGATGAAAATCTGAATGTTGATTTCAACCTTGGTTACATGAACTACAACGACGTTGGAGAAAAACTGAGCGGAAATCCCAGCGATCCGTATAGTGTTACTTCAATGACCCAGGAATTGCTTTATGGATTTGGGATCAAAATACCCACGCCAGGTTTCGATTTTTCTGTTGAAATGTATGGGAACTCATTTATTCAAAAGGCTCCCAAAGAAACAGCTTATAGTGTTGAAAATTATTTATACTTGACGCCAGGAATAAATTATAAAGCATTTCGCTGGTTAACATTAAAGGTTGGCGCTGACTTTAGGTTATCTTCAAATACTGACGAAACAACGTATGAGTATATTAGAAGATATTCGATTGATTTGCCCAATTATCCATCGTGGCGAATTAATTTCGGCTTGAATATCCTCTTATTACCGACTACAGTCTATAACGTCAGTGATAAAGACGTTCTTATCCGAAAGGCTGAAAGCCGGAGAGAATTGTTTGAGCAAATTATCAATGAACAACGTGAAACAGAGTCCGCTGAAGAAGAATTAGATAAGATTAAAACCGAACGACGAAAAGCAGAGCGAGAATTGGAGAGATTAAGAAGAATATTAGAAGGAGACAAAAAGAAAACAACTGAACCGCCTCCTTTTAATTAATTTGTAATTATTCAACTAACTCAATTACAAAAAAAATAATGTCGCATACAGAAATTGAGCTCCTAAAAAGGATTTAATAACAATCATTTGGGTTCGATTTCAGCAAAATAAGACAATACCTATTTAATAAATTTTAAAAAGCTCCTTGGATATACAATCTCTTCAAGGAGCTTTTTTTCATTTTTCAATTTTTATCGCTATTTTTTTTTATTTCACTTGACTTTTTGTTTTCCAATAATTATTTTGTTAAAAAATGGTAAATACCAGAAATATCCAACTCAATCGAGGAGGGCTTATTATGATGTTGAAAATTCATTATAAACTGTTACTTCCCATTATCTCCATTCCTGAAGTTTTATTATTTTCAGTACTATTATTATTTGTTTTCACAAAGTCTTCTACTTTTGCCCAGGATGATATCAAGTCTCGGGTTTTTAAAGAAGTGGACAATTTGTTTGCTCAGGCAGAAGCCGAACAGGCAAATTTGTTGTCTCCAGAAAATTACAAAAAGGCAGTTGAAAAACACGAAGATGCCTTGAAAAATTATGACAAAGATAAAAGTGTTACAAAAGAATTAACAGAAATAAAAAAATTGCTCAATGCAGCCATTGAAAATGCGAAGTTAGCACATCTCACTTTCTCTCATTTATTAAAAGCACGGGATAAAGCCATAGAAGCGAACTCCATGGAATTTTCTAAAGAAATATTTGACAATGCTGAAGAATTATTCAATGATGCGACTAAAATATTAGAAAAAGGTTCAAAGAACAAAGCGAAAGAAAAAAGTCTCAAATCTGAAAAACTTTTTCGAGATGCAGAATTGAACGCAATAAAAGTCAGCATTATTGGGAACGTAAAACAACAACTAAAGCAAGCAGAAAAGAAAAACGTTCACAAATATGCCCCGGTAACAATCGAAAGATCTCAATCTTTACTTGCCGAAGCAGAATCAATTTTAATCGTCAACCGCAGCGCAAAAACTGACGCCAAAAAGAAAGCTGAATTAGCTGAATATGAAGTGAAGCATGCGGAATATTTAGCAAGCGAAATAAAGAAGCTAAAAAAGGACGATTCAAACTGGGAAAAATTAATTTTAGAAAATGAAAAATATTTCGCAAAAATACTTACTGAATTAGGTTTTACCCCAAAATTTGACAAAGGTTTTTCAGTACCAGTAAAATCATCTGTAAAAGCAATATCAGGTTTGAAGACACAAATTAAGGAACAGTCAAATGAAATCTCAAAACTTGACCAGCAAATTGAAAAATTGGAAGACGATAAAGAAAATTTAAATCTCCAATTGGCAAATTTAAAGGAAAAAGAAAAAGGATTGAGGACAAAAATAACTTTAGAAGAAAAGAGAAAAGAAAAATTCAGAAAGATTGAATCACTCTTCAATAAAAAAGAAGCAAAGGTCCTTCGTGAAAAAGATGTATTGAAGATCCGTCTTTTGGGTTTAAATTTCGCGAGTGGAAAGGATGTGATTGATCCGGCTTATTTTAGCTTGTTGACAAAACTGCAGCGTGCTATCCGTATATTTCCTGATTATCATATTACAATTGAAGGTCACACCGACAACAAGGGAGATAACCGAATGAACCAATCATTATCATTACGGCGCGCAAAGGCAGTAATGTCTTATCTCATTGCAAATATGGGAATTACTGAAACTCAAATTTCAGCCATTGGCTACGGCGAAAGTCATCCAATTGCCTCAAATGCAACCAAAAATGGTAGAGCTCAGAACAGACGTATAGACGTGATTCTGACTCCGCCAAATCAATGATTTCTTTGGGAATTTTAACATTATGCAATTAGAAAATTGGATTGCTATTTTAACTTAAGATACTCTTCTTTTATGAAATGAAAAATCTACTGTTACACGCTTGTTGTGCACCTTGCATGACTGTTCCTATTGAGAGATTACAACCAGAATATGACATAACTGGTTTTTTTTATAATCCCAACATTCATCCTGAAGAAGAATATAAGAAACGTCTTGATGAAATTACAAATTGGACTCAACAAACAGGAATTCCATTAATTGTTCATGAATATGATGTTGACCATTGGCATGAACTTGTTAAAGGACTGGAGAAGGAACCTGAACGCGGAAAAAGATGCACTGTTTGTTTTAGAATGAGATTACAGCAAACTGCTATTCTTGCCAAACAAAAAGGATTTGATTGTTTTACGACAACTCTTTCAATTAGTCCTCATAAAAACGCAAATATCATAAATAAAATAGGAAAAGAGTTGGGTGATCAAATTGGTGTTCAATTTCTCGAAGCGAACTTTAAAAAGAAAAATGGATTTAAGAGAAGTATAGAATTGAGCAAAAAGTATAATTTTTACCGCCAGGATTATTGCGGTTGCATTTACAGCCGCAGATAATAATTTATCACCCTACCTGATGAGGTTAACCGTGAAAGAAGCAATGTTTTACCAGCAATTGGAAAACAACAAGGTGATTTGTAAACTTTGTCCCCACTTTTGTAAATTAGATGATGGTCAAATTGGAAATTGTAACGTTCGAAAAAATTTAGCGGGCAAATTATATTCTTTGGTTTTCGGCAAAGCGATTGCTGTACATGTCGATCCAATCGAAAAAAAGCCACTATTTCATGTTGCACCTGGTTCACATTCTTTTTCAATGGCAACGGCGGGTTGCAATTTTCACTGTAAATTTTGCCAGAATGCTGATATTTCTCAGGTAAGCCGGTCCATCAATTTAGACTTAATTGGACAGAATTTATCGCCGGCAGAAATTGTTTCAATGGCGATACGAAATAATTGTACGTCCATCGCTTATACTTATACAGAACCAACGATTTATTTTGAGTATGCTTATGAAACAGCTAAAATTGCCCACCAGCAGGGATTGTTGAATATTTTTGTTACTAACGGCTTTATTAGCCAGGAACCAGTCAAATATATTAACGAATATTTAGATGCTGCTAATGTAGATTTGAAAAGTTTCAGTGATAATTTTTACAAAAGATTAGTCGGAGCCAAACTTGCTCCTGTTTTAGATACGCTGAAATTAATGAAAAAACTTAATATCTGGGTTGAAGTTACTACGCTCATTATTCCAGGCGAAAACGACTCTGATGAAGAATTAAAACAAATTGCTGGTTTTATTAAAAATGAATTAGGAGAAGAAACGCCCTGGCACATCAGCCGTTTTTACCCACAGTACAAATTAAAAAATCATCCACAAACCCCGGTAACAACACTTCAAAAAGCTTATGATATCGGAAAAGACCACGGACTGCGTTACGTTTATATGGGCAACGTTCCGGGGAATCAGACGGAAAATACTTATTGTTACAATTGCGGTAAAATACTTATCAACAGGTATGGTTATCAAATTCAAAAAAATAATATTGAATCCGGGAAGTGTAGATTTTGTGGAGTGAAGATTGATGGCGTGGGGATGTAGTTAATAATAGAGTTTTCTATAAAAATTTTTCACTCACTTCAATCCCCACCGGGCAATGATCCGATCCCATTACATCTTTCAAAATAAAAGCAGACTTTACACTGTCCTGGATATCTTCACTCACAAAAAAATAATCAAGTCTCCAGCCAATGTCCCTGTCACGTGCACGCGTTCTCACATCCCACCAGGAATAGTGCCCACCTTCTTTAACAAATATACGGAAAGTATCAACAAATCCATGAGAAACAAACTTATCCATCCAGGCGCGTTCTTGCTGTAAAAAACCAGATCTCTTTTCGTTTGCTTTAGGATGAGCCAGATCTATTTCTTTATGAGCAGTATTCAAATCTCCGCAGATGATTAACTTTTTACCCTGCTGCCTCAATCCATTTGTGTAATCCAAAAACGCGTCATAAAAATCCATCTTATATTGAAGCCTTTCATTTGATAGCCTGCCGTTGGGAAAATAAATATTAAAAAGTGTAACACTGCCAAAATTCAATTCAAGTATTCTGCCCTCGCTATCAAATTTTTTGATTCCAAAACCTTTTGTAATAGTCTTGGGCTTTTTATTTGTTATCACAGCAACGCCGCTGTACCCTTTTCTTTCTGCCGATGAAACATAAAGTTCATATCCTGTGGCAGTTGCTATTTCTTCAGGGATTTGTTCATCCTGGGCTTTGGTTTCCTGGATGCATAAAATATCCGGTTTTTCTTCATCAAACCAGTTCATAAAATTTTTCCGGTGCACAGCTCGGATTCCGTTGACGTTCCAAGAAATCATTTTTATCAGACTCATTTGATTTTCCTTTTAAAATTTAAAAATTAATCCCACCCCATTTGGAACCCGTATGTGAGGGGGTCCCCAATGTTTAGACAGAAATAGAGGAAAAATAAGTTAATAAATCAGAAGGAATCACTACCCCCCGTAATGCGTAGTAT
>Ga0075123_10000630_pt1 | contig 18195 bp, 33 predicted proteins | sample AntAceMetag02UKX_FD_69808 | JGI IMG/M metagenome (GOLD analysis project Ga0075123, IMG submission 69808) | Saline lake microbial communities from Ace Lake, Antarctica - Antarctic Ace Lake Metagenome 02UKX | ecosystem: Environmental > Aquatic > Non-marine Saline and Alkaline > Saline | place... | reverse complement strand
ATGTGACGGGGACGGTGACACTGTCAGAAGGTATCGAGATGGTGCTTCCTGGAGACCGGGTGACGATGGAAGTGGAATTGATCGCCCCAGTGGCGTTGGAGAACGGATCACAGTTTGCAATCCGGGAAGGTGGCTTGACAGTCGGCGCCGGTGTGATCTCAAAGATTATTGAGTAGGTATCAGAAAGATAGGAATATGGCCAAACAAAAGATTCGAATACGTCTGAAGGCATTCGACCATCGAGTCATCGATCAGTCCGCCAAGCGGATTGTGGAAACTGCTGAACGCAGCGGCGCTCAGGTTTCAGGTCCGGTACCTTTACCGACCAAGATTGAGCGATTTACCGTGATGCGCTCACCGTTCATCGATAAAGACTCGCAGGAGCATTTCGAGATCCGCACACACAATCGACTGATTGATGTGATGGAACCCGATTCAAAAACAATAGATATGTTGATGCGCCTGAATTTGCCTGCTGGCGTTGATATCGAAATCAAGATTTAATAGTTGTTGGATGGTTGCCAGCACACGGGTAGTGTGCCACTGGATCTGTGCCCTGAACGATGCCTTTGGCGGAAAGCACATCGTCTGGCGGGAATCAATAAAAATTGACCCTTGGCAAAACAACCATGAGATGGTAAAATTGTCAGGTTTCGGTTAAAAGCCGGACTTTTAAGGTGGCATAAGAGCACTTCTATCCGTAGTCCAAAAGAATAATGAATGGTCGCGGAAGAAGGGTTGACTGTGCTACGGTCGGAGATGATGCAGCCTTGCCCAGGCTGACAGTCTTGTCAAAAAACTGCAACAGGAGAATATCGATTATGTTAAAAGGGCTAATTGGACGAAAAGTTGGAATGACCCAGATTTTCGATGAAGATGGAGCTGCGCTCCCTGTAACGCTTATCGAAGCTGGGCCTTGCTATGTCACCCAGGTAAAGACCGAAGACAAAGATGGTTATTCAGCGGTCCAACTTGGATTTGACGAGGCGAAACCCAAACGTTTGACCGGGGGACAACTTGGGCACCTCAAACGCAATGATTTGCCACCATTAAAAGTGTTACGGGAATTCAAGACAAAATCACCGGATGTCTCTGAGGGCGATACGCTGAAAGCGGATGTCTTTAAGGCGGGCGAACATGTTGATATTGTCGGTACCAGTAAAGGGCGCGGTTTCGCCGGTGTGGTGAAGCGCTATCACTTTGCGGGTGGGCCAAAGACGCATGGTCAATCTGATCGTCAGCGTGCGCCTGGTTCTCTAGGTTCTGGCACGACCCCAGGCCGTGTTTGGAAAGGGAAGAAGGGCCCTGGACGGATGGGGAATGCACGCGTGACCTCATCAAATGTACGTGTTGTCTTGGTGGACCTGGAACGCAATTTGCTTGCAGTTGATGGCTCCGTGCCTGGCCCAAAGGGCGGCATGGTTGTGATCAAACTTGCCCGGAAACAATAGGACGCCCGGTTGGGCGATAGCCAGTTATGGGAGTTGAGTAATCATGGAAGTTGATGTCTTCAACATGAAGGGAAAGAAAGTCAGTAAAGCGGAATTACCCGCAGCGATTTTCGAAGCCCCAGTAAAAGTTGATTTGATGCATCAGGCATTTGTCAGGCAGATGGCCAACAGCCGGTTGGGAACACACTCGACAAAAGGTCGCAGTGAAGTCTCAGGTGGCGGTCGGAAACCCTGGCGCCAAAAAGGAACCGGACGCGCCCGGCAAGGCTCGATCAGGGCAGCGCAGTGGGTGGGTGGCGGTAAGATTTTCACCCCCAAGCCCCGTTCCTATGAGAAGTCAATGCCGAAAAAGATGCGCAGGGCTGCATTGCGGTCCGCTTTATCTGTCAAGGCCTTAGAGGGTGAAATTATCCTTGTAGATGAACTCAAACTCGAGGAAGGGCGCACTAAGCAGATGGCTGAAGTACTGCAGAAGATTTCCGGGGATGCTACTGTGTTGGTTTTGATCCCTGAAAACAGCTCTGACTATGAAACGGTCAAACGGGCGTGCGCGAACATTGGCAATGCAAAAACTCTCTCAGCCAGTTATTTAAACATCCGTGATCTGCTGGGTTACGACAATGTCGTGATGCCTGTGGCAGCGCTGGATGTGATTGAAAGTTACCTCGGATAGGTAGGAATGTAATCATGAAGAAATCAGTATTTGACATCATCCGCCGACCGATCATCACAGAGAAATCGAATTATCTGTCTTCATCCCTGAACAAATATGTCTTTGAGGTTGACTATGGGTCAACCAGAACGGCTGTCAAGGACGCGATTGAGACGATTTTCGATGTCAAGGTGAAACGTGTTAATGTTATGATCGTGCCCGCCAAACAGTCACGAAGCATGCGAACCCGCCGAATGCGGACACGCACGAATGCTTATAAGAAAGCTATTGTGACTCTGGCTGAAGGCGAGCGCATCCCGATTTTTGAAGGGGTTGAGTAATGGCAGTTAAAGTATATAAACCAAAGACGCCCGGTACCCGGCATAAGACCAGCTATACTTTCGAAGAGATTACAAAGACAAAACCAGAACGATCTTTGATTATCCCTTTGAAGAAGAAATCCGGACGGAATATGTACGGACGGATCACTGTTCGCCATCGGGGCGGCGGTCATAAGAGGTTTATCCGCATTGTTGATTTCAAACGTGATAAGTTGGATATTCCAGCCACCGTATCGGCTATTGAGTATGATCCCAATCGGACAGCACGCCTGGCTCTCCTGAATTATGTGGATGGCGAGAAACGCTATATCCTTGCCCCAGTTGGTTTAATGGTTGGCGATAAGATCATCTCCGGTAAAGAAGCAGAAATCCGACCAGGCAACAGTTTGGCCATGGCACATATTCCGGTTGGCACGACCATCCATAATATTGAGCTGCAACCTGGGAAGGGCGGACAGATGGTCCGTTCTGCAGGCACATCCGCGCAACTGCTTGCGAAAGAAGGCAAGTATGCACATGTGCGTCTTCCATCGGGTGAGGTTCGTTTGGTTCTACAGGAATGCAGGGCATCCATTGGGCAGGTCGGGAATGTTGAACACGCTAACATCAAGCTGGGTAAAGCGGGACGCAAACGACATATGGGCTGGCGCCCAAGCGTGCGCGGTTCAGCAATGTCGCCACGCGATCACCCGCATGGTGGCGGTGAAGGCCGGTCGCCGATCGGCATGCCTAGTCCGAAAAGCCCATGGGGTAAACCCACTCTGGGTAAGAAGACTCGGCACAATAAGCGTACTAATAAATACATCATTCGCCATCGCTCTCAAGCGAAACGGCGCCGGAAGTAATCAAGTAATATAGCAAGAAAGAGAACGAAATTATGTCACGATCTCTGAAAAAAGGGCCGTACATCGACCCGAAGTTACTGAAGAAGATTGAAGGAATGAACGACAAAAGTGAAAAGAAAGTCATTCGTACCTGGAGTCGTGCGAGTACAATCTTCCCGCAAATGGTAGGACATACCATTGCTGTTCATGATGGACGACGTCACGTGCCGATTTATATCACTGAGAATATGGTCGGTCATCGGTTGGGTGAATTCGCTCCCACACGGTTCTTCCGCGGTCATGTTATCGCTGGCAGAGCGGAGAGAGAAGCGGAGAGAGAATAAGAAGGGTAACAAGCTATGGCTACTGATATTCGAGCGAAATTAAGCAACTTTGATACCTCAGCCCAGAAGGCACGTCTTGTGGTTGACCTGGTCCGAGGAAAGCCCGCATTAGAAGCGTTAACTATTTTGAAATTCACGCCAAACAAAGCGGCAGAACCGGTTCATAAACTCATTCGGTCTGCAATCGCGAACGCAGAAGAAAACTTTGGCGTTTCACGAGAAGACCTCTTTGTCCACAAGATTTTTGCTGACGAAGCCCCTACGCGCAAATGGCGCCGGTTTGGTGCCCGCGGAAGGTTAAAACCGATATTGCGCCGGCGTTCTCATATCACAGTCGTATTGCGCGAGGTTGAATGATGGAGAGCTTGAAAGCAGCATTATTGAAAAGAACCAGGAGTAATTATGGGTCGTAAAGTACATCCGACTGGATTTCGATTAAAAATCAACAAGCCTTGGTTAAGCCGATGGTATGCAGAAGGTATGGACTATCAGAATCAACTACATCAGGATCTGGCGATTTGCAAGAAGATCCGCAAAGAAAATGAGCGCGCTGGTGTATCGGCTATTGAAATTGAACGTTTCCCTGGCAAGGTGAAGATCTATGTTCATACCGCTAAACCCGGCATACTTATCGGACGGAGCGGAGAGAACGTGAAAGCCTTGCGGAGTGGCCTGGAAACGCTTACAGGCGAGAAGATAGACCTGGAAGTTAAGGAAATTAAATCACCCGACCTGGACGCTTGTCTGGTGGCGGAGAATGTTGCAGGTCAACTCAAACGCCGAATCAGCTATCGCAGAGCGATGCAGCGTGCCATCCAACAGGGTATGCGCCAGGGCGCTGAAGGCGTCAAGGTAATGGTGTCCGGTCGGTTGGGCGGTGCAGAAATGTCCCGCAGCGTATGGATGCGCGAAGGGCGTGTGCCGCTGCAAACACTGCGTGCAGATATTGATTATGCTCAAACAGAAGCGCTGACGAGCTATGGTCAAATTGGCGTCAAAGTTTGGATTTACAAAGGTGAGATATTACCTGAAGTGGAAGAAAACACAGCTACCACTGAAGGTGTTTATGTCAGTGAGTAGTTAGGACGCCGGCACAGCGTCCGGCAATGAGTGAGGTAGTAATTATGTTAATGCCAAAACGAGTGAAGTACCGCAAGCAAATGCGGGGACGCATGAAAGGGAAAGCCTATCGCGGCTCTGATGTGTCCTTTGGCGAATATGGCTTGCAAGCTTTGGAACCGGGTTGGGTCAGCGCACGCCAGATAGAGGCAGCGCGACGAGCAATTGTCCATGAAATGAAGCGGCGCGGTAAAGTCTGGATCCGCATTTTCCCGGATAAACCTTACACCAAACGTGCGGCTGAAACCCGCATGGGTAAAGGTAAAGCTCCCGTTGAATACTGGGTGGCAGTTGTAAAACCTGGACGGATCATGTTTGAGGTTGGTGGGACGGATGAGGACACTGCTCGTTCAGCTCTTCGCCGAGCAAGATTCAAGATCTCCATTAAGACCAAGATTGTCTCACGAGACGTGGCAGGGGAGGCCTAAAGATGAAAGCAGCCGAGATTAGAGAACTTAGCGTTGCTGAAATTGAAACGCAGCTTACTGAAGACCGTCATGAATTGCTGAACCTCAGGTTCCAAACGATCACCGGCCAGTTGACCGATACCAGCCGTATCCGTGTTACTCGCCGTGACATTGCCCGGATGGAAACCATCCTGAGAGAAAAGAAAGCGGCTGAGATGGCCGAGGAGAATGAAGCATGAATAATCGACGTCGTTTAGTCGGGACTGTTGTCAGCAATAAGATGCAAAAGACCGCTGTGGTTGAAGTGGAACGGGCTTATCGCCATCCGCTTTACCGCAAGGTTGTCCGCACTGCAAAGACATTTAAAGTGCATGATGAACTTGGCGCAAACCCTGGCGATAAAGTAAGAATTGTGGAAAGCAAACCGATTTCACGGACCAAACACTGGGTCATTGAAGAGATCCTGCGTGTTGAGGAACGGTCTAAAGAAGATAATGTTGAAGAATTGGGAGTTTAGGCGATGATCCAACAAGAGACTCTTCTGAAAGTTGCCGATAACACCGGCGCACGAACACTTCTGGTTATCCATGTCACCGGCGGTTCACGGCAGCGCTATGGTTATGTTGGCGATATCGTTGTTGGCACTGTTAAAAGCGCCACTCCACAAGCAACCGTCAAGAAAAGTGAGATCGTCAAGGCTGTGATTGTCCGGACTGCCAAAGAATGGCGCAGATCTGATGGCTCCTCCATTCGCTTTGATGACAATGCGGCAGTCATCCTTGACGGTGATGGGATCAACCCCCGTGGTTCACGTATCTTTGGACCCGTTGCACGTGAGCTTCGTGACAAAGGCTTCATGAAGATCGTTTCGCTGGCACCGGAAGTGCTTTAATCGGTGTGATAGGAGTATAGGAATGAAGATGAAGATACGAAAAGGCGACCGTGTGATGGTAATCAGCGGCAACGATAAAGACACTGTAGGTGAAGTGATCCGGGTAATCCCGGATGAATCAAGAATCGTTGTGAAGGGTGTCAATATTTGCATTAAACACCAAGCCCAGACGCAATCCCGCGGGAAAACAATTCCGGCTGGCAAGATGGAATTCGAAGCGCCAATTAACATCTCGAATGTGATGCTTGTCGACCCGAAAGATGGCAAGCCGACCCGTGTACGCATTGAACGTAAAGATGGCGAAACTGTGCGCGTTTCAACACGCACCGGCTCGCCGATTGATAAATAGGCTGCTGCCATTGGGAGTAAGGTATGAATAGACTAAAAGAAATCTATAAAGAAGATATCGCACCAGCTCTTTTCGAGGAATTATCGCTTGAAAATGTGATGCAAATTCCTAAAATTGAGAAAGTTGTCGTGAACATCGGCGTCGGCGAAGCGCTGGATAATCCCAAAGCGCTTGATGAAGCTGTGCGGGATCTAACTACGATCACAGGCCAACACCCCGTGGTCACCAAGGCAAAGAAAGATATTGCGAACTTCAAATTACGGGAAGGAAACGCAATTGGGACCAAAGTGACCTTGCGTGGTGATCGAATGTGGGCTTTTCTCGATCGTCTGATCAATGTCGCGCTGCCCCGTGTCCGTGACTTTCGCGGGATTTCTCCTGATTCATTTGATGGACGCGGCAACTACACACTGGGTTTGCAGGAGCAATTGATCTTCCCTGAGATCAACTACGACGAAGTTGAATCTATTCGGGGCATGGAGATCACGATTGTGACTACGGCAGAGAACGACGATCAAGCTCGTGCGTTATTAAGTAAATTTGGAATGCCGTTCAGGAAAGGATAGTATGGCTAAGAAATGTATGATATATCGCGAACAGCGGCGAAAATATCCCAACCAGGTTGTTAACCGGTGCCGACTCTGTGGGCGCCCCAGAGGTTATATCCGTAAGTTTGGTTTGTGCCGTATTTGTTTTCGGGAATTAGCACTGCAAGGGAAAATTCCTGGTGTAACCAAGTCGTCGTGGTAGATCGGCGGAGGTATTATCGATGAACTTTTCAGATCCAATTGCTGATATGCTAACCCGCATCCGTAACGTTGCACTCAGCAACGGAACATTGGTGAGCATGCCCAACTCAAAGATTAAGGCAGAAATTGCCCGAATTCTGAAGGAAGAGGGTTATATTGAGAGTTATGATGAGGTTGATGGAAGCCAGCCGTATCAAAAAGTATTGCGACTCCGTTTGAAGTACATCGGAGAAAGACGGCACCGCCGCCCATTGATCACAGGGCTTGAGCGCGTGAGCCGGCCTGGCTGCCGAGTGTATACCAAGAAGACGGATATCCCCTGGGTGCTTTCAGGTATAGGTGTGGCGATATTGTCCACTCCCAAGGGTGTTATGTGTGGCCAACGTGCCCGTAAGATGGGCGTTGGTGGCGAGATTTTGTGTAAAGTATGGTAGCGCCTGGCGCTATAGGAGGTACGAGACGTGTCTCGAGTAGGTAGTTTACCGATTGAAGTGCCGGCAGGCGTTGATGTCAAAATTGATGGCTCTTACGTACATGTCAAGGGACCAAAGGGTGAATTGGAATTTACCTTTTCACCGGAAATGACCATCAAGAAAGAAGACGGCATGATCGTTGTCGAACGGCCCAGTGATCAACCGACCCACCGTGCTTTGCACGGCACAACCCGGACGCTGATCAATAATATGGTTTTGGGCGTAAGTAAAGGGTTCGAGCGAGTGCTGGAAATTGAAGGTGTGGGTTACCGAGCAGAGATGGACGGCAAGAATCTGGTGATTAATGTAGGCTTTTCGCATCCAGTTGTTGTGCCACCCCCGGAGGGTATCATCTTCGAAGTGGATATGAAAGTCCGCCAGATCAAAGTGTCCGGATATGATAAGCAGGTGGTTGGGCAGGTTGCGGCTGATATCCGCAAATTGCGCCCACCGGAGCCTTATAAAGGCAAAGGTATTCGCTATCAGGGTGAATATGTACGCCGTAAACCGGGTAAGGCCGGCAAAACAATATAATTCGAAGGTGAAATATTATGGCTAGAAAATCACGAAATGAGGCTCGTTTACGCCGACACCGACGTGTGCGGAAAAAAATATTCGGCACCCCGGAAAGGCCGCGGATGAACGTGTTTCGCAGTTCCAATGAAATCTACGTCCAGATCATTGATGATTTCCAAGGGAACACCCTGGCATCAGCGTCCAGTGTGGATACTGGTCTGAGCGGTCAGATGAATGGGCTGACGAATATAGAGCAAGCGCAGAAAGTCGGTCAGGTGATCGCTGAACGCGCCAAGAAAGTCGGAATCGAACTAGTTGTGTTTGACCGTGGTGGATATAAATATATCGGCCGGGTTAAAGCTATGGCTGAAGCTGCCCGTGAAGGCGGCTTGAAATTCTAGGAAAGAGGCGTTTATGACGGACTACCATAAAGAGAACCAATATGATGAGCGCGTGGTCGATATTGCACGTGTTGCCAAAGTTGTCAAAGGTGGCCGCCGGTTTTCTTTCCGAGTGGTCATGGTGATAGGCGATAATGCGGGACGAGTTGGTATGGGTATTGGGAAAGCCAAATCCGTTCCGGATGCCATTCATAAAGCAAATGACAAAGCACGCAAGGATATGCGGAAGATCAACCTGAATGGCACCACCATTTCACATAAGGTGGTTGGCAAACAGAGCGGTGCAAAAGTCCTGCTCCGTCCCGCCTCCCCTGGAACTGGTGTTATTGCCGGCGGTGGTGTGCGTGCCGTGATGGAAGCCGCGGGTGTGCATGATATTCTGACAAAGTCTTTGGGCAGCAGTAATATCTTAAATGTTGTCAGAGCGACTTTTAAGGCGCTTGATCAGGTGAAATCACCTGCAGCTCAGGCAGCATATCGCGGCAAACCTATTGATGAAGTAAAACCGTATTGGGAGCGCGAGACCAATGGCTAAGAAAAAACAATCACAGTTGCAAATCACGTTAGCAAGAAGCCCGATTGGGTATCCTAAGAGACAGAAAGCAACCTTGAAAGCATTGGGCCTCAAGAGGATCAACCAGACAGTCACACGCGTTGATAATGAAGCTGTGCGCGGGATGATCAATAAGGTGTCCCATCTGGTCACTGTTGAAGAGGCATAAGGTGTTATTATGGAATTACATGATTTAAAACCAAACAAAGGTGCAACTAAAAATCGAAGGCGTGTGGGACGCGGTACTGCGGCTGGACAGGGTAAGACCTGTGGACGCGGTATGAAAGGCCAGAACTCACGCTCTGGCGGCGGCGTTCCCCCGTATCATCAAGGCGGTAACCTTCCATTTTATCGGAAGCTTCCCTTCAAACGTGGTGAAGGCTTTACTGTCATCAATCGTGTGCGCTATGCAGAGGTCAATCTGGAACAGTTGAGTGGATTCCGTGCGAATACGAAAATCACACCAGAATTGCTCCTGAAGTCCGGCATCGTGGATGACTCAGTGACACCAGTAAAAATACTGGGTCGCGGCGAGGTATCCAAGGCATATAGGATTAAGGCGCACAGCATTTCTAAAGGTGCACAGGAAAAAATTGAGAGTGCTGGCGGTAGTGTTGAAATTATCCAAGAGCAGTAGTTGGTCTTTTAGAATATAAAAGGAGACCTGACATATGAAACGGTTCGCTTGGCGCTACCTGTGGAAATCAAAAGACATACGACGGAAATTATTGATCTCGTTGGCATTGCTTGCGATTTATCGCATGGCAGCTAATATTCCGGTACCCGGGATTAACCGTGATTTAGTAGCATCACTGACACAGACGACAGGCGCTGCGGGTGGGTTGATCAATATGCTGGATATGCTTTCCGGTGGCGCGGTATCGAACTTTTCAATCCTGTCGATGGGTGTTTATCCTTATATTACCGCACAAATCATCCTGCAACTCCTAGTTCCGGTCATTCCAGCTCTGGAGCGCAAGATGGAGGATGATCCCCGTGCAGGGCGTGCTTGGATGGAAAAATGGACAATCATCCTGACTGTCCCGATGGCTGCGCTTTCCGCTTTTGGACAGATCAATATCTTCAATGCAATGTTGGGTGAATCTGTGGCAGCTCAATTTGGCTTCAGCGGTGAGATGTTGATTCCTACGCTCGCGACGCTTCTGTCGATGATGGCAGGCACAATGTTCGGCGTCTGGCTGGGAGAGCTGATCTCTGAATTTGGGATCCGCAACCAGGGTCTGTCTTTGATCATCTTCGCCGGGATTGTCTCAAAGCTTCCACAAAACCTCTATTCACTTCTAAGTAATGAAAGCTATTGGTGGATGGTCTTTATCAGTTTGGCGCTGATGATCGTGACGATCTTCGCTGTGGTATTCGTGCAGCAGGGACGCCGGCATGTCCCGGTGATGTTCCCTGGAAGGCGCGTTGGGAGTCGGATGTCCATGCCTGTGAAGAGCAGTCTGCCTTTGTTAGTGAACATGGCTGGGATGATCCCGATCATTTTCGCACAATCCATCCTGACGTTTCCAACGATTTTGGCAAGTTTCTTTACGAATTCTGAGACTGCTTGGCTGCAAAAGACCGCTGTGTGGATTCAGAACGTCCTTGGTGGCGATGGCACCATCTACCCAATATTATTCTTCCTGATGGTTGTGTTTTGGACCTTCTTTTATACGGATATTCTGTTCACACAACAGAACTATGGCGATAACCTCAAGAAGCAAGGTGCTCAGATCCCCGGTATTGCCAGGGGTGGTCCAACCCAGAAGTATTTGACAAAAGTCCAGCGGCGGATTACTTTCCCCGGCGCTTTATTCCTGGGCGTGGTGGCAGCAATGCCTTATATTTTGGGATTATTTCTCCCAGAAGGCCTCTCCCAGACCAGTATTTTCATAGTCTCGTCAACAGGCTTATTGATCGTTGTTGGCGTTGTCCGTGACACCTTCCAGATTATTGAAACTGACCTGAAGATGCATGGATACGATGATAATTTGATCAGTTAGGACTGGAGCTGATATAAATGACGCCGATGTATATTGTGATGCTTGGACCGCCGGGTGCTGGGAAAGGCACACAAGCAAAGAAGCTGGCTCAAAATTTGGCACTTGTCCATATCTCAACCGGAGATCTTTTCCGAGAGAACCTGAAGAATGAGACAGAACTTGGCCAGTTGGCACAGCAGTACATGAATAAAGGTGAGCTTGTGCCGGATGATGTCACCGTCCGAATGGTAGAAGAGCGACTCTTCCGACCTGACTGTGAAAAAGGAGCTGTCCTGGACGGATTTCCAAGAACACCCGCCCAAGCACAGGCGCTGGCTGCATTGCTTGAGAAATTTAATGGTGAGGTAAAAGTCGTTCCATATATCAAAGTCCCGGATAAGATCCTCGTGGAACGGTTGAGTGGGCGGTGGATGAGTCCTTCCGGGCGAATCTATCACGAAAAATACAACCCGCCCAAAGTGAAGTGGATTGACGATATTGATGGGTCACAGCTTTATCAACGTGAAGATGATAAACCCGAAACCGTTAGCCATCGTATTGAAGTTTACAACGAACAAACTGCACCTTTAATTGATTATTACCGCGCAAAGGGCTTGCTGGCTGAAATTAATGGTACTCAATCGATTGACGATGTCACAGAAGCGCTCATGAGAGCGGTTGGTGAGGCATAAGATGATTTCCTGGGAACGCTCGATCAACATCAAGACACCTTATGAAATAAAAATCATGCGGGAAGCGGGACGCATCAATGCAGAAGGCCTCGCAGCTGCAGTTGACCTGATTGCTCCTGGTGTGACAACCGCAGCCTTGAATACTGCTTTTGAATCGGTACAGCAGAAATATGATGCGTATTCGCCTTTCAAGCATTACCCTGGTCCGTATCCATACCCGGCGAGTATTTGCACCAGCATCAATGATGAGCTGGTACATGGGATCCCAGGAGAGCGTAAGCTGGTTGAAGGAGATATCGTCAGCATTGATTGTGGGACGGTACATCAGGGATTTGTCGGAGATATGGCGAAGACGGTGCCGGTCGGTAAGGTTAGTCATGAGACAGATCGGCTGATCAAGGTCACCAGGCAAGCCCTGGACATTGCCATCTCAAAGATGGTTGCCGGGAATACCATCGGCGATATTGGTTATGCTGTGCAGACCTTCGTTGAAAGTGAAGGGTTTTATATTACAAAGACATATACTGGTCACGGTGTTGGCAGAAAGATGCATGAGGGACCGCAAGTGCCGAATTATGGTAAGCCAGGACGCGGCATGGTTTTACGAGATGGTATGACCATTGCTTTGGAACCTATGGTTCTGGTCGGGACGCCAAACACAACCGTGAAAGGCGATGAATGGACAGTCGCTTCAGCAGATGGTTCATTGACTGCTCATTTTGAAAACACTATCGCAGTCACCCCTAAAGGACCGGTAATCCTGACGGAGTTGTAAGCGTATAGACTAGACGAAAGAATTGGCTGAAGGTATACTTATTACTTTGCTGTAAGGTAAAGCAATGATGAAGGAGTAGGATCATGAAGGTATCAGCATCAATAAAGAAACGCTGTGCAAAATGTAAGATTGTTAAACGCAATGGTCGTTTATATGTAATATGTGAGAACCCGAAGCATAAACAGCGACAAGGATAAGGAATACTACTTATGGCACGTATTGAAGGTATTGACCTCCCTCGCGATAAGCGCATTGAGATTGGTCTGAGATATATTTATGGTGTTGGACCCACACGGTCCAAAGAGATATTGGATGCTACCGGCGTCAGTCCGGATATTCGAGTCAAGGATCTGACAGATGGCGATATCTCAAAGATGCGCGATTACATTTCCAGTAATTACACTGTGGAAGGTGATTTGCGTCGGCAAGTGCAGATGAACATCAAGCGCTTGATCGAAATTGGGTCCTATCGCGGTCTGCGGCATCGACGTGGATTGCCTGTGCGCGGACAGCGAACAAAGACTAACGCCAGAACCCGGAAAGGCCCGAAGAAGACGGTAGCCGGTCGCGGCCGCCGCCGTGGTGTCGGTAAGAAATAATCGTTATATTGTAGGTATCATCGTTCAGGTCTGTCTGGGGTTCTCCTTCCTTTCTACCCCGCGGCGAGATGGATCAGGTGACGAGACGAAGAAATGAGTTAGTGAGGTACAATGGCAAAAAAAGCACAACAATCGCGGCGAGGGACTTCCTCGCGCAAAGTCAAGCGCCAGATGTCATCAGCTCAGGTGCACGTATCTGCTTCTTTTAATAACACCATTATTACGGTAACTGACCAGCAGGGAAACACAGTATGCTGGGGAAGCGCCGGAGCAGCTGGATTCAAAGGCTCCCGGAAGAGTACACCTTTTGCTGCCCGTTTGGCGGCTGAACAAGTGATGAAGACTGCACAAGGCTTTGGTATTCAGGAAGTTGACATCATTGTCAAAGGACCTGGTCCTGGTCGTGAGGCTTCAATCCGCGCCGTTCAAGGAATGGGAATTGTCGTCCGTTCAATTTCGGATGTCACACCGGTACCGCATAACGGGTGCCGCCCTCCAAAACGACGCCGCGTCTAGGAATTAATAAAGAGAGGAACTGAATGGCAAGATATACAGGCCCGGTATGTAAATTATGCCGACGTGAAGGCGAGAAATTATTCTTAAAAGGTGAACGCTGTTTCACCTCGAAATGTGCATTTGAGAAACGCGCATATCCACCCGGTGAACATGGACGCTATGGCGGACGACGACCAAACCGCCAATCGGACTATTCACGACAGCTGCGTGGGAAACAAAAGGCAAAACGCATCTACGGTGTGCTTGAACGCCAGTTTAGGCGCTATTTCCGCGAAGCACAAAAACGGCGGGGTCTGACAGGTTTGAACCTGCTCAAGATCCTTGAATCCCGCTTAGATAATATTGTATATCGCCTGGGATTTGCGGACAGCCGAAATCAAGCACGCCAATTGGTGAACCATGGACATTTCAATGTTAACGGTCGCCGCAATGATGTTTCATCAACCCTTATAAAACCTGGTGATACGATTGAAGTCCGGGAAAACTCAAAAGAACGGACCTATTTCAAGACGCTTGTACAAGCTGAAGAGAAACGTACACCTCCAGCGTGGGTTGAGTCGAATCTAAATAACCTTTCTGGCCGGGTTATACGTTTACCCGAACGTGCTGAAATAGGTGGTAATTTGAATGAACAGCTTATTGTTGAGTATTATTCACGGTAACGCTGCGCAGTGGTAGTGCAAATAAATGCACTGGTAAGGGGTATGACGTGACTGGAACAATTAGTATGGTAAAACCGGCGGTTGAACGAGTTGATGAAGCTCGGAATTACGGAAAATTTGTAATCAGCCCGCTGGAACGGGGCTTTGGCACCACAATTGGGAATGTCTTGCGCCGTGTCCTTCTGTCTTCTTTGGAAGGCGCCGCGATCACATCCCTCCGGATTACAGATATATTGCATGAATTCAGTGATATTGAAGGTGTGCGGGAAGATGTAATCAATGTAGAACTGCAGTTGAAACAGCTGCGCATGATCCTGTTTGATGTGGATGTAGCGCATATTCACCTGGAAGTCAGCGGTGAAGGCACTGTGACCGCAGCGGACCTGATCTGTCCCTCCGAGGTAGAGATCGTCAACCCAGACCTGTACCTGTTCACGGTTGACAGCAAGAAGGCTGACCTTGAGATTGATGTGACGGTTGAACGCGGCCGAGGCTATTCACCTGCGAACGAACGCAGCGACAGGTTGCCTATCGGTGAACTGCCAGTGGATGCGATCTTCACACCTGTCCGCAAGGTCAACTGGACAGTAGGTTCAGCCCGTGTCGGGCAAAGCACTGATTATGACAGTGTAACGCTTGAGATCTGGACTGATGGGACAGTCTCACCTGAACAAGCGATGAGTGATTCCGCGAAGATCATGATTGAACACCTGCGCTTTATCGCAGGGATCAGTGAAGAGATGCTGTCTGTACCGATTGAGCAGGCAGAACCAGTTGGAACGATCAACAGTGAAGCAGACGAGATGCCGATTGAGAATCTCGACCTGACGGTGCGCGTTTTCAATTCCTTGAAACGCACCGGGATCACCAGCGTTGGTGATGTTCTGGAACTCCTGGACAAGGGCGAAGATGCAATTCTCTCAATTCGGAACTTTGGTGAGAAGAGTTTGACTGAATTGAAAGAAAAGATGATCGAAAAAGGCTTCCTGGAAGAGGAAGAAGAAGAAACTACGGAGAGTTAACGTTATGCGACATAAAGTGAAAGGATATCGGCTCAATCGTGACAGGGGACATCGCACTGCGATGCGCCGGACGATGATCCGACAGCTTTTTGAGAACGAACGAATTAAGACCACGCTACCTAAGGCGAAATCCATTCAGGCAGACGCTGAAAAGCTGATCACCCTGGCGCGAAACAGCCAGGAAGCTGATGATGTGGTGGTGATGAATGCCCGCCGTAAAGCGGTCGCTGAGTTGGGCAATGGAAGCCGACCGGTCGTTCAGAAATTATTTAATGATATTGGTCCACGGTATACAAACCGCAACGGTGGTTATACACGGATCCTTAAACTGGGTCCGCGTGCAAGCGACGGCGCTGAAATGGTGCTGTTTGAATTGGTTGAAGAATAGCTTACCCGGAAATTGAATACGGATGGGCTCAGTACATTACAAAGTTACGCTTTCATACAATGGCTCAGCTTTCGCTGGCTTTCAGCGGCAAGCAGACGTGCGCACCGTGCAGGGCGAGTTTGAGAAGGGACTGCGTCAGATCGGTTGGCAGGATAAGAGTATCCTGGGTGCCGGGCGGACGGACGCAGGCGTGCATGCCCGCGGGCAGGTGGTAAGTTTTCAATTGGGTTGGGAACATACCACTGACGACCTACGCAACGCACTCAATTATTATTTGCCCGGTGATATGGCGGTCAGGGCTGTCGCAGAGGTACCGGCGGATTTCCATCCACGGTTTGATGCAAAAACCCGCACTTATCGTTACCACATCTTCTGCCAAGAAGTCCGCGATCCGCTTCGAGAGGATTATGCCTGGCGAGTGTGGCCTGCCCTCAATATTGACCGTACGCATGTGCCAACCCTGGCTTTGATTGGCTCACATGATTTCAAAGCATTCGGCAGCTCAGTCACGGATGGGGGCACGACCATTCGGGAAGTGTTTTCGGCAGTGTGGCAGAAAGATGGCGATATGTACCGCTTTACGATCACTGGCAATGCCTTTCTTTATCACATGGTCCGGCGGATCACATTGGCATTGGTGAAGATCAGTCAGGGGAAAGCACCGGAGACACTGATTGAAGAAAGCCTCAGGACTGGCGAATTTCCTTATACTGGATTAGCACCGGCTGAGGGCCTTGTATTGGAAGAAGTACGTTATTTGTAAGATTATCAATGAAGATAAGGTTTTCGGGTTTTATGCCTGGAGAAGGTATCTTTGAATGATGGAGAAATAGACAGTGAAGAAAACATTTGTACCAAAAGGACAAGTTGAGCGAGAATGGCTGGTGGTGGATGCTGAAGGGAAAAACCTCGGCCGTCTGGCGACAAAAATCGCCCAATTATTGATTGGTAAGCACAAACCTAACTACACCCCGGGTGTGATGACGGGCGCCAATGTGGTTGTGATCAATGCCGAGAAGGTGGATGTCTATCCTACCCGTCTGGACAGTAAGATCTACTACCACCATTCAAATTACCCCGGCGGTCTGAAATCAATAAAACTGCGGGATCAGCTGGAAAAATTCCCGGAGCGAGTGATTGAACACGCGGTTAAGGGGATGATTCCCAAGAATAAACTGGGTCGGCGGATATTCAAGAACCTGCATGTCTACGCAGGGAAGGAACATCCACACTATGGGCAGCTGCCCACGTTAGTTGAGTAAGAGGAGTGATTAGGATTTATGAGTAACCAATATTTTGAAGGAATTGGTCGCCGAAAAGAAAGCTCTGCCCGAGTACGATTGATGTCAGGGTCAGGCACCTTTACGGTCAACGGCAAAGAAGTCGAAGCTTACTTCACACGCTTAGGGGATGTCCCTGAGATCACTAAAGCTTTTGACATTACAAGCCAGTCGAAAGACAGTTATGATGTTTCTGTTTTAGTGAAGGGTGGCGGTGTGACGGGGCAGCGTGATGCTGTCAAGTTAGGTTTAGCCCGCGCTCTGGTAAAAATGGATGGTGAATTGCGCCCACCGCTGCGGCGGGGTGGCTACCTGACTCGCGACCCGCGCGTCAAGGAACGCAAGAAACCCGGCCTAAAACGCGCCCGCAAGGCTCCGACCTATACCAAACGCTAAAGGGCATTCAGACGATTTTTGGATGCAGAAAGCTATCGTCATCGATTATGATGACGGGGTATATTTTATGTGAGGTTATGATTAGCTCACAGAGCGAGTTAATATAGTATAAATGTAGAGACGTTGGCTGCAACGTCTCTATTTGTTAATCTGGGATGAGTTGGATGGTTTTCATGGCAGGGAATTCGAAAAGAACACAAAAGGGGATTACGCTGCTTGGACTGGGACCTGGTTCGCCGGAATCGCTGACACGAGAAGCCTGGGATTGGTTGATGGCTCTCGACATGCTCTATATGCGGACGAAGCTGCTCCCAATTACAGCAAACCTTCCAGGAAAAATTAAACTTGTGTGTTTCGATGATATTTATGGGGATATGGCGGATTGTGAGACAGTCAATAAAGCGATCGTAGAGAAGATACTGAGCTTAGGGCGTGAGAATATAAAAGGTGTGACCTATGCTGTGCCAGGACATCCATTTGTGGCAGAAGCTACCTGCCCGGAGATTGCAGAGCGTGCGGAAGCTGAAGGAATCCCCGTCCGGGTGATTGATGGATTGAGTTTCCTCGAGCCGACCATTCGGGCGTTGGGATTGGATAGCATCAACAATCTGGTGTTAGTGGATGCCGTGAATCTATGTTCCCGTCAGACACCTGGGTTTTCGCCTTCATCACCCGCCTTAATTACCCGAATCTATTCACAGGTGACTGCAGCGGACGTCAAAATGGCTTTAATGAGTGTTTATCCGGTTGACCATCCTGTACGGCTGGTGCATGGCGCTGGCACCCGGGACGAACGTGTAGAAGACCTT
>Ga0075123_10000629_pt1 | contig 18218 bp, 21 predicted proteins | sample AntAceMetag02UKX_FD_69808 | JGI IMG/M metagenome (GOLD analysis project Ga0075123, IMG submission 69808) | Saline lake microbial communities from Ace Lake, Antarctica - Antarctic Ace Lake Metagenome 02UKX | ecosystem: Environmental > Aquatic > Non-marine Saline and Alkaline > Saline | place... | reverse complement strand
CAAGTTAATTTATTGGAGATATGATGAAACAATAAATGAAAAAAACTTAATTAGAAAGTTAACCCAAAATATGATAGAAACACCTTCTTCTCTTAATTCTTTTAAATAAATTATAACGATTTAATAATAATTTGAATTGAAAAGATTACCTATATTTAAGTGTAGCTGATATCGAAATATTTGTACATTTGACATCCAAAATTGTATGAACTTTATCTGTAAGAGAGCTATATTGTTTAATTTTAAAATATTCCTTAAATCTCTTTGTATTTTTTTTGCAAAAAGTTTCAAGAATTTCTTCATCAGTTAAGGTATATTTACACATTAATGTTTTTAACAATTTCAATAAACCATTCTCAGTTATTTGTCCCGCTGACACCTTTAAAGATTCAATCTTTTGTATACCTTTTTCAATTTCGATTAACCAATATTGAGAATTCATGTCTTTTTCTCCTTTTGCTTTTCAATATTATTCTCACATTTTTTAATTCTTCTATCCCAATCACCATTCCAACCCTGCTTTTTAGCAATTTTTGAAAGTCGAATTACTTCTTTAAAAATTTTCTGTTTTTCCATTCTTATACACAATTTCTTATATCCTAATATTGCGATATTCTGGTTTTTGAAACCAACTTGATAAACCTGATAGAAATCCTATTGCAGTTTGAGTTGTAGAATATATTTTACGTTTAATTAGTGACTGATCCCCCATTCCAAGAGGTTTATAAATGGAAAGTATAACACTTTGCTCCTTTTTAGTTAAATCATTTAACCACCAATTTTGAAGTCTGAAATATTCGATCTCACCTTCAATTTCTCTATTAATTGTAAAAAATCCCATCTAATTCGTCCTTTACATTAAGTTAATATTAACTCACCAACAATTTTGTTTGAGTACATTTCAATTATCTTGTTATTTCATAGCCCAATCTCTGATTCATTGTTAATCTGATTTCATATTATAAAGAGTATAATATAGCAAAAAAGAATGTGAAAAAACCTGCAAATAATAATAAAAATGATAATTTCAGAAGTAATTCTTTTGTTTTCATTCTTTTAGATTTGTAAGATTTAATTTTGTCCGGATTATTGAGATTAACTTTCATTGCAAAAGGGTATATCCCTATTATTGAACTGATTAGTGATAAGGTTAGTAAAGTGAAAATTATGTTTTTTACACAAACATGTATATCTATTATTAAATAAAAACCCAAAAAAGTAGTTATTATTATTGTTTCAAGAGTAATGAATAATTTAAATATATCATTTTGTATTTTTATATTTTCTCTTAAAGTTTCCCAACCCCATTCTTTATAAAATAATTCCTCTTCTTTAGGTTCTTCGCCATTTAAGATTTTATTCATTAGATCCTCTTTCTACTGGAACTGGAATTCGATTTTCAGTACAGCAAAATTTGCACTTAATTATATATACATCAGTTTTTGTATTTATATTTTCTCTTAGCTCCATTATTCCATAATTTGTATCAAACTCGTTCTCTTTTTTGCATTTACGACATCTGTATTTCACTTTCATAATTTCCTCCATGAGATTATTACTCTTCATTTATCTAAATATTTCATACTTCTTTATTTTATAAAAAATTTACTTTCTTAGTTTACCTTATCGTATTACTCATAAATATCAATGTGTTATCTTTAAATTTACAGAAGATAAATTGCTCAAATGAGAGTTAGGTGTCAAATAAAAGTTAAAGACAAATAATTAATAAGTAAGTATTTATTTCAAAGTATAAAGGTTAATTCTGTTCTCAGTCCTTACTTTTAAGCATTTCGAAATTCTAATTTCTATTGACGTTTTATATGAATAATTTATTTAAACTTTAAATATAAGTAATTATTTAAATAGGGATTAATAATGAAAGAAGAAATGCAAAAAATACCCGGTGTTGATAAACTTCTAAATAATGCTGAAATCAAGATATTGATTGTATTTTATGGCTCTGAGCTTGTAACATTCTCGATTCGCAGAGTACTTGATAAAATTCGAACAAATATTCTGGCTGGAGAAAAATCAATTAGTATTGAGGATATCATTATACAAGTAAAGTTAATTCTCAGATCAATAGGTGATAGAAGTTTGAAAGAAGTAATTAATGGAACAGGAATAGTTCTGCACACAAATCTGGGTCGTGCTCTTCTGGGAGACGATGTTCTTGAAGAATTGAAACCGATTATTTCTAACTATTCAAATTTGGAATTTGACTTGAATACCGGACGGAGGGGGCAACGCAATTCACACATTTCAGAATTAATGAAATTTGTAACTCAAGCTGAAGATGCTGTGGTCGTTAATAATAATGCAGCAGCAGTTATGTTGATCTTAAAAACTTTTGCAGAAGGCAAGGAAGTTATAATTTCCCGAGGTGAGCTTATCGAGATCGGTGGATCATTCCGTATACCTGAAATAATGAAAGCAAGTGGTTGTAAAATGATTGAAGTTGGAGCGACCAACCGCACCAAACTTTCTGATTATGAAAATGCAATTACTAAAAATACGTCTCTCATATTCAAGGCGCATAAATCGAACTATTATATTGATGGCTTTACCGAAGAAGTTGAGTTATCTGATCTTTCTGATCTGGCAAAGAAGCATAAACTTTTGTTTATTTATGATCTTGGTTCCGGATTACTAAGAAAACCGGAGGGACTTCCATTAGATAGTGAACCTGATGTTAGAAGTAGTCTACAAGCTGGGTGTGATATTGTTTCCTTCAGCGGAGACAAATTATTGGGTGGTCCTCAGGCAGGAATAATTGCAGGCAGATCTGAGCTTATTCAAAAGATTGCAAAAGATCCCATGATGAGAGCACTGCGAGTCGGTAAAATGACCATTGCAGCTCTATCTGCGGTTATGCGGTTTTATTTAAAAGATGAAGATCTACTCACTAAAGTTCCGATTTTTGAAATGCTGAATCGAAAGAAAGTAGATTTGCAAAAATTAGCTGAAAAATTAGTTTTTGAGTTAAAAAAAATAAACGTAAAATCAGAAATTATTAAAAGTAAAGCACAATGTGGCGGCGGAACTCTTCCACAGTTGAAGATCGATAGTCTGGCTGTTAAGATTATTCATGAAGGGAATAGAAATTATGCTAAGAAGTTACATCAGAAATTGCTGCAATTGGATAAACCAATCTTAGGTATTTTACGGGAAGGCGATTTGCTTTTTGATGTCTTGAGTATTAAAGAAAAGGAAATAAAATATATTGCAGAAAGTATGAATTTAATCATGGAATAGGGAAGAGGGTCTGCAATTTGTCAGGTTCTATCTAATTACAATAGCTTGCATCAAATCAATTCATATCTAACTCTTTTAGTGAATTTAACTCTATTTAAATAATCGGCAATTAGTGATAGGGTTCTTCGAGAAGTGTTAGTTAATTTTGCTATTTTCTTAACATGAATACTGCCATTTGATTTTATGAAACAGGAGATTTGTTTTTTTAAGAGTTCCTTATCAATTGAAACTCCGAATCTAATCAGATCAGACATTTATCCTCCGTGTTACGAAAAGACAGGAAAGTGTTACGATGCTTGAGTGTCAAATTATTTTATTACTTCGCTTCTTCAATAATATTTTTTCTACTTTTATAATACGTACTATCTTTATAATACATATTATTATCTTCCCAATACTTTAAATATTTATTATAATCTCCTTTTTCTGCATAGCTTTCAAGAGTTTCTATTGATTTTGCTTTGTATTTCAATTTCCAATTTTGAATTAATAAATACAAAATTAGTACTAAAAATGGAATTGTTATTAAGCATAATATTAAACCTTTAAATGAAAAAAGAACTCCTATAAATGATATTTGTGATATTAGACTATCTACATCTTTTATACAAATATTCGTGTTAATTGGAATGATGCACATAGGAAAAATAACTCCAACGCAAAATAATATAGAAATTGTGATTAGTGACCAATGAATTATTTTAGATGACTCTGGATTTGATTTTAAATACTTTATCATAAAATAAATTTTATTTGTATTCTCATAAACTTCAACAAATGTTTTATGAACATTAATAGTTATTTCATTCATAGAATTATTAGAATAGTTATAAGCTTTATAAATCTCTAATTTTTTTTCGAGTCTTAAATTTATTTCTTCTTTAGAAGCACCATCAGAATTATTATTATCTGTATTTTCAAGTATCTCTTTTAATAAATTAAAAATAGATTCTCTATCATCATACCAAGAAAATTTAAGCTTAAAATAGTATTCTTCAATAGAATTAATTTCTGAATTCACGATACACTTTTTTAATTCTAATAATGCTTCGTATCTCTTATTTAAATTATACGCTTCATAATTTATTGCTAATGTTCTCATCAATAATGAATGAGAAATATTAAATAATGATTGTATTTTACTAACGTTCTTTTTATAATCAGATTCATTACTTAAGAGTTTTGTTACAACAAACGCTCCCCAAAAAGCTATAATAATCCCAGTAACTTGAGAAACAGAACTAAAGAAAATATTCCAATCCAAAATAATCACCTCCAATAATGTTAATTATTAGTCTTGCTACTTTCTTCCACGATTTTTATTTCATCTTCCGTCAAACCATAAAGTTCATAAACCATCCTGTCAATTTCATTATCGGTTTTGTTTATCTGAAATTGAAGTTCATTAATCTCTTTTTTATAGGAACTGAAATAATCTTCCCATTCATCCTGCTGTTTTAGGGAAAGTTTGATTTTCTGTTTTTTGAGTTCTGCGAGGAAATTTTTGAAATCGAAATTATAAAAAGCATCTAACTTTCTTGTTATCTTTTCTATTTCCAGGTTGCTCTTTATTCGATTTAGAAATTTGTTTTTCTTTTCTTGAAGTTGTTTATTTAAAGAAAGCATTTGGTCGGCTTTTACGATGAAAGGGAGTTGGGATTCGCTCGAAATCTCTTTTATTGGGAGATTTTTTAAGTTTGCAATTTTTACTTCTGAAAAAGTTCTACCAAGTTCAGGAACGATTATATGATATAGTAAATTCAAAAATTTTGAATTCAAAATTACTATTAGATATTTTGAACTATATTTTTGTATTTTATCAAATAAAATATGTGTTGTATCCATTGTAAAAAATTGTCTGTCGTCATAAGTTGCAACAATATGATCAGAAGTTTGCCGAATAATTATTTTTTCTTCTGCATTATACATTTTTTCATTAGTATTGCTCCACAATAATTTTGGGTCAAATAAAACATAATAAACGTTTTCTATTGGTGTATATTTGTAAAAATCTCTGCCCCTAATAACTGGCTTATATTTATCGTCTATTTTGATTTGTGATAAATATTTTTTGTTGTTTCCTGTTTTAATTCCATTATAAAATTGGAAATTTTCACTACCAAGTGAAATAGCATTTTTAAAAGATTTATTCCAAAGATGTATTAATTTTTTAGAAAATACAAATTTATTATCAGGAATATTTTTAAAAGTTTTTTGAGATGAATAAAAGAAATGTGGTTTGTCAAAATTTTCTTCTCTGTTTATTGTTAAAAGTTTTGTTCGGACTTTTATTTTCTTTCCAAATACAAATACAGAAGAACCGCCTATTCCTGCATCATAGAAAACTTCATAATCTAAATTATACAATGAAATAATTGAAATTTTTTCTATTAAAAATTCTCTAAATTTAGAATAATAGAAATTTGTATGTAAAGCATTAGGTACAATAAAAGACAGTAATCCTCTATTTGAAATAAGTTTTAGAGACTGCTCAATAAATATCAAATACGAACTTACTTTATAAACGGATGATAATTTAAATTTTTCTTTATAATACTCTATTTCTTTATCGTTAAACTCTTGGTTTTTTCCAAGTGCAAAAGTAACATACGGCGGATTCCCAATCACAATATCAAACCCACCTTTTTTCATAATTTCAGGAAATTCTATATTCCAATTAAAAGCTTTATCTCCTGCAATTTCAGGGTCGTCGATCAAAGAGTTCCCGCATTTGATATTATTGGAAAGGTCAGAGAGTTTTCGTCCTCTTTTTGCAGTTCGCAGCCAGAGTGAGAGTTGGGCAATTTCCACAGATTCTTCGTTTATATCCACTCCGAAAAGGTTATTTTCCAAAACTTCTTTTTCCACATTAAAAAATAATAACTGCTCTTTATTCAATTCCGTTTCAATATCGATAATGTAATTGTGCTCATTAATCAGGAAGTTCAAAGCCTGATTTAAAAAAGCTCCGCTTCCGCAGGCAGGATCAAGAATTTTCAAAGATAAAAGCCAATTTTTATATTGTTCAAGTTTACCTTCGAGTTGCTGTCCTTTTTTAGAAAGTTTCTTCTTATTCGATTTCCTGGAATATGAATCATCAATATCGATATCGCTGATGCCTAGTTCTTGTTTCTTCTCTTTGCAAAGCGTGCCCAAAGTATTTTCCACGATGTATTGTGTGATATATTTGGGAGTGTAAAAAATGCCTTCTTTCTTGCGTTTTGTTTTCTTTTTATCAGAAGTTTCACCTTGAATTTTGGCGGAAATTTCCTCAATCTCAGAAAGAGAATGTTCAAAAATATGACCAAGAATATTCACATCTACATCAGTATTAAAATCATAAGCAGAAAGTTTAAGGCTGTCATCTTTCAAAATTTCATCATTGATCTTCACATTTTGCAGAACATCATCGGGAGCAAATAAACCTCCATTGTAAGGTGGTAGTTCATAAGTTTTGAATTTGTGACCTTTATCCAGATGTTCAAAGAAAATTTTAAATCTATTGTATAGTGGCTGATAAGCTTCAAGTTCCCGAAGTTTCTGCCAATCTTCAATTATTTTAGAAATTGCATTTGGCGGAACCAATCCTGTATCTTCCGCAAAAAACACAAAGAGAAGTCGATCCATGAATTTTTGAGATTTTTTGAAAAGGATCAGTTCATCGTATTGAGGATTATTTTTTACGAGGTTTCGGAAAATATTTTTTTTAAAATCGGAATATGTTTTGTAAAATTGTTTGGAAATATTTTGCTCGTGAAATTTGGTTTCTTCTTTCAATTTTAGAGGTAGGTCATTAGACAGATTCTCTTTATTCAAGATCAGATAAAATTCTGCAAATTTTTCTTCTGAAATATTGAAGAGGTCAAATTCTTCAAATTCAGTTGCATTATCAATGTAAAATCTCAATTTTTGAAAATTGGAAGTTATCACATACCTGCAATCTGGCTGATTGTTTTTGTAATTGAAAGCCTGTTCTTTAATGTTTTCCAGGTTTTTAGTTTTTAATGATTTCAACTCAATAACTCCGATGGCTTTTCCGTCTTTCAGGATTGCACCGTCAGCTTTTTTGGAATCTGTCATGTTTTTGAATTCTGTTGTTAAATCGTAATTTTCATCGGGATTTATCGTATATCCCAGAACCTGAACAAAAATCTCTCGTAAGAAACCTTCTTGGTAATTTTCCTCTTTTAGTTGTTTTATATTCTCGATTCTATTTGTATTTCTGTAGAACTTTATGAATACATTAAAAGCTTGTGCAACCGTTTCTTTATCTAAACTTTTCAGATGTTTTTGAATTACCGATCTTTGAAAAATTTCCATTTATATTCCCTTAAGTTTTATAAAAAAAATATTAATGAGAAAAACAGGTATAGAATCTTATTTGTCAAATATTTTCTTATAGATATGACAATAAGGATCACCGCCAGTTTTGTTATAATAATCCTGATGGTACTCTTCTGCATCCCAGAATTTATCAGCTTCTACAACAGCCGTTGCAACTTCGTAATCTTTATTTCCCAAGATCTTGATCACATCTTTTGCTGTTTGCTTTTGCTGTTCATCATTATAGAAAATAGCTGAGCGATATTGCTCTCCAATATCAGGACCCTGTCTATCTATTTGTGTGAAATCGTGGATTTCAAAAAAGAATTTAACCAGTTTTTCATAAGATACCTTTTGCGGATCAAACGTAATTTGGATTGCTTCAGCATGGCCGGTGGTTCCTGAACAAACCTCTTTATACGATGGCTTGTCATTCTCTCCTCCAATATAACCTACTGAAGTTTCAATTACTCCTTCCACTGTTTGAAACTGGTGTTCAACTCCCCAAAAGCAGCCTCCGGCAAAAATTGCAATATTGCTCTCAGCTTTTTCCGGAATAAAATTTAGAGAAATAGAATTTACGCAATGTCGTGTATTATTGTCGGTGAACTTCTCTCCAAGAAAAACATGACCCAGATGAGCTCCACAATTTGCGCAGGTAATTTCAGTTCTCTTGCCATCAGCATCTTGAATTCGATTTACGGCTCCTTCAATTTCATCGTCAAAACTTGGCCAGCCGCAACCTGAATCAAATTTATCATCCGATCTATATAAAGGTGCATCACATCTTTTACACAGATATGTTCCACTATTATCATTTTTATAGAATTTTCCGGTAAAGGGAGCTTCTGTACCCTTTTGGATAATTACACGTTCTTCTTCTGTTGTTAATTCGTTGAATTTCATCATTTCATCTCCTCCGTAAAGCATAGAAGTTAACAGTATTATTGCTAAAATTAAAATTTTCATTTTATTACCTCCACCGGCTTATAGTTTACTTTTTTGAAACTACTTTTTTTTAACTCAGCCAGTTTTTCTTTCACGATCTGTGCATGTTTGACTTCACCTGATTTTCTATTTACACGTACTTTAACCTTACTCCAAACCGCAGCTATCTTCTGCTCGGGAAAGATCAGGAATGTAGAGCGGATGATTCCTTCATATTCTCGACCGTAATTCTTCTTGATTCCCCATGCATGATAAGCTTTGAGAATATTTTTCTCTGGATCGCTTAATAGAGTAATTTCAAGATTATGTTTTTGAATAAATTTCTGATGAGATACAATACTATCTGGACTGATACCAATTATTTCTGCATCGAGTTGGGAATAATCCTTTCGCAGATCGGTAAAATCGCAAGCTTCTTTAGTGCAGCCGGAAGTGTTATCTTTAGGGTAAAAATATAGAACCAACCATTTATCTTGGTAGTCGGTTAAATTGATATAATTATTGTTTTGATCCTTCAGATTAAAATCTGGTGCTTTCATTCCAATTTCTAGCATTTTTCCTCCTACAAATTATTTTCTAAAATCTAATATAGTTTTATTAAATTACAAGTTTAATTTGCTTGAAATGATAAAAATTCAAGGACAATGGCTTTTAGTACTATTTCTTTTATCCTTCAATAATTTCTATATAATAGCTCTTTTCCTGAAATTGATTTGGTATTGTATAAGTTGTAGTTTTGCTATCACCATCAGTGCTAATACCTGGGTTTTAAATATTATAACGAGCAACAAGCAAAAAGTTCCTAACCATTGCGAAGGTTTCGTTCCTCACCTTTAGCAAAATTTTTCTCTGTATTTTTCTGTTAGAATCCGTGAGAATATATATATTACTCTACTCGAAACCTGAATATCTCCGATTCAGCAAAATCGTATTTCAATTTTTTCAGTAAATTTTTATTTTCATCTAAAATTTCAATTTTTCCATTCTTTCCAACTAATTCTGGTTTTGAATTTTGATACCACCACTGACGGATCATTCCATTTTCTTTACGATCAGTAATTTTCAATTCATAATACCCTGCAGATAGCTCGATAAGTTTTTCAAAAATTTCATTATCTTCGAAATGATCTTTCAAGTATAAAATGTGTCCTGTATCATCAGACAAAGTATATGCATTCTCTGTTGCTCTCCCTAAACCTTGTGCTTCAATATGCAGAAAAAAACGTGAGGGTAGAACTGGAAGTTTAACTACAGTTGAAGTTATAATATTATTATTAGAATATTCATCAGGTTGTCCGTTTGGATTTGAAATTTCAACAACAAAAATACTGTCATTACTTTGCCAATCAATATTTGGTAAGATTATATTCTCTTTTCTCAGGAATTCGAGATTTCCATACCATTTATAAATGTATTTATCTTCTGATTTCAAGCCGTATTTTATAGTTAAGGTTTTCAATGGATATTTACCAGAATTTCTGATAACAATTTCAGGATTTGAACAGATAGGATTTAACCTGCTATAAGCGTCTTTATCAGATGGAGCAATAATGTCATAGATTTCAGCATTGTTATTAAAATTCGGTTTTCCATAAGAAAATAGCTGATGACATTGTCGGAACATTCCGTCCTTTTCACCATTATCTTTATACATTTCAATTCCGTAATCAAACATTATTGTATCATCAGGGTCAACTTTATTTGTAAGTTCAAAATCGTAAGTGTCAACAGGAGTTCCAGGGCACCAACCTGCTCGATCAAATTGCCACGTTCCACCTTGCGGGTAAATAGGATTATCACCGCAATTTTTCCAAATATTCCAGCGAAAAAGAACATCTTCATTTGCATAATATGTATGTGTCTTACTTGTCCATTCACAACAATTACGTGGTCCGTGGTGTCCATGCCCTGAAATTCGAGCACGCAGCATGAAACCGTTCGCTTTAGGATCAAGAATCAGTTCAAACGGTTGCATTACACTATCCACAGCGATATATTCATATTTATATGAATCCCAGGGATATAGATTTTCTACAGAAATCACATCACGAGACGGCACCCCTTCAACAAAAAGAAACTTCATGTTCAGAAGCTCTTGCTGGTTCCCAGATGAAATCTCTACTGAACCTCTCAGCAGCGTAGCATAATCAGTAACATCATAAATATAAGTCCAACCGCAATTACCGTTTAGATCAATTCCCATTCCGTATGGTGTGACATAATTTTCCAATTCATATATTTCTATTGTATCACCAATAGGGATGTATAAAAGCGTGAAGGTGCTATAATCCCATTCTCCGCAGGGAAAACTGTCCTTTTTGGTTTGTTCATCACATTTTAGAGTTTTATACATATAAATTTTTTCCCAGGTTCTTATATCATCGGGAAATTCAAAAAAACCTCTGCGTTTTTCGATATCGTTAAATGTGAAAGTTTGCACGATCAAAGTATCACCAATATCAGCATAAAGCTGAAATAGTATTGCTGACAAAATTATGATAAAAATTAGTTTTTTCATTTTAACTATGCTGGATATTTTCCCTGAACATAATTCGATAGATGTTTAACTCGTGATTTAGAATCTTTTAATAATATACGAATTAAATCTCTGATCGAAGTAAGACAAACTAATTTTCCTTCATCATTAACCAGTGGGATGTGGCGAATTCCTTCATCATGCATAATATTCATCAAATATTCTACTGTATCTTCCGGATGACCAACTATAAGTTTCTCTTTCGGTGTCATAATTTCGCTGACTTTTACGTGATGGATATTATTTTTTAGATCCGTATTCCCAAGTTTATTAAGGATATCACGTTCCGAAATTATTCCTACAATATTTGTGTCTTTAATTACGATAAGACACCCAATTTTGTGCTTATTCAAATGGTAAACAGCGTCATCAATAGTAGCATTAGGTTTAATGGTAATAAGATGATCTTTAAATTTACATACATCGATAAGTCTCCTGTTCATAAACACTCCTTCAAAAATATAAATAATATTATTAGTGCATAAAAGATCAATTTTTCTTTTAACTCTTATGTTGAATTAGTTGCTCTCTTAATAGTTGTCAAACTTTTTTATTTAATCATGCATCCTCCCTTTTCTTAAAATTAAGGGTTCTGCATAATAGAATGTTTTTCCACCTTATCACAATCTTCTCCCAAATGGAGAAGGCTTGTTTGAGTCCAGTCCTAAATATGGTTGACAATTTTTTTCTATTATTCTCATTATATATGCTTATTGTTTCTCTCACCGCTTTTCTGATTGATGTGGTAAACACCAAGCTCTTTCTATTTTAGATAACTCAAATCATTTCTTCCTTCTAAATGCTTAATTAGTGGAATGGTATTTTTTTAGTATTAGTTAGTATTAAGTTTTATTGTTATTGATGGTGAGTTAGCTATAAAAACCCTAATTGCACTAAAGTTTGATGAAAATTATTAACTCATTTCCACTTTCATTTTAAAATAGTACTTTAGAATTTATATTTAGGCTTCATTATCTGCGTTCATTTGTGTGGATCAGTGGTTGAATTCTTTTTAGAGTGAATCCAATTATTAAAAATGAATTTTTTAGTAAATATTATTACTATTAAAATTATAAAATATTGAAAAAAAAAGAGTTGTGATAATCATATTTTGAGAATGATAATCAATAATAATGTTATACAAAATCTGTTTGACAATACATTTACAATTAGGAATCTGAATACTTATTATAATTATTTAAATAATGAAATTATAAGTGAAAATCCAATTTCAAATAAATGAGAATGTATTCTCATTTTTTGCTTGACCATAACTATTATAATTTGGATTTTGCTCACTTGTTAATTAATAAAAATAAAAAATATTATTGTTAAGGTGAGATTATGAAGTTGAATGAAATTGTAGAATTATTGGAAGCAGATCTTTTGTTTGAAGATGTTGATAAAGAGAAAGAAATAACCTGTGCATTTGGTTCAGATTTAATTAGCGACATTCTTATGTGTACGAAGGAATCTACATTATTACTTACTGGATTAACCAATCCACAGATCATCAGACTATCAGATATGATAGATTTGTTTGGCATTGTGTTTGTTCGGGGTAAGGTTCCTCCACAAGAAATTATTGACATGGCAAAAGAAAGAAATCTTCCATTAATATCAACAAAGTTTACACTTTATAGATCAAGTGGAATTCTATTTAATTCCGGATTAAGAAGTTGTAAAATATAATATGTCAGAATTCTGGTATGCACAACCAGCGTATGAAAACAGAAGATTAGAGCAAATTGATTCAAAGCCTATTCCTAACTTTGTACAGAACTTTAAACTTGGTGAAAAAGATTTCATCAATGCTGGAAAGGCTTCAGCTCAAATAAAATTAGACTTGAAGCAGTTAGGAGTAAATCCCATTTATCTACGTCGAGTTGCGATTGCTTCTTACGAAGCAGAGATAAATATAACAGCTCATTCCAAGGGGGGGAGGATCACCAGTAAATACTTTCCTGATCGTGTACATATTGTTTTTGATGATGATGGCCCGGGAATGGGAGATATTGAAAAGTCAATTTCACCAGGATATTCTACTGCAGATGAACTGGTGCGTGAAATGGGATTCGGTGCTGGAATGGGATTGCCGAATATAATAAAAAATTGTGATATATTACATATAATTTCTGAAGAAGGTGTTAAAACTTTTTTAGAAGTAATAATATATTTTGGATAAATTATGAATTCAAAAAGAAAAAAGTATTTTCATGCAATAAAGTTGATCGAAGAAAAATGTACTGGTTGCACAAAATGTGTAAGGGTGTGTCCAACAGAAGCTTTGCGAGTTAGAAATGGGAAAGTTCAACTGGATGCAACACGTTGCATTGATTGCGGCAAGTGCGTAGTTGCTTGTCCCTTTGAAGCAATACAAACATATGCAGATCACATTTCTTCAATTGATAAGTTCAAGTATAAACTTGCCATTATATCAACTTCTTTTGCCGGGCAATTCCCTGCAAATATTGGATACAAAACTGCTAAAAAAACTCTTCTTAAAATTGGATTTGATGAAGTAGCAGAAGAATCTATGGTAACTGTGAAAATGAGTAGTATTATTCGCGAGTATTTAGACAAACATAAAAATATTCGTCCAATAATCTCAAGTAACTGTCCATCGATAGTAAGACTGATACAATTAAGATTTCCGTCTCTCTTACCAAATATTTTACACTTAGAAGCACCAATGAGTATGTTATCAGTATACTTTCGGAAAAAAATATGCAAAGAACAAAACCTGAAAGAAGATGAAGTTGGTATCTTTCTTATCGTACCTTGTGTGTCACAAGTTACGGCTGTTCATCAACCAGAAGGAACTTATAAGAATCTGGAAGATGGAGCTATTTCAATTCAGGAAATATATTGTAAAATAATGACAGAACTCACAGAAAATGATTATGATGAGAATGATGAGGATATAGAAATTTATCCAAAGGGATTAAGCTGGGCTATATCTGGTATGGAAGCAGAAGAAGTTAATGATGGACGGTTAAAGACCATGGCTGTAAGTGGTGTGGATAATGCGATTAAAATTCTAGCAAAAATTGAAAATCAACAAATAGAAAAATTAGATTATATAGTAATGAACAGCTGTACGAATGGTTGTGTTGGCGGAGTACTGAATATAGAAAACTCATTTATTGCTACTAGTAGAATTAGATCACTGGTAAGAAATGCCAATGAACAAGAATTTAACGATCAATATTTTGAAAATATGTATCAACAGGGAAAATTCAACGTTCCTCCCCTGGATCCGCGTCCCATTATGACTTTAGATGATGATATAAAGATCGCTTTATCTAAAATGAAAAAAATTAATGCAATTTTAAAACAGCTTCCCGGTTTGGACTGTTCAGCTTGTGGCTCTCCAACATGTAAATCACTTGCCGAAGATATTGTAATGGGAAATGCAAAAATTGGTGACTGTGTAGTTTTGCTGAGAAAAGAGATCCAGGATAAAGAAAATAGAGGTAAAAAATGAAAATAACATTAAAAGAACTAATGCCATTGATTGACGGAAAAGTTTTAACAAAAAATAATGATCTGGAGAATATTGAAATCACAAATGGATATGCTTCAGACCTTTTAAGTGATGTTATGGGAAATGCAAAAGAAGGACATCTGTGGATAACTATTATGCGTCACCTTAATGTAATAGCAGTTGCATCTCTTACCGGTTTACCAGCTGTTGTTTTCCCAAAAAATATATTACCTAATCAAACAGTAATATTAAAAGCTAATGAAGAAAATGTATGTCTTATAAATAGTTCTTTATCTACTTTTGAGATTGCAGGAATATTATACGGTCTTCTGCACTCAAAATAATAGGAAATAATTTGCGGTTGTATAAAACTGATCTGCATCTGCATTCTGTACTGTCTCCCTGTGGTGATCTAGAAATGTCACCAAAGGCTGTGATGAAGAAAGCTAGCGAGATGGGTATAGAAATTATTGCTGTAACAGATCATAATTCAATGGCAAATTCTTGTGTTTATCAACGATCTGCAGTTCAATTTGGTATTCATTACATTTATGGAGTAGAAATTCAAACTGCTGAAGAAATTCATGTTATCGCTTTATTTGATAATTGGGAGATTGCTCGAAAATTTAATAAAGAACTTTTTAATTCCTTATTGCCAATCAAAAACGATCCGGAATATTTTGGTGATCAGATTGTTATTGATGATGAAGAAAATATCGTTCGGATTATCAACAAAGCATTGCTCAATTCATCGATCTGGACCTTTGAAACAGTACTAAAAAAAATAGAGGCTTACGGTGGTTTCGGTTTCCCTGCTCATGTTGATGCATATACTAATAGTGTAATCAGTCAGTTAGGATTTATCCCGCAAAATTCAAAAATTATTGCAGTGGGAATTACAGCACATTGTGATGTGGAAGGATTGTTGAAGAAGTATCCTTACTTAAAGGATTATGCTTTGATCCGTAATTCAGATGCGCATTATCTGGCTGACATTGGCTCGGGAACGACCGATTTCTATCTGGAAGAACCGAGTTTAAGTGAGATCATTCTTGCTTGTAAAAATGAAAAAAAAAGAAAAATAAAATATAATTGGAGGAGTGATGGCAAATAATAGTCCTGCCAAAAACCTTTTGTATCAAAAATTGCAGGAAGTTATTGATGAAAAAAAAGGATTGCAAAATCCACTCATCGAGATCCTGCATCAAGCGCAGGGAATTTTTGGCTATTTACCGACAGAAGTTCAACAATACATTGCAGAACAGATAAATATCCCTATTGGAAAAATTTATGGAGTTATAACTTTTTATAACTTCTTTTCAATGGAACCCCGAGGTAAACATGTGATCAATGTATGTACGGGAACAGCCTGTTATGTGAAAGGTGCTCCTAAAGTAATTCAGATGTTCGAAGAAGAATTATCAATTAAGATGGGTGAAACTACTAAAAACGGATTATTCACACTCACATCTGTACGTTGTGTTGGTGCTTGTTCTTTAGCTCCAGTTTTCGTGATTGATAATGAAACTTATGGGCGAGTTGATGCAAGAAAAAAACTCGTAAAAATTTTAGATACTTATAGGTAATATAATGCTGGATCTGTCTTTGAACATCTTAGATATAATAGAAAATTCCATTAGTGCTAAAGCGACGGAAATTTCTGTTACAATTGAAATGATAGTTCTTAAGAACAGACTTCATATAAACATCAAAGATAATGGAATTGGTATGGATGCAGAACTAAAAAAAATGGTTCAGGATCCATTTTTCACCACTAAAACTCACAGGAAAAAAAAGGTAGGTTTAGGTATACCACTTTTTAAGCAAACAGTAGAAAACTGTAATGGAAAGTTCATTTTACAGAGTGAAATTGGTATTGGAACAGAGATCGAAACCGTATTTCAGTATGATCATATAGATCGAATGCCACTGGGAAAATTGGCAGATACATTTACCATTGTTATCATTGGCCATCCCGAAGTTGATTTTGAACTGAATTTAAGACGGATATTCCTACATGGAGAAAATAAGATATTTCATTTTTCTTCTAGAGAGGTGAAGAGTGAATTGGGTGATATTCCCCTATCATATCCGGATGTGATGATGTTTATTCAACAAAATATTGAAGAAGGAATAAAAAAAATAGAATTGGAGGAGATCTGATGAAGACTCTAGCGGAGCTAAGAAAAATTAGAGAAAAAGCGCAACAGGAAATGAAATTACGTCAAAGTAATAATCGTGTGAAGATCGTTGTGGGAATGGGAACATCCGGTATTGCTATGGGTGCTCGTGAAGTTATGAAAACTATTATGGAAGAAGTAGCTAATCGAAATCTTACAGATGTTCTGGTTACTCAAACTGGAGAGAAAGGACTATCTTCAATGGAACCTGTAATTGATGTGGTTGAAGAAGGAAAGCAAACAGTTACTTATGGAAATATCTCTTCCGAGAAAGCCCGTAGAATAGTTGCAGAACATATTGTAAATGGAAAAATAGTAAATGATTTTGTCGTAACTGTTCAGAGTTAACTGGAGGCATAATGTCACTAAAAAGAACAGACATATTAATATGTTGTGGTTCTGGATGTGTTTCTGCCGGTTCGCTTAAAATTAAGGCAAAACTGATCGATGAACTAAAAAAACATGATATATCTGATGAGATCAATATCATTGAAACCGGTTGCATGGGACCTTGTGATTACGGTCCAGTAATGATGGTTTATCCCGAGGGAGTTTTCTATAGAAATGTTTCGGTGGAAGATGTTGAAGAATTAGTAGATGAGCATTTGTTGAAAGGTCGCCCACTGAAAAGATTAATGATGCAGGATGTTGATGATAAAGTTTATACAAAAGTTAGTGAGATCCCTTTTTACAAGAAACAGATAAAAGTTGCATTGGCAAATTGTGGATATATCAATCCTGATAAAATCGAAGAGTATATAGCTCTGGGTGGTTATGAAGCCATTGGTAAAGTTCTAAGCGAATATTCACAACAAGATACGATCGATGTTGTAATTAAATCCGGCTTACGTGGTCGTGGTGGAGGTGGTTTCCCAACTGGAAAGAAATGGCAATTCTGCTATGATCAGAAAGCAGATCATAAATATGTGATCTGTAATGCTGATGAGGGAGATCCTGGTGCTTTTATGGATCGTTCGATTCTGGAAGGAGATCCCCATAGGGTTTTAGAAGGAATGATGCTGGCTGCTTATTCGATTGGGGCTCAAAAAGGATATTTCTATATTCGTGCCGAGTATCCTCTGGCAATTAGCAGGATTAAGAAAGCTATTGTTCAAGCGCATGAACTCGGTTTGCTCGGAGAAAATATTTTTGGATCGAATTTCTGCTTTGATGCTGAAGTCCGAACTGGTGCCGGTGCTTTTGTATGTGGAGAAGAGACTGCACTTATCTCTTCCCTTGAAGGTGGACGTGGAATTCCAAATGCTAAACCACCTTTCCCGGCAATTTCCGGTGTATGGACTTCTCCTACTGATGTGAATAATGTGGAAACTCTGGCAGATCTCAGTACTATATTCCTTAAAGGTCCAGACTGGTTTGCCGGAATGGGAACAGAAACCAGTAAGGGAACTAAAGTATTTGCTCTCACTGGTGATGTGAAGAATACCGGATTAGTAGAAGTACCTATGGGTGTTACATTACGTGAACT
>Ga0075123_10000625_pt1 | contig 18281 bp, 10 predicted proteins | sample AntAceMetag02UKX_FD_69808 | JGI IMG/M metagenome (GOLD analysis project Ga0075123, IMG submission 69808) | Saline lake microbial communities from Ace Lake, Antarctica - Antarctic Ace Lake Metagenome 02UKX | ecosystem: Environmental > Aquatic > Non-marine Saline and Alkaline > Saline | place... | reverse complement strand
GATCCCGGAGCCAGCTTTTCCGGCTTCAACGCCTCACCGTCTCTGCCCTCAAGGCCCAAAGAAGTGATGACTTTTGCGCATACAGGTCTGATTGTCGCCATCGCGATATCAGTGTCATAATAAGTGCCTGCCGTAGCCGAACCGGATTTTGTAGTACTTCCCGGCGCCTTCAAACCAATGTTCGCCATCAGAGAATTCAGCGAATCGGACGATTCTATCAGTATCTTCGCCTTGGCATCGTAGACCGGGCTCTTGTAGTGAGTGCCCAAGACGACAATTCCCATGAACGTGACGAATATGATGATAATCAGCCACTTCCTGCGGAGGATTATCTCCCATATTTTCAAAAGTTCCACTTTCTGCTCAACATGATGATGATTGTTATTTGATTCTATCATTGTACTTTCACCCCGCTAATTATTTTGTATTACCTCTGTCTTTTAAACTGCCAATGGCCTCTGTTACCATAAAGTGATCTTGCTTACTATCATTTTTACTAAGAGAAATTGACTTGTCAACATCAATAGAATTTCCAACATAAGCATATAGAGGTTCACCGCCCCCGTTCCTCGCAGCATGAACGCCATTTCTGTTCTTACGAGACAGCTTTTCAAACACCGACAGGAAAAGCTTCTTGGTCAGCCTGAAAATATGAATCGGTATATAAACCGGATCATACAAAACAATCGCCTTGGCCAGGATCACCAACCTGTTCATACCGAAATTTGACTTGGCGATTCTCCGCGTAAACGCATAATCATTGAACCTCAGATTACCTTTCATATAAGCCTTGATCCGGTCTTTCTCCGGATACTCTTCGGTGTCAAACGGAGGTCTTCCCCCCCAATAAGTGGCCGTTCCTTCTGTGCCCGCTTGCAGAATCCGTATGCCATCCTGCTCGTAAGTCATCTCGTGTGCCTCTGTCTTATTTAGTGGACAGAAAATGTGGAACGCCGCCGTACTTATTTGTAGTTGCTTGGCGAATTCGATTGATTGCAGGTCCTTCTCATAGTTGCTCCCGGGCAGACCAATAATAAATGAGCCGTGAGTTTTTATGCCGTTCTTATTAAGTATCCTAAGGCCCCTTTCAACGTCCTCCAGTTTTTCCCCCTTTTTCAGCGACTCAAAAACCTCCGGCGAGCCGCTCTCAATTCCTACTCTTGCTACTCGACACCCGGCCTCTCGCATCAAGCCCGCCAGTTCGTCGTCAACCTTATCGGCTCTGATCCCGTTCGGCAGTCTCCATTTCAAATCCAGACCGCTATCGATAATACCACGGCAGATATCTTTTGCTCTTTCCAGATGGAACGTAAAATTGTCGTCAAGGATGTTGACACACTTCAAGTCATACAAACTCTTTGCCCTCGCAAATTCTTCTACTACGCTTTCGACACTGCGATATCTCCATTTTCTACCCGATACCAGAGGACCGTTGCAATACGTGCATCGATAAGGACAACCTCTGCTCGTTATCATTCCATATTCGGACATTCCATTGGCGAAAATATCAAACACATTATAAGCCGGGAAAGGAAGATTATCCAGGTTTCCGAGGAATTCTCTTTGCTCTGTCTCGAACAAGACTCCGTTATCTCTTCCGATAATCCCCTTGATCTCTTTCAGCTCCTTGTTCCCGTCTACGAAATCCACGATTTCGAGAATCGCCTCTTCCGCCTCCCCCACAACGCCGAAATCAAAGCAGGGGTTCTTTTCGATGAAATTGCGACCTTCCACCGACATTTGAGGACCGCCGCAAATAAGCAGTGTTTCCTTCTTCTTTATGATCCCACGAGCCAAATCTTCCACTTTCTTCGGAGCGATCAGCAGAGACAGCCCTATCACCTGCGGATCAAATTCTTCGATCTTACTATTGATTCGTTCGATTCTTCGATCGCCGCAAATTACATGTACACGATGTCCGTGCTCCAGCAGCACCGCAGAGAGATAAGCCAATCCAAGATTGATTTCCATAATGGGCTCAATAAATAAAAAATTCATTTTCCCACCTCCTACAATTACGAAAAACCAATAAACCCCAGCCGATCCCGCCTTCAGCCTCCATTCCTCAGGCAACTATAGCAATAAGCTCAAAACCGTTCGCTTCAGATCACATTTGTTACCTGCTTCTCACGCTGCTGTTCGTTGAACCGCTCAAAATCTCATCACCAAGCAGATATCCACGCTCACCAACCACAATCGGCTGGATGATGGTGTAAAGATATCCGAAGAATTTGCTGACGTCGGCGATCTTGGTCCTCGGCATATAAACGATGTCACCGCCCTGAAGCATAATGTTATCACTCAGATTGCCTTCTCTGAACGCCTTATCTATATTAAGCAGTCGCAGATCCGGATTCTCCATCCCGCCCCTGATAAGCATCACCGTCTTTTGATTCGCGTCGCCCGATGCGCCGCCTGCACGGGCAATCGCTTCAATGACGTTCATCGACGTCTCAGACGGGAAGAAGCCAGGCGACCGAACTTCTCCAAGAACGATAATCTTCTGGCTCTCGATAGACAATATCTTGACCGTTACCTGGGGATCGACAATATACCTCGCAAGCCCTTCACGAATCTTGTCTCGCAACGAAAAAGTGCTCAAACCCGTCACATGAATATCTCCCGCCAGAGGGTACATTATCTTACCCGAGGGATCTATCCAAACCTCACGATTAAGATCATCGTGCCGGTAAACACTAATCTCCAGCCTGTCGCCAGGGCCGAGAATAAGCTCCGATACCCGCGGAGCACGCTCCTGCGGCGTTACTTTAAACTGCGGGTCTTCTGAAGAAAGCTTGGTTGAATCGCACCCTTGAACAAAGCAAACAAGAAAAACCGGCAAAATCAGTAAAACATTCAGTCTATTCAAAACCATTATCCTACTCCCTCTTAAATAACAACCAGCATTGCTAAAAACGAATCTCTAATATCCGTTCAGTCACATAGCTTCGTAATACATTCGAAGTCATATTAAATCGCTGTTACTCGAACCTGTCGAAAGTGTGGTCCGTCACATACTTCGTCCCCGTCGGTTGCACTAAAACCGTGTCGTCCTTAATCATACAAATCCTTTAATTAAGCCAACAGGTCCTCCAGGTCTTAGCATCACCTGCACTCCACATCTGGCAACATCAAAGTCTGTTCGCTCGCAACCGCCCCAGGTCCTTCACTTCAGATTACCATGCTTCTTCCATGAAGATCACAGGTAAAATACGCATTGTTATTCTACCATAAGTTCAGGCGCTGCTCAAGAAGATAACACGACGCCGGCAAGATTCACTCACGCTGCGTCTCGGAATATCTGCCGGCAGCCTGTGAGCTTAACATAAGTTAAGGGCATGTGTTATGAAATTTCTCGCCGCGGTTTCAGATTCTTGGAAGTATAAACAAGTCGATCTTATCGGTCGCAATATGTTTGAAAAAAGTACGCAGACGCCGTTTTTTTTCAGCAAATTATTGCCGCCAGGTTGTCTGTTTTAACCATTCCTGGCCTAACCTTGCAAAGTCAATACCATCGACAATTCCGTTTCTGTCGAAGTCGCACGCCCGCTCGCTTGCGCTGGTCAGCCAGTAATCAGTAAAGTAGGAAAGGTCATCAAAATCCGTAATACCGTCGTTGCCGGTGTCGCAAAGCAGCGCCCACTCGTAAGGCCCCATCGAAGCTTCAGAAGTGCCGCCGTAAGCGCCAATATTGATACGAAGGTTTTGCCCCCATTGATTGCCCGGATCCGCAGCAACAGCTAACGGTTCGCTGCCAAGTCCCGAACCCGGATTGCCCGCATCAATACATCTGCTCGTAACATCGTCCCAGATCCACATCCCGCGCCCAACGTCCCACCGCCACCCCTCGCTTTTCAAATGATAATCGCCGTCCACCCAGAAATCATCACCGTCATCCCCGGCCGTGCCGTTCGAATCCCAGTAACCCGCCTCGACAAAACAAGGATCGCAATCGATAGACCCTAATCCCGGGCTGCCGCCCTGAACGCAGCAGTAGGAGGATCCTCTGGAAGTGGCGTTCTCGGGTCGATTCTCCCAGACGATGCAATTACTTACAAGACCTAAGCATCTGTATATTGAGCCGTCGGTGGGCGCATGGTTGCCTGCAACTGTGCAATTTACTATACTTCCGCTCCATTCACAAATCGCACCGCCCCTGATGCCGGCCCGGTTGCCCGTGATTATTGAACTTGTGAGCATCGAATCATCGTACTGCCTATCGCAGGCAATACCGCCGCCGTATTCTTGAGCGATATTCTGCCTGATATCGCAACCGCTGATAATTGGGCTACCCGAGACCGAGCAAATCGCGCCGCCGTCTTCTTGAGCATTGTTGCCGACAAGCCTGCAGTCGCGAATTACTGCATTGCCGTCCTCACAGAAGATCGCTCCGCCGTCAACTAAAGCCAGGTTATAACTGACGTTTGAGTTGACAATTTCCGCCTTGCCGTCAAAGCACGAAATACCTCCGCCGGAATCCGCTGAATTATCGGTAACATTACAGTCAATGATTACGGCTTCTGAGTGAGTACAGTCAATTGCCCCACCGCCGTATTCCGCCGTGTTGTCGATTATATTGCAGCTTTTAATTGTAGGACTCGCCCAATAGCATCGGATAGCACCACCGTAGTCGGCATAACCATTCATGATCGTAAAGCCTCTCACCATGGCTAAGGCGCTCTCGCCCGTGCGAAAATAAAAGCCCCTGCCGCCGTTACAGTCGATGATCGTTGCCTCGACAATATCGGCATTATCCGGCTCTTCACTGCGCAGCGTGATAATCCTGCCCCCAAAGTCAATGTCGTTATTATCGTCGCCGCTATATATCCCGGGCGCTACAACAACGGTGTCGGAGTTGGATGCCGCATTAATGCCGGCTTGTATCGTACGTTTTGCAGTTTCCCATAATGAGCCGTCGTTGCTGTCGTCGGCTTGATTGGCATCGACATGATATGTTTTAGCAGGGTCCGTTGGGTCGCTTGAATAGAACTGATACTCGGCAAGATTCCTGTAACCATCCGAATCGGGGTCTGTGTAAGGCCGGGCCTGGTTGTGCGAATTGGTATACTTTTGCTCCCACCAGTTGGGCAGCCCGTCGCCGTCGACATCGATGTATTCGTCGCATCCTATATCTGCTCGGCCGTAGGCCACTCGCCGTTCGCCGTCGATGTCGGTTTGGTCCGAGTAATCAGCGTTCGGATCGCCTGCATTTATGCAGGGCGAATCGATTCGAAGATGTCCGTCAGGCGTGAGCATCGGATCGGCATCGAAATTACCCGTACCGCCCAGGGAGCCGTCCCACCCCTGAATGCAGCAGTAGTTGACGTCGTTGGGCTCGCAGTAATTCTGCAGAGAACCGCCTGCATTACCCCAGATAATAGTGTTGGTCAAAGTAATTTCATTCGGGTCGCAGCCCATGATGCCACCGTCCCGGTTGTAGGCGATAGTGCAGTTAATGATGTTGGCATCACATACGTAAAGACCGGCCGCTTCGTTGGTGCCTATATAACAGTTAATAACAGAACCGTCGCAGTACTCAAGCCCATGCCCCATGTTACCCTTGATAACACAATTGATAATCGAGCCGCTGCAGTTAGACAAAACGCCGCCATAACGGGGAGAAGGGGGTTCCCATGGATCCCAGATATCCCAGATGTCTGCTGCGAGCAGCCCGCTATTGATGGCGGTCAGATCAGACTGCTGAGTATCTGTAATTGTCTGGCTGCTTTGGACCGTCTCTGGTTCAATTGTTTCGTAAGCAGCATAATCATCATACGGCAGCGGCCATATCCAGTCCGGCCATGGCGGGATCGGCGGCCATGGCGAGGGCGGCGGCCATGGAAATGGCGGATCGTCGTCGATAAGTCCAAATCCCAAAGCTATATTGCCCGTAATTGTGCAATTGACGATGGGACCTTCGCTCCCGTAGATTATGCCATGATAATCGGCTAAGTTACCGTTGAAGGTGCAGTTGATTATCGTAGGGGCCGCATCTTCGCAATAAATCGCTGCGCCACGCCCGGCCCAGCAATCCTTTATAACGCAGTTTCTAATCGTCGGGCTGGCTTGATAGCAGAAGATCGCTCCAACCCCTGATGAGTAGCCGTTAATGATTGTCAAGCCGTCAAGAACAGAATCCGGCCCCTCACCGTTGCTGAAAGAGAAGCCACACTCCGAGCCTTGGCAATCGACAATCGTCGCCGCAACAACGCAGGGGTCCGATGGGGCTGTGCTTCGAACGGTAATAGCTTTGCCATGGAAACTTATCGGAAACCAATATTCTCCCTCGGTGTGTGTGCCCGGGCTTACTATTACAGTATCATAATCAAGAGCTTCAGTAATCGCCTCTCGAATTGTGGGATATTCCTGCGGCACATGCAGTTCCCTCGTAAAACGCAGGGATATGTAAATTTCCTGCCCGCTGTTAGCTGCGTTCGGATCGGTGATTCTAATAACACCCTCATAATTACCGACGGCCAGCCCACCCAATTTGGCCCATATATCTATCTCAACGATCTCGCCAGCCGATGTCCCCGAAGCCGGTTCTGCTCTCAGCCAGCCAGGCCCATGAATCGACCAGTTCAACGTACCGCCTCCACAATTGCGCAGTTGCAAAGTCTGCGATTCGGTCCGAGCCGCTCCCGGCGTTCCGCAGAACGAAAGATACCGCCCAGATACGGCGATTCCCGGGCCTTGTTGATTGTATTCATGTGCTCCCATATCGGCAGTTGCATTCGCATCATTGTCACCGTCTAAAGGCCGTTCTTCACCGTCGATGTCGGCTGCGGGCAGCACGCCGTTAGGCTCGTTCGTCCCGGCATCTATGCAGGCTGAACCGCCCATTAAATGATACTCGCCGTCGAAAGCGAAATTCGGGTCGACGTCTATATTCCCCACACCTTCCCATCCCCCTTGTATGTTGCTGTACGTGACAGCGCCTTCTATGTCGATAATCGCTACGTCGTTGGCGTCATTGCGGAGAATGCAGTTGGTTATTTCGTAACCACCAGACAACGCGCTTCCGTACTGTGCTTCATTGTCGATAAAGGTGCAATTGAGCAAGGTAGTGGCGCTGTTATCGCTTCTCAAGGCGCCGCCGTATTCTATGGCTGAATTAGCGACGAACACGCAGTTGGTCAAATTGGCGTCCCCCTCGTTGTAGATCGCACCGCCCGAGTAAGCCGAGTTGTCAATGAATATGCAGTCTGTCAGGTTCGCGTCCTCGCGGTTATAGAGCGCGCCTCCGTTTTCTGCCGAATTTGCTATAAACGTGCAGTTGACAAGCCTGGCCGTGCCACCGTCATATACGCCGCCACCATATAACGACGTGTTGTAGATAAACACGCAGCCTGTAAGCGTAGGGCTGCCGTCAACGCTGCAGAATCCGCCTCCGCCGAAATACCTGGGATTGCTGCTGTCGCAGGAATTTCGGATTATCGTACAATTGATGATACTTGGGCTGGATTGGCGGCAGCTAATTGCGCCGCCCCCGTCTCTGGTCGCATACCCGTTCCTTATGGTCAGGCCCGCTATCACGGAGTCTGAGTTTCCGTAGTTGCGAAAGTAAAAGCCCCGGTGCGGCTCATCCTCGCTCCCGTTGCAGTCGATGATTGTTCCAGCGACAACGTCGGGGTCGTTGGGGTCGGTGGAGCGGACCGTGATAGCTCTGCCGCCGTAATCGATATCACGGTTCCCGTCGCCGGTATATATCCCGGAATAGATAACGACCGTATCGCCGTTGGCCGAATCGTCAATAGCCGCCTGGATGGTGTTGAAATCCGCAGGCCCGTCATCGTCTACAGTGATTGTTCGAGCCGCGCACGCCGCGCCCAGGGCCAGAAATACGCACAAAACAAGCAACTTTTTCACGTCGGAAGCCTCCTCGAACAAAAAATCGCTTCACGAACCAAAAATTCAAAACTAAACACTCAAAACTCAAAACTATTATTATCACTACCGCCAGCTCGTCTCCCCCAACCACTCCCCGCCCAACCAAGCAAAGTCCTCAAAATCAACCACACCATTCCGGTCAAAGTCCCCCGGCTGTTCCGATTCAATGCAAAGCCAATAATCGGTAAAGTACGAAACGTCAACAAAATCCGTCACACCATCGTTACTAACATCGCTCAAAAGCGCCCAATCATAAGGCCCCATAGAAGCCTTGGCCGTTCCCCCATAAGCACCCATATTGATGCGCAGGTTCTGCCCTAATCGATTAAATGGGTCAGGCGGTACAGAGAGCGGTTCACCGCGAAACGCCGAACCCGGATTGCCCGCATCTATGCATCGGCTCGTAACATCATCCCAACTCCAGTCTCCGCCCTCCCTGTCCCAACGCCATCCCTCGCTTCTCAAATGATAATCGCCGCCTACCCAGAGGTCGCCGTCCCAATACCCGGGCTCGACAAAACACGGATCCGAACCGATACACCCCAGTCCGGAACTACCGCGTTGCACACAACTATAAACCGGAGTCGACGATTTATATAAAGCCGAATCGCCGGGCCGATTGTCCCAGATAATGCAGTTGCTGATAGGCCCGTCGCACCTGTACATCGCTCCGCCGCGATACTCAGCCAGGTTACCGACGATAGTACAGTTAATGATCGAACCATCGCACTGGCACAATGTACCCCCGCCGCCCCCTGACGAATTGCCGCTGATGATGCAGTTGCTTATCTCCGCAACGGCGCCCGTGTGAGAGTAAAAGATCCTGCCTCCGGAAATGCCCCCGCCGTATGTGGGAGCGTAGCCTCCTGTTAACGTCAAACCCAAAATCCGGCAATTAGCGTCCTCGGTACCGCCGAATGTGATAACTCGCCCATCCGCCGTCACGGAATTTGCGTCCACATCTCCATTCAACACAGTCCGTGCTATGACATCGGCGTCATCTGGTTTTGTACTCCTCAGCACGATGTTGCGCCCGCCCATATTGATATTCTCATAATAAGTACCTTCCCGCAACACAATCGTTTCACCTGCCCGGCTGAAAAACAAGGCTTCCTGAATGGTGCTCACGTCGTTGGGAACATTCCACTGCCCCAAAGGATCGAAAACATCTGGATTAGTGCCGCGCAAAAGTTCTAAACCATCCAGGATACCATCCCTGTCACGATCGGGATTGTCCACGTACCCAGGTTCTAAATTGTCCGCTAACCAGTCTCCGTCACTATCCTGCAACCCCCCCGCCTCATAACAGCCCATATCAATTTGTCCCCCTGTAAAACGCGTATCACCACCCAGATCGCTGCAGGGTACGACCATGCAATGGTGATAATTGCCTGAATCAATGCAGGGCGACTCAGCACGCAAATCGTAGTTCCCCTCAACCCAGAAATCATCGTCCGGACTGTTCGGCGTGCTATTCGTGTCCCAATAACCCGGTACCACAAAACATGGATCCGTATCAATACACCCCCTCCCATCGCTGCCCACTTGTACACAACTATAGACTGGTACAACCGACAGGTCCATGACAGAAGAATCACCCGAGCGGTTGTCGAAGATGATGCAGTTGCTTATGATCCCGCCACTCCCATAAATCCCACCACTCTCCCTGCCGGCAAAGTTGCCGACGATTGTGCAGTTTACAACTACAGCATCGCAGTAGCGCAGCGCCCCACCCCTGTTACCCGCCGAATTGCCGCTTATAACACAGTTCATTATACTCCCGTAGCACATGCCCATGCCACCGGCATCTTCTCCTGCCGAATTGCCGCTTATCACGCAGTTTATTATGTCCCCACACCCGCCCAAACCGCCGCTGTCATCCTCTTGGGCCACGTTCCCGCTTATCGTGCACCGAATGATCGGGCCCTCGCACTGCGATAAACCCCCGCCATCGCGTTCGGATACGTTGTTGCTGACAGTGCAGCCAACAATCGGCCCATCACACCCGTACAGCCCACCTCCCAAATCCCCCGCCCGGTTGCCCGTTATTAAGCATTTGCTGATCTGGCCGTCGCAGTCATACACACCGCCGCCGTAGACCGCGCTGTTGTTGCTAATGGTACAATAGATAATCCTCGGGCTGCTCTCGTTCTCGCCGAAAATTCCACCCCCGTATTCCGAGTAACCGTTCGTAATCGTAATACCTCCCAAAACGGAACTCCCCTCTTCTCCACTGTGAAACCAGAATCCTCGATGCGGCTCAGTTTCTGTACCATTGCAGTCGATTATCGTTGCAGCAACAATGTTTGAGTCGTTAGGCTTGGTGCTTCGGACGGTAATGGCTCGACCACCGTAGTCGATGTCGCGGTTTCCGGCGCCGGTGTATCTGCCGGGATAGACGACGATTGTATCGCCGTCATTGGAATCGTCGATGGCGGCCTGAACAGTGTTGAAATCCGCAGCCCCGTCGTCATCGACCGTAATAGTCCTCGCCGCGCAAGGACCACCAATCGACAAAATTGCCAGCAAAACCAATATTTTCCTCATGCCGGAAGCCTCCTCGAACAAACAAATCGCTTCACAGACCAAAAAACTCATTATACCATCCCCTGTCCGATAATCAAGAACTTTTCCGCATTTTTTTAACCCTCTGCGGCCTCCGCGATACATTTTCCAGTTGCTTTTTGTCCGAATTATGCTATAATACCCCCATGTTTGCGAGAAAGCAAAGACAACGCTTCACGGGATACGAGATACGAGATACAACTCCTATGCTGTACGTCCTACGCCATAACCTCTTATACAACAAGGCCTTAACCACGATTCGCGAACTACGAATTCTTACGTACGAAAAAATAACCTTTTTATGCAAAACAAAGCCAAATACCAAAAAAGTCAAATGAACGTAAATAAGCTATTAACAAAGGATTATGAAAAAACGACACTTGGTGAACGCGGGAAAAACAAACCCAAAACAAACCCAAAACAAAGCCAAACAAACCCAAAACAAATCGAAGATCCCGAGGGAACCCAATTTCAGCCCGAGGGGCCAACCAACTCCCCCTTGACAGCCGCCCACCGACAAGGCTAAAATGCTTCTTTCAAATCTAAAAATGAGGAACAAATATGTTAGCGAGACTGCATAGCGTAGCGCTGGTCGGAATCGATGGCATTATCTGCGAGGTCGAAGTCGACGTCGCCCGAGGCGGATTCGAAAAGCCCGTCATCGTCGGCCTGCCAGACGCCGCCGTAAAGGAAAGCAGCGAAAGGGTAAAAAGTGCAATAGTCAACTGCGGCTACAAATACCCCAAAACTCAATCCCTGATAAACCTCGCCCCCGCAGACGTAAAAAAAGAAGGACCCGCCTTCGACCTGCCAATCGCCCTCGGGATGCTCATGGGAGCAGGGGCCTTCGAGAGCACCGTCCTCAAAGACTACGTCATAGTCGGCGAACTCGCCCTCGACGGCAGGGTCCGCTCCGTCAAAGGAGCGCTAAGCATGGCCATGACCGCCGCGACCAAAGGTTTCCGCGGCGTCATTGTCCCCCTCGACAACGCCCAGGAAGCAGCCGTCGTCCAGGATATAGAAGTTTACGGCGTAGGATCACTCGCCCAGGCCGTCGGTTTCCTCTCAGGCCGCCTGGCCCTCGAAACCACCGCGATTGATGTCGACCGGGTATTCAACACCGAGAGCCAATACGAAGTCGATTTCGGTGACGTCAAGGGACAGGAAAGCGTAAAACGAGCCCTCACCGTCGCCGCCGCAGGCGCACATAACGTAATGATGATCGGCCCGCCAGGAGCCGGAAAGACAATGCTCGCACAAAGGCTCGCCACCATACTGCCCCCTTTGTCACTGGTCGAATCACTCGAAACAACACGAATATATTCTTCTGTCGGACTCCTGGACAAAGCAAGGGCCTTGCTCGCCACCCGCCCGATCCGAATGCCTCACCATTCGGCCAGCGGGCCCGCCCTCGTCGGCGGCGGCACACATCCCCGCCCCGGAGAGTTGTCACTGGCCCATCACGGAATCCTCTTTCTCGACGAATTCGCCGAATTCCCGCGCAATGTCCTCGAAATGATTCGCGGCCCACTCGAAGACGGCGTAGTCACCGTCGCCCGCGCCAAACGCACTGTCACCTTCCCCGCAAAATTCATGTTGGTAGCCGCGATGAACCCATGTCCCTGCGGCTATTTCGGCTCCGATGCCAAACGCTGCAAATGCACACCAGGACAAGTCGAGCGATACGTCTCGAAAATATCCGGGCCTCTCGTTGACAGAATTGATATTCACATCGACGCCCCGACCGTTGGCTTCACAAAACTGCGATCGAAGGCAAGCCAGCTCGACTCAGCCGCAATAAGAGCCGATGTCCTCAGCGCATGCGCGATTCAAACCCGCCGATTCGGCGACGGAGCCATCTGCACTAACGCAAGGATGACACATAAGCAGGTCGAAAAATATTGCCAGCTCGATCCAGCCGGCGAAATGATGCTAAAAGCAGCAATGACAGAATTCGGCCTAAGCGCAAGAGCACACGACAAAATCTGCAAAGTAGCAAGAACAATAGCTGACCTCGAAAACAAAAAAAACATAACCGCACAACACATAGCAGAAGCAATAAGCTACAGAAAACTCGACAGAAGACTTTGACCGAACGTATAGCTTCTTCATTTCAGACTGTTGTTTCGCATCATACGTGTAGTTCCTTCTGGAACGCAAAGCAGTTCTTCATCAAATGCATTTAGCTTCACAGCAAAAACGTCAGGGGCCTGATGTCGTACATTATTTCCACGGCACAAGAAGTTCAGGATTGCTGATCCACATTGCCAAATAAGGAATATCCGCATTGCTGTTCTTAAGTAATACAAGAAATGGCTTATCAAATATCATAATGTGCTGTGGGGATGGTTCATAGGAAGCAGAGCACCCAAAGGACACTTTAGACTCGGATTTAAGTTTCACACCTTCCTCATCCATTTGAAATCGTATTAACTGGTCAGCGGACAGAACAATAAGGTCTTGAGCAATCTCAGGGTTTTGAATTTTCAACTTCCTGTATTTCAGTTCAGCATACTCACGATGAATATCATAATTTATTTTGGGGATCTTAAGTATATCTCCATATTCCATCTCAGAGGGATTACCGTTAGATATTCTCTTGAGCACATGGCCAATAGAAGTTTCAAGAGTGCCAGTTGGAGTAGTTTTGGCAAGAATAACCTGATCAATTGGTGATTTCGTCTTTAACTCAATTATGAAGTCATCACGATCTTCGTAATCTAATATTGAAACTTGGCGGGCCATTTGGATGTGCCCCCTTTTGAATATTTCACCTATTCCAAAACATGAAACCTTAAACTGTTCGAAACTAATTGGTTTATCCAGTCTTTCGAACTTCTGTGGAAATTCAAGGTTCTTGAATAAATATGAATAAGCCACTATATCCTGAGGACGCAACCCAAATCCATCTGGGATCAATTGGGGAGAAGCAGCACTTTTGAACTTACGGCTAAGTTCGGCTTTTATGTTACTCAGAATACCATCACGAATATGACCGGCTAATGCAATATAAGACATCGTGTCAATGTCACTTTCATTAGCTGCTCTCTTATTAAGTATTTCGACCATAGATGGTTCTTGGTCAAAGTGTATATCTTCGCCAATAAGTTCACATGCCTTGTTCCATACCAATTGGAAAGTTGAACACCACACAATATTCTTATCAGCATCCAAAGGTATTTCTAAATGGGGAGAGACTACCGTTGAATCTAACTCGCTGGCTTTAGCTCGCAGAAGATGATCATTACTAAAATAACTATCGTGAGAGGGGGTACAGCCATATTCAAAACCACAACTTAACATAATGCAAATTGCGATGAAGACAAATATTCTTATATATCTCATTCGCTAATTCCTTAACCTGGCAACTACCAGATACACGCCCTAATAACTCACCTACGCCACTGAGCCTGTTTTCTGATATCGCCTTCACCTATTATACACCCACAACAAAAAGTTGTATTACAAAAAAATGAGTGTTAGTTGCTCCTTGAATCAGTTTTGCACGGTTGTCTCATAGCGTACTCCGTCGGGGACGGGTACGGGGACGTTTACTGTTACGCCGGAGTCGCCGGTGGTTTTGGTGGCTGAATCTACGGCTACGAAGGCTGTGTAGGCCGACATCAGGCTGTATTCGAGCGCTACCTGCTTGATCTCGCCGGGCAGGTCGGGGCTGGCGTTGTAAGTTGCCCGGTTCGCTAACGTCTCGATTCTCTTGCGCGCCCACACGCAGGCTATCCCGGGATGCGCCTCGGCCTCGCCGAGGTTTACGGGTATCGCGAAATCCTGCGCCTCACCTGCGATCTTGCCGGAGACGTAAATTGTAGTATCGCTCGTTCCTGCAAACTTACCTGTAATGATAACCGGGCGACCTTCGAACAGATCTGGAATTCGAGACGGATACACGCCGGTAACTTCCAGTCCGCCCCAGTCGATACTAATGTCGGCCAGAGCCGGGTGACTTATGCGGTCGTAAAACGGGTCGACGACCTGAGCGACGCTGTCGTCAAGTCCCATGTAAGCAACGGCCCCTTTACCGAGTTTTGCCATTCTATCCAACAGGTATCGGTTGGTCGAAGAGCCGACGCCGAAGCTGAAAATCCTGCTCTCGCCGAGCCGTTCGTGAACCGCGGCTAAGATTTGGGATTCATTGCCGATGAAGCCGTCGGTCATAAACGAGACCAGGCGGAACCTGTCCGGGTCATGCTCGAAATCGAGTGCCGCCTTTATGCCTTCTATCATCTTGGTCCCGCCGCTTCCGTGGAGGGATTTGACGAATTCGAGCCCTTTTCGGATGTTCGCCGGCGTTGCCGGGACCGGGTCGGGCCCAAGCTGCGAAGCGTTGCTTGAAAACCGAATTATCTGGAACGTATCACCCGGCTCGAGCTTCTTGAGCGCCCTGGTGATGGCGTCCTTGGCCTTGGCAATCGGCTTTCCGCTCATACTACCCGAGCAGTCGAGCACGAATATCATCTCCATCGGCGCACGCTTGAGATATTTCAAATCTTCGGGCGGATAAAGCATCAGCGTAAAAAAACCGCCGCGTTCGTCACGGTGAGTGACAAGCGCGGATTTAAGCGTCTTGCCGGCGACCTTAAACCGCAACACAAAATCCTTGTTCGGGATCGAATCGAGAGAACTTAGCTTGACCGTTCGTTTCTCGGCAGCTTCGGTGCTGTTTGTAATTGCGTGATTGGTCGAAACAAGCTCCTCGATAGCCACACCCGCATCGATATCGACAGCCAGAGAAATATCATGGCCGGATCGCTCGCCGGGCTTTAGATATTGAACTTCGGTCTTCTGGCCTGAGATGCCACCCTTGCCGTGCGCCACGGCGCCGACGCCGTCGGTAGAGCCGGGCGGGTTGTATCGTGGCCCGACTACCATCGGGAAGACAAATTCGTACCACCCGTCGACGTAGGCGAGCGTATTGAAATACTTGATGTTGACGTCAATCTCCTTACCCGGCTCGATATTGGCCACTTTCTGAGTAAATATATTGGGCCTTTCCTGCGTAAGAAGCGAAGCGACATGTCCCTGCGATTTGGCCTGCGCGTAGATTCTCTCGGCCTCCTTGCGTTCGCGGATAATCCCGCGAATCTTCCTCTCGCCGATTATCATAATAAACTCATTGATAGCAGCGTTCTGAGGCAGCGGAAAAACATACACCGCCTCAATCTTCTCATCGTAAGGATTGTGAAACTGCTGCGTAACTTCAACCGTCGCGATATAGCCCGAGATCTGCCCCTTAACATCCGTATGCTTCAAAGGCAGCGGAATTTCTTCCTCTTCGTCCGGCAGCTTAGCCAACATCGCCCCCGAACCCGGACTCTCCTCGTCAACGGCAACAGCCTGTGCCTTAGGCTTAACAATCACCCAAACCTCATCCGCTGAGACAGTAAAAAGATCAACCGGCACAGGCTTACTGCGTCCTTTTCGTTTGGTATGGATTTCTTTCCAGTTGGCAGGGTAGTGCAGTGCCTTGGGGTCAGTAACCACACAGTTCGTTATCGTGGGCGCAGGTGCAGTACCCAGCACCGGACCATGAGAGGGGCCGGCCTCGATGCTTGCCTTACCTTTCGGACCATGTATGTCCGCCGAAGCCTCGGTTTCATTATCTGAAAACAGGGTGCTCCAGGGCGAGCCATTTGTCCATTCGCGACGAGTCAGAATATTTGCTCGCTCTTGAGATATGCCTTTGTTTCTCTCTTCAAATGCAACGTTCGCTTCAGATGCGTAGCGCAATTCATCTTTTTTGTGTTCCGACTCAGCTACCTGTACGGATTGTGCTTTGCTTGCTGAGGTGTCGCGCGATGAACATCCGGCGAAATAACCAGCTATTATTGTTGCGGCGATCGTTAACAGAGCTAAGGTGATAAATATTTTCTTTTTCACTTTTGTTCTCCTTTTTCAAATGAGATTTCCGCTGCGATTTCATCGCCGTCGGCGTTGGCTGCGATAGTCAGTTCGAGTTCATAATCAGGTTCCGCGTCACCCTTTATCTGCAGATGTACTGTCGCCACGCGAGTCCTGCCGGTGGGTAGTTCATCCGTAGTATTGAACGCTGCGATGATAATTCGATTGTTGGCCAGCGCCGCCGAGTCGTAGTAGGGCGCTTCGCTAAAAGCCGCATGTTCGCCGCTTTCGACGCCGACGATCTCGATTAGCCCGGCCGAATCTTTCAACTCGAACTGATACGCCGCTAACGAACTATCGCCCGAATCAACGTAGATGTGCAGCGGTTCAAAACGAACGTTTTCAACGTCTGGCTCCGGGTCCCAGTCGCCTTGCTGGGCCCCAACCGAAACCACCATTGACACACTGATTAAGACTATCGCAATCAACTTCTTCATCATAATACTCCCTTATCAAGGCTCACGGCCGAGAACGCAACCGAATCCACATCCTGCCGGTCCACAACGCCGTCGCCGTTAATATCCCATTTCCAGTTCATCGAATTGCCCGATTCGATATGCCGCGCCAGCTTAAACGCATCAAGAATATCCACCCGCCCGTTAAGGTCCACATCCCCCCGGCTCACCATGGCAGCCAGGCTGTAACTGTAAACGTCTTTTGATGCGGCTTTCCTCTGCGGCGCCAAAGGCGACGGGCCCTCGTCCAATTTTGCCGGCTCCGGCTTTGTATTGAGTACAACAGCGAAAACAATAACCGCCGCAGCCGCAGTAGGAATTGCCCACGGCAAAAGACGCCGCCGCCGATGGCGAACAAGTCGCTGACCGGCCCCATCCAGAATCGCCCGGTCAACCTCAGCCGGTATCGCAACCTCCCGCTCAAAAAGCCCCTTCAAATCAGCCGACAGCTTATCGCTGACCTTCAGGTCGAAGTTGCCATCAAGATGTTCGTGGTTTTCAGTCATTTATCTGTCTCCGATATATTGAGCGAGCAAGTCCGCACAAAAGTTCAACATTTTTGAAATTCTTTTAGCGAAAACTGCTCCCATGCTTATTCGAGGAAATAATCCCTTGTCCGCCGGTCGTTGCGGAGGGTTTGTAAGGCCCTGTAGAATCTGGATTTAACCGTGCCGGCCGGGATGCCAATGGCCGCGGCGATCTCATCGATGCTCATGTCTTCCACAAAGCGCATCAGCACTATTTCCCGCTGGTCCTCGGGCAGGTTTCCCATTACGGCCGCCAGTTCAGCCCGAGACGCACCTGCCTGCTCGGGCGCCGGCGAGGGCAGTTCAGCCAGGCCTTCGTCGATGGGCTTTTCTCGCCGGCTCTTCCGGCCGATGGTTATCGAGACATGCTTTACCACAGGATAAAGAAACGTAGTCATCGAGGCCGTCAGTTTCAGGTTTGGCAGTTTACGCAGCAGATACGCAAATGTCTCCTGAAGAACATCGAGGGCCTGTTCACGATTGCGAGTGAAACGAAAGGCCAGACGATAAACCCAGTCGCGATATCGATAATAAAGGCTCTCGAAGGCCTCAGCATCCCCCTCGTTGGCTGCCTGAACCAATTGTTCGTCAGATTCCATCCAGAATCCCCGTACCCAACCGAAAACAACTCAGCCGCGACTAACAAAAAACACCGCATTTCGAAAGTCCAGTCTATATTAAGGCGTAGTTCTTTTCAAGGATGAATCGCCGTGGTGAGCTTGTCAGGGCAAGGGCGAGCAGTTTTTTGCGAAATTCTCACAAATTCGTACAATATGCTGTCACTATTTATGTTTCTTCTCCGTCTTTGTTAAAGGCTTCTGCAAAATGAGTGAGATTTTAGCAACGGAAGTCGAGTAAGTGATGGTTATTCGTAGTAGAGATGAATTTGGCAACAAAGAAAGTGGTTTTGGTGTAATTTGAGGCTTTG